>OGHJ01000669.1_pt1 | contig 47502 bp, 35 predicted proteins | sample 1571351 | NCBI WGS metagenome assembly OGHJ01 (sample SAMEA2582037, study PRJEB24529) | metagenome | biome: Human gut stool | place: China | collected 2011 | reverse complement strand
CAGCATTCCATGAAGCAGGACATGCAATAGTTAGTAGATATTTAGAAACACAAAAAGAAATAAAAGAAGTGTCAATAATACCAAGAGGCGTTGCAGGTGGATACACAATGTATAAAACAAATGAAGATAAATTCTATGTATCAAAACAGGAAATGCAAGAAAAACTAATATCATTACTAGGAGGAAGGGCAGCAGAAAAATTAGCACTAGACGACATATCAACAGGAGCAAGTAATGATATAGAAGTAGCAACAAAAATAGCAACAGACATGGTAACAATATACGGAATGAGCGACATAGTAGGTCCAATATCAATAAATACAGAAAAAGATCCATATCAAATGGAGTTACTAGGAGACAGATTCGAAGATTCAATAGGAGCCGAAATAAAACAACTAATAGACAATGCATACTACCAAGCACAAAAAATATTATCAGAGCACATGGACAAACTAGAGCAAGTTGCTGAAGCTTTAATGAGACAAGAAATAATTTCAGCAGAAGAGTTTGAAGCTTTCTTTGAAGAATAATATTTTTACAAAAAGAACAATAAAAATCATTGAATTTATGAATGTATTTTCAATGATTTTTTCTATTTAAAATTACCATATTTTACTACTGATTATGATAACAAATAGAAAATATGTTATTAACTAAAAAGTAAATTCAATTTAATAATTAAAATTTATAAAAAATATATCACAAAAAGATAAAAAAATGTTGTATATTGTAAGAAAAAGTTGTAAAATAGTCTGTGTTTAGGAGGGGAAAAATGTACGAATCAAATGATAATCAAGAGATGTATAATAGAGAAAATAGACTGATTAAGCATGCTAATGACAAAAAATTAAATAAAGGTCATATTTTCTTAATGGTATTATTAACAATTATAGTAATAGCAATTATTGTATTATATTTTGGGAAGTTTCCTATTATAAAATATCAAGGTGAAAAAGTTGAAACTGTAGAATATGGTGAAACATATGAAGATAAAGGAATTAAAGTATATACACAATTTAAAAACATAAGTGATAAAGTAATAGTTGAAAACAATGTAAATTTAACACAAATTGGTGATTATACAATAACATATAAAGTTCCTTATTTTAATAAATATAAAAACTATACAAGAACTGTAAAAGTTATAGATACAAAAGCACCAAAAATTCAATTAAAAGGTGACACAGAATATAATTTACAATATGGAAAAAAATTTGAAGAGCCAGGATTTACGGCAATTGATAATAAAGATGGAGATGTTACTGAAAAAGTAACTGTAAACAAAGTAGAAAAAGACAGTAATAATTTTGAAGAGCACTACACAGTTACAGATTCATCAGGAAATAAAGCAGAAAAGGTTAGATACGTTAAAATTATAGATACAACAGCTCCAGTAATTAAATTAAAAGGGACATCAGTTGTTAGTATAATAACTGGAAATAAATATACAGAGCAAGGAGCAACAGCAACAGATAATAAAGACGGAGATGTATCAAAAGACATTAAAATTTCTGGAGATGTTGACACATCAAAAGATGGAACATATATTGTAAAATATACAGTAACAGATTCAAATGGAAATACGGCAACAGAAGAAAGAAAAGTAATTGTAAGCGAAAAAGCAACAACAGGAATAATATATTTAACATTTGATGATGGACCAAGCACAACAATAACTCCCAAAATATTAGATGTTTTAAAAGAAAAAGGTGTTCATGCAACATTTTTTGTAATAAACTATAACGAAGCAACAGAACATTTAGTAAAAAGAGAAGCAGAAGAAGGTCATGCAATAGGAATTCACGGATATTCACATGATTACTCAAAAATATATGCATCAGTAGATGTTTGCTATAATAATATAAAAACATTACAAGAAAAAATATATAAAACAACAGGAATAAAAACAATGATTTTAAGATTCCCAGGAGGAAGTTCGAATACAGTAAGCAGAAAATATTGCCCAGGAATCATGACAAAAATCACAGAAAAAGTATTGAGTGAAGGTTTTAAATATTATGATTGGAACGTAATGTCTGGTGACTCAGGAGATGTAAAAACAAAAGAAGCAGTATATGCTAATGTAACAAAAGGTCTAAAACCAGGAAGAGACAATATTGTATTAATGCACGATTTCAGTGGAAATAACAAAACATTAGAAGCATTACCAGAAATAATAGACTATGGATTAGCAAATGGCTATAAATTTGAAGTGATAACTCCAAATACAGAGATGGTAAGACAAAAAATACAAAACTAATAATCATAAACGTATCACAGAAGATGACAACAAATTGTCATCTTTTTGTGATATATTGACTAAAATTTAGAAAACATAAAAAATACACGTAAACCTATTTATTTTTGACAAAAAATGAGTTATAATAATTTTATAAGTATTTAGATTAAGGAGAACATATGAAGTGTACAAAATGCAACTACGAATCATTAAATCTAAATGCCAAATTTTGTAAAAAATGTGGTAGTAAATTAGTACGAGAAAAGCATTTTTGCAGTAATTGTGGAAATAAAATATCATATAAAAGTAATTTTTGCGGTAATTGTGGCAAAAAAATAAATTATGAATATATAGAAAATAGTGATTCAACAAATAATAAAATGTACACAAAAGATAAAGAGGAGGATAACCGAAAAGAAACTAAAGATAATATTTATAAAGAAGAAAAAAATAGTAACGGGGGTGAGTTTGCCAATATGGAAAGTAATATTACACAAAAAAATTGTTTAGAAATATTACCTAACAAAAATATTATTGAAAATAAAAAAGAAAATTTATTACCAGTAATTAGACATGATAAAAATTTATTATTACCTGTTATTATAGAAAAAAAGGAATTAGCACTAATTGAAATAAAACAAGAATATCAAAAATTAAAAGAGCATAAAACAGCAACAGCATTATTAAAATTTGCAAAAACAGTTGTACTTACATTAGCAAAATTCACAAGATTTTGTTTTTTATCAGTTGCAAGTGTTATAGGATTTATAGGAGTGGCAATATTAATAATAGCTTCAACAGCAATTATTACAAAAAATATTGTAAATTCATATTATGGAATTACTCCAGAAAAAGATACTACATATTCAATTTTTAAAATAAAAGATGACAAAATCACTTCACAAAGTCCACCAAACAATTAATATATAGGTGATGAATTAATAAAAAAGGTTACAAAATTAATATTATTTTGAATAATATTGCATGGTAAAAATCATTGAAAATACATTAGTAAATTCAATGATTTTTGATTTCTCATTTTTTATAAAATGTATTATGTATGTAATATAAAATAAAAGGAGGTAACAAATGAAAATTGTTTTACAAAGAGTAAAAAATGCACAAGTAAAAGTAGATGAAAAATCTGTGGGAAAGATAGAAAAAGGTTTATTAATATTTTTAGGAATAGGAAAAAATGATGACGAAAAAATTACAGATAAATTTGTAAAAAAAATATGTAATTTACGAATATTCGAAGATGAAAATAAAAAAATGAACAAATCAGTAAAAGACATAAACGGTGATATATTAATAATATCTCAATTTACTTTATATGCAAATTGCAAAAGTGGTAATAGACCAAGCTTTACAGAGGCATGTGAACCTCAAAAAGCAAATGAATTATATGAATATTTTAAAAAGATGTGTAGCAAAGAGCTAGAAAGAAATATAAAATTAAATAGAAATTGTAGGTATTATTATAATTTAGAAAGGTTTTATAAATATGAGAAATATAATAGATATAGCAAATATAATTGAAAAAAATGGTGGCAGATTATATTTAGTAGGAGGTGCAGTAAGAGATAAATTAATGAACAAACCTCCTCATGATGAAGATTATTGTGTAACAGGTATATCATCAGAGAAATTCGAAAAATTATTTCCAGAGTCTTTTAAAAGAGGAAAAGTATTTGAAGTATTTGACTTAGATGGAAAAGAGTTTGCATTAGCAAGAACGGAAAAGAAAACAGGAACAGGTCATAAAAATTTTGAAGTAACCTGTAATTCAAATATAACAATAGAAGAAGACTTAAGTAGAAGAGATATTACGATAAACTCAATGGCTCAAGATGTAATAACTGGAGAAATAATTGACCCATATGGTGGAAGAAAAGATTTGCAAAATCATATTATAAAAGCAACAACAAGCAGTTTTAAAGAAGACCCATTACGAGTGTACAGGGCAGCAAGATTTTCAAGTAAATTCAATTTTGAAATAGAGCCAGAAACATTAAAATTAATGAATGAATTAAAACCAGAGCTAAATTTATTATCTGCTGAAAGAGTATTTGAAGAGCTAAGAAAAGCTCTTAATACAGATTATCCAGAGAACTTTTTTAATAATTTAAGAAGGGCAGATGTATTAGATGTACATTTTATTGAAATATATAAATTAATAGACGCACTTCAACCAGAAAAATATCATCCAGAAGGCGATGCATATAATCATTCAATGTTAGCATTAAAAAAAGCAACAGAGCTAACAAAAGATGAAAAAATAAGGTTTTCAGCATTAGTTCATGATTTAGGAAAGGGGGTAACACCAAAAAGTGAATATCCACATCATATAAATCATGATAAAAATGGTGTAGCAGAGATTAAAAAATTATGTAAAAGATTAAAAATGCCAACATCATGGATAAAATGCGGAATGGTATCTGCAAAAGAGCATATGAAAGCAGGAATTTTTAATCAAATGACACCAAACAAACAAGTAGAATTTTTTGAACGTATAGATAAAACACAACTAGGACTAAAAGGTTTAGAAATTATAGTAGAGTCAGACCGAAATTGCAGAGGAACAAGAATAGACAAAGTACGATTTGCTAATTTAGGTAAACAAGTATTAACAAAAGTCAATGGCGAAACTGTAATGAAAAAATATAATATACCATCAAATGAAAGATTAAAAGAACGAATACATCAAGAAAGAATAGCTTATTTAAAGAAACTTTATGATATTGAAAATAAAAATAATGAAGATCAAATTGAAAGATAATTATAATAAATATATCCCACGACAATTGAGTTTGTCGTGGGATTAAATATTTTAATCTAAATTTTCTAATATTCTTGGTAACATTTGTTTTTTTCTTGAAACAACATTTTCAAGCATTGCTGTATGGTCGTCTAATGTTACACCATAAGCTTTTTCAACTATTCCAGAATCATTTCCTAATGAAATAATTTTTGAATTTGAATTTAATATATCAGTAGCAGCAAAAACATACAAGTCTAAGTTATCTTTTTTTATTTCGTTATTTATAGCTGCTTCGAAATATACTTTATTTTTGAAAACGCTATCTATATCGGCTGTGTTTATTTGAGCAATTTTGAATTTCTTTCCACCTTTTTCAAATAATTTACTATCAATATTAATTACTTGCTCTGGTGTATAATCACTTAAATCAGTACCAGCTTTTAATAAATTTGTTCCATAAACATTAACATCAACTTCAGCTATTTTTCCTAATTTTTCAGCAATTGCTTTATCTTCAGCTGTACATGTTGGTGATTTGAATAATAAAGTATCTGAAATTATAGCGCTAAGCATCATTGTAGCGATTGTTTTTGTAATAGGAACATCATATTCTTTATACATTTTATATAAAACAGTAGAAGTACATCCAACTGGCTCTGTTCTATAATATAATTGGTATGGAGCAACAAAGTTCATTGTATGATGGTCAACAACTTTTTTTATAATAGCATTAGAAATGTTACCAGCACTTTGTGTTGATTCATTATGGTCTACTAATATAACATTTTGACCGTCAGTTACATCTGAAATTAATTCAGGTGCTTCAATACCTAAATAATTAATTGCATATTCTGTTTCTTTATTTATATTTCCAAGACGAACGGCCTTAGAAGTGTTTCCTAATTGATTTTCTAAATTTGCCATAACCATAGATGACATTATTGAGTCTGTATCTGGATTTTTGTGTCCAAAAATAAGTGTTTGATTTAATTCCATTTTAATTCCTCCTTCATGTGTAATCACAATATTTATTCTACCACAATATGGAAGCAAAGTCAATAGTTAACATAAAATAAAAAGACGTGTTTGATGCAGTTAATTGCTTTTTTGGAGCCATTGCAAGGATATTATAAAAAGTGCACTTTTTCTTGAGTAAACCGTATTTTTGTGTACTCCAGCTATTACAGTTTAAATCTATTTAAAATTCTAGTTAAATATTTTTATTTGTTAAATATGCAGATAAAGATTGGTCACTACTGTTAAATGTTGCTAGGAAGATATTGTCAATCTTAGTAATTCCCTGTTTTTGTAAAGCTTCCATAAGCCACAATTTATCACGCCCAAGTTCAGATAAATTTTTTTCCATTATTTTGCCATCTAAAATAATATTAGTAATAATATTTTCATCAGCTGGATGAATATTAAAATCACTAGGATTAGCTGGCCTTTTTTCGGACATTGGAAGAAAACTTATTTTCCCATTTTCTTCAAGCAATGCTGTTTTTATATCACTTAAATTAAAATATCCACTTGTTCTGCATTGAACTAAAAATTCATTTAAATCAATTTTAGACTTTTTAAAATTTTCTTTAAATAAAGTTCCATTATCATATAAAATAAGAGTTCTTCCAGAAAATATAGGACGTAGTTTAACAAATCTAGTGTTAAGAACTCCAATAATTAATGTAACAACAGCATAAACAATCATAGCGACCAAAGGCTCTACAAAATTATCCTCCAAGGAAGTTGCCATTTCGGCAGCAATAGAACCAATAGTTATACTAATAATATAGTCAAAAATACTAAGTTGAGACATTTCTCTTTGTCCCATTATTTTAGTTAAAATAAATAAAACTACAATAGAGCCAGTAGATAAAGCTATTATTTTTAAAATTAACATAATCTTACTTTTATGATAAAAATCATAAACTCCTTTCGAGTTTAGTATTGCAATAAAAAATAATATTATTCTATTTAATGATATTATCTATATGATTAATTTTTAGTTAATTAGTATTATAAAAAATTAGTGGAAAAAATTACTTTAGCAAGCTGTAAAAAATGTCGAAAAATCTGTTGACTATGAATAATAGAATTATTATAATAAGAGTATATAAATTATAATTTGCAATTATTAAAAAGAGGGGAGAAATACAAATGAAAAGAAAAAATGCACAAACAAAAACAGCAGATGCCGTAACCCTTATGGCTGTAGAGAGAGAGAGAGAGAGAGAGTAGTATTTAACTGCCACGATTTTATATATAATAACATAATGAATAAACAAATAGAGCAGAAAAATGTACCTAATGGTGCATTTTAATCTGCTCTATTTTTCGTGCTAAAAAACAAAAACATCAAAATAATTATAAAAATTATAATACAAAACAAAAAAGTACAACAAGGCAAACAGCAACAAAAACAAGAAACAAACCAGTAATAATATTACTAGCATTATTATTAATAACAGCAATAGTATTTTCAATGTATGCATACGCAAAATACAAAACAACACTAAAAGGAAATGGAACAGCAACAGTAGCAAAATGAAGTTTTAAAGTAAATGGACAAACACAAACAATACCAGACATAGATTTAGCAACAACAATGAAAGAAAATAACAATGTTGTCGAAGGTAAGCTAGCACCAGGAACAGAAGGTTCATTTGACTTAAACTTAGATGCAACAGGAAGTGAAGTAGCAATAGACTACAATATAAAATTAATAGTAACAGAAAAGCCAACAAACCTAAGATTTTACACAGATAGTAGCTACACAAAAGAAATAACTTCAACAGATGGAGTAATGAATGTGTCAGGAGTAATGTCATTAGAAGAAATAAAAACAATTCAAACCAAAACAATTTACTGGAAATGGGCATATCAAACAGGAACAGCAGCAAATGACATAGTAGCAAATGATAAAATAGATACAGCAGATAGCAAAAAAAGCGTAACAATGACAATAACAGTAACAGGAACCAAAAGAAATCCAAGTCAAGGAGAAGTAACAGCAATAGACGAGTTACAAGTAGGAGATGTAATAAATTACAATCCAAGCAGAACATACAGCTGGGATAGAAACTATGCAACATCAAATTCAACAGCAACAGCAACAGATACATTAAGTAGTAGCGCAGGAAAAAGCTTTAATGTAAGCAAATGGAAGGTACTAAGCATAGATAAATCAACAGGAAAAATAGAAATGGTACCAGCAACAGTAACATTACAAGGAGTACAAGGATATAACAACGCAGTAAAACTATTAAATGATGCAAGTTTAATAGCCAAAACAGACGAAAAAGCAACAAATGGATATTTGAAAGCAGCAAGTATTCAGCCATATCAAACATATTATAATACAACAGATTATACAACAACAGCAAGTTTACTTGAAGGATACTCAAATATACTATTACCAAAGGGAAGTTCTACAATTTACTGGGTGGCTTCGCGCTGCGTCCTTCTGAGCTCGAGCAATTGCATCTTCAGCGTGCGCCATGTGTATTCGGGCTTTCTCGGCGCGAGCAGCTTGTTCTACTCTGGTGCAGGAGTGAACAGTATTAGTCGTGCGGTCTTTCCGGTAGTTTCTCTAAGCTCACAGCTCCTAGAAAAGGCAGCAGATGGAACTTACAATGTAAAATAGTAAAAAAAGCATAAACAAAAACAGTAGAGCAAAATATGGGTCCAGCCCGAACCCTTGTGGGCGGGCAGGGTTGCACACATACTAGCATTAGAGGGGCATAAATTTATAACACACTATATAATACACAATCTAATTTTAATATATTGCTAAATAAAAGTTTAAAAAAGAAAAATCTGGATATTATATACTCAGGTGAAGAATATGAATAAATTAAAACAATTTTTTTGTGTAGCTATTTTAATAGTAATATATGTATATGTGTGCAATATAACTTTATTGCCAAGTAGTATAATAATATTTGAAGGTGAAGAGCTTAATTTAAAAACTGTTGCAGGATTGAAAATTAGAAGAGCAAATAATGCCAATGTACCAGTAATACAAGCATCAAGTTTAGCTGATTCTGAACAAAGTAGTAAATATGAAACTGCGGGAACATTTGAACTTAATCTTAATTTATTTGGTACTATACCTGTAAAAGAAATTGATGTAAATGTAATTCCAAAAACGAAAGTAATTCCAATGGGAAATTTAATTGGTGCAAAATTATATACTTCTGGTGTATTAGTTGTTGGTATGTCTGAAATACAAGGAAAAGACTTTCAAAAACATAAACCATATGCTGATTCAGGAATTGAAGAAGGCGATATGATTGTTGAAATGAATAGCAAAAAAATTTCTAATACAGATGAATTAGTAGAAACTGTAAATAATTCAAATGGCGAAGAAATACAAATTAAATATGTACGAAATGATGAAACAATAACAACAAGTATACAACCAGTGAAAAGTGAAGATAACGAATATAAATTAGGTTTATGGGTAAGAGATGCAGCAGCTGGAGTTGGTACTTTAACTTTTTATGAGCCATCTACAGGAAAGTTTGCTGCACTTGGACATGGAATAGTAGATGTTGATACTGGAGATATAATAAATATTGCTAATGGAGAGCTTGTAACTAGTAGTTTAATTGCAATTCAAAAAGGAGAAAAAGGAGCTCCAGGTGAAATAAAAGGTTCTATAGATTCAGGAGTAACAATAGGTAATATTTCAAAAAATACAAATTTTGGTGTATTTGGATTAGTATCAAATAAAAATAATTTAAATTTGAATGGAACTAAAGAATATGAAGTTGCTTTAAGAAGTGAAATACAAGCAGGAGAAGCAGAAATAATTTGTGAACTTGAAAATGGAAAAAAAGTGCAATATAAAATCGAAATATCAAAAATTTATACAAGCAATAACTATGACAATAAAAGTATGATGATAAAAATAACAGATGAAAGATTATTACAAAAAACGGGGGGAATAATACAAGGAATGAGTGGATCTCCAATTATACAAAATGGCAAGTTTGTAGGAGCAATAACAAATGTATTAGTATCAGACCCGACTACTGGATATGCTATATTTGGTGACTTAATGGTAAAACAAATGAAATCTGTAAAATAGAAAAATTAAAAATGCTGTAAACATTATGTTTATGGCTTTTTTTATTATTAAATTTATAGAAAAAAATATAAATAAATTGTTGAATAAAAAATGAAATAATGTTATTATAAAAATAGATTTAAACACGAGGAGGATAAAAAATGAAGAGAGTTTTTAAATTAACATTGTGTGCTGTAATTGTATTTATAGCAATGGCAATGTCAAAAAAAGTTAATGCTGCTGAAGGAAAGTTGGCTGATGTTAAATATGCTGAAAATACAGATGGAACAGTAAAAGTAACAATGACATTTTCCGAAGAAGTTGAAAAAATTAAGAAGTTAGCTAATGCTGGTTGGACATTAAGTGGAAAAACAGCTACAAAGAACATGAATCCAGGAGAATGGTACATATATACTGGTGATGAAGAAGATGCAGAAAGTGGTGTAGTTGCTGTACCTAATAAAGTTAAAGTCAATGAAACTTTAACATTAAATGATTTAAGTAGTACAAAATTAAGTGATTTGAAAATTACTGATTCATCACTTGGAACTGTTAATGGAAAAACAATTAAATTTATTAAAGAAGGAAAAACGACATACTCAGCAATAGCGACAATGACGTATATAAATATTCATAATGAAACAAAAACAAAGACATTTAAATTAAATTGGGATGTTACAATATCAAATGATGGAAATGAGCCAGCAAATCCAACCAACAAAACTGCTACAGTAACATATGGAGAACCAACAGATGCTGGAATATTGGTTACAATTAAATTTTCACAAAATATACCAGATACAGCAGAGGCAAAGGAAAAATTAAAAGACTGGAACTGTTCAGGAGATACAGCTACAAGAACTATGAAGCAAGGTGCAATTGCTGCAATATCTCTAAATTATGAAGATGGTTCAACAGAGTCTGCAAAAGTTGCTGTACCATTAACATTAGAAATAGGAAGCAAAATAGATTTTAGTAAAAATGCAACAAATTTAAAAATAGAAAATACTGATATTGCAACTATAGAAAATGGAATTGTAACTGCAAAAGCAGCAGGTGAAACTAAAATGACTGGAATTGCAACAAAAAATAATGAAGAATACACATGGACAATTAAAGTTAAAGGTTCAAACGATGGTAATAGTGAAAACAATGAAAATAATAAAAATAATAAAAATAATAAAAACAACAACAATGGAAATGGTCAAAATTCTGAAAATCAATCAGAAAGTTCAAATAATGGAAAAGATGGAACAATATCAACAAGTAAGCTAGCTAAAACTGGCTCTGCATCAGTAGCACCAATTTTTATAGCCTTAATTGTAATTGCAACAATATCTTTTATAAAATATAAAAAAAGTAATAAATAATTTTACAAAATTTAATTTTTAGAATTACAAAAAATAACACTTTAATAATTATAAAATAAAAAGGCAGGGACACAATCCCTGCCTTTTTGCATCTACCATTTAATAATAGCAAACACATAAAACCAAGAAAAATATCCCTGTCTTTTAAGTGAATAAATTTATTAAATTACACTAATAATAAACTTATTTAGTCATGTTGTCTTCAGCTTGTTGTATCATTTTTCTAACCATTTGACCACCGATTTTACCAGCATCTTTAGCTGTTATATCACCATTATATCCGTCTTTTAAGTTAACACCTACTTCGCTAGCTACTTCATATTTAAATTTGTTTAAAGCATCTTTAGCAGCAGGAACAACTTTCTTATAGTTATTTGAGTTTGCCATTATCTTGTTCACCTCCTGTTGTTTATAATAAACAATTAATTATTTCAGAAAAAACTGTATCGCTTTTTCTAACATTATGATGTGCATATTTAAAAAAAATAAACTGGAAATTTTTAGTAATAAATATTATTTTGAAAATCATTGACAAATATATTAAAAACTTATAATATTAGTTTGCGTAATGTATAAAATATTATTAAAGGAGAATCAAAATTTTAATATGGGACAAATAATTATATTAGTAGTTTTAATACTAATTAACGCCTTTTTTGCGGCGACAGAAATTGCATTTATATCTTTAAATGATGCTAAAATTGAAAAAAGAGTTAAAGATGGAGATAAAAAAGCAATTCAAATTTCAAAAATGTTAAAAAATCCAAGTAAGTTTTTAGCTACAATACAAATAGGAATTACTCTTGCAGGATTTTTATCAAGTGCTTTTGCATCAGATGCATTTGCAGAAAAATTAGCACCTGTTTTAAATAATTTAATTCCAAGCATTGGAATTGGAACATGGAAGGGAATATCAATAATTATAATAACTATTTTACTATCATATTTTACTTTAGTTTTTGGAGAACTCGTGCCTAAAAGATTAGCAATGAAGTATTGTGAAAAATTTGCATATTTTACAATTGGAATAATAAAAGCTATATCAGTAATAACTGCACCATTTGTAAAATTATTAACAGCTTCAACAAATCTAATATCTAAAATATTTGGAGTAAGCGAAAACGAAGAGGAAATAGTTACTGAAGAAGAAATAAGAATGATGGTTGATGTTGGTGAAGAAAAAGGTTCAATAGATGAAGAAGAAAAAGAGCTTATAAACAATGTATTTGATTTCAACGACAAAACAGTGTCTGAAATAATGATTCACAGAAAAGATATTTTTGCTATAGAAATTTCAGATGATGTATCAGAAAAATTAAATGAAATAGATGAATATAAATATAGTAGAATACCTGTTTATGAAGAAACTATAGACGAAATAAAGGGTATTTTATATGTAAAAGATATCTTAAAATATATAAGTAAAAATAAAAAAATAAAAATACAAGATATAATGAGAGAAGCATATTTTGTTTCAGAAAATAAGCCAATAAATGAATTATTTAGAGAGCTACAAAAAAATAAAAAACAAATAGCAATAGTATTAGATGAATATGGAGGAACATCAGGAATTGTAACAATGGAAGACATATTAGAAGAGCTTGTTGGAAATATTTTTGATGAATATGATGACATAGAAAATGAATACGAAAAGATAGATGAAAACACATTTAAAATTGCAGGAAGTGTTCCAATATCTGAGCTTAAAAAAATATTGAATGTTGAAATACCTGAAGGTGAATATGATACATTATCTGGTTTTTTAACTCAAGAGCTTGGAAGAATACCAGAAGATGGTGAAAAGCCAATAATAGAAACTAAAGATGTAACATATAAAATAGAAGATTATGAAGATAAAAGAATTCTATGGGTAAAAGCCTGTAAAAACGGAACTGCACAACTAGAATAAATGTAGTTAAATATAAAAAGCTTTATAGAAAAAGACATACCATATGGTATGCCTTTTTTCAAGATACACAATGGATAGAGTTAAACTTTAAAAATCATAACAGTTCTATCCAATGGTGAATGTTTCATACCTGCTCTTTCACATGCTGTGAACAGGTAATTATTTGGTGGTTTTATTTTTAATGTCGGAGGAATGTGCGTTTCCTGATATACATGCCGACAAATCTTTTTAAGACAATTTGCCAACAAATTTACATTAATAAATCCATTAGTTTTTTTATATTTGGATTTAAAAATTGTCACATATAAGTGATTATTACTTGATACGTGAATTAGAAATTCAGGAAAGCTGAATGAATCTATTGGGGATACATTCCAAATCCGATCTCCCTGAGAATCAATATGACACTCAGTTAAGACAAAATTCTTACCATAGATTTTTGTCATATAAAAAACACCTCCAAGAATTTTATTCTTTTAGTATAACATATAACAGCAGAAATGTAAATTAATTTGACGAAAAAAGTAAATAAAATTATGTAAATTAAAAATATATACTAAAAAAAATTTATGGACAAAATAATTGCAAAGCAGTATAATAATAAAGTCAAAAAAAAGAGTGGAGGAAAACAATGAAAGTAGGAGTAGCTTTAGCTGGTGGAGGTTTAAAAGGTGTAGCATATATAGGAGCACTAAAGGCATTTGAGGAGCTAGGGATAAAAATAGATTATATATCAGGAACAAGTTCTGGAAGTATGGCAGCATCTTTATACGCAATGGGATGCAATCCGGATGAGATTAAAAAAATAATATTTGAATCATATAAAAATTTAGTTAAAATACCCAAAAAGCCAATAATTTCTTCGGTAGGAACATATATAACAAAAAAGCAACTTAGATTAGAAGGATTAATTTCTGGAGAAAGAGTTGAAAATTTAATTCAAAATGCAGCAAATGAAAAAAAATATAAAAATATAAATGAAATAAAAATTCCTCTGGCCATTGCTACAGTTGATACGATATCTACAAAAGAATGTATTTTTATGTCGAAAAATTATAATCTAAAAAATGATAATATTGATTATATATATGATATTTCCATAGGTAAAGCAGTAAGAGCTAGTATGGCATTTCCTGGTATTTTTACAACCTGCAAATTTGAAAAATATAATTTTATAGATGGAGGAACAAAAGATAATCTTCCAATAGAGGTTCTGAAAGATATGGGAGCAGATGTTACAATTGGGCTTAGTTTTAAACTTGATGAGTACAATGTAGAAAATCAAAATATACTTAGTATTTTATTAAGAACAGTTGATATATTTTCACTAAAGGATGTAATTAAAGCACAAAAAGAAGCGAATATAGCAATTGAAATTGATGCAAAAGGGACTAGTTTAATGGAAATTGATGATATAGATAGATGTATAGAGATTGGATACAATGCAATAATGAATAAAAAAGAAGAAATATTAAAATTGCTATAAAAAATTGTAAAATTAAAATAATACATAAATAAAAATCATTGAAAAAAATGTATATTTCAATGATTTTATTCATATATTATATTTTTATAACAACATTTTGACTAGTTAAATAATTTATTAGATTATTTATATTACTTGTAAAATCAGAATTTGTGAGTTTTTTTATTTCTTTTATGGTATTATTAATATATTTACTTTTTGTTCTTTCCGGATAAACTTTTCCTTGATTTCTGAAAGATTCTAGCTGATATATTAATGCTTTTTGTGTTTTTACAGGAGAGAGCAAATTCAATGATGCTATTAATAATATTTGTTTCATAGATTTATTTATAGTAAATTTATTAATTTCCATAATTAATTTATTTATTGTTTCTTTGTTAATCATTTGTGAGGGATTTTTTAAAAGAATTAATTGTTTATTCATAAAAACACAACCTCCTTTAGTTTACATATTATACCATACAAACATAAGTAAAGTAAAGAATGATTTATCAATTTATTGAAATAAATTGGAAATCACTTGAAAAAATTTATAAAAGAATATATAATAAGCTTACAGCAGATACAAAACAAAAGATACTATGGAAGGAGTGGTTTTATGAACGTAAAAATTACAGGTAAAGACTTAAAAGCAACAGAGGCAATCAAAGAGTATATTGAAAAAAAGTGTGAAAGACTACAAAAATATACAGAAGAAGAATTAGATGTTAAAGCAACAATTAAAACAGAAGGAAATACACAAGTTGCTGAAATTTCTACAAATATAAATGGTAATATTTATAGAGCAGTATCAGAACAAAAAGATTTATATGCATCTATAGATAAAGATATTGATATTGTAGAAGGTCAAATAAGAAAAATGAAAACCAAAAAAGAAAAACAAATGACTTCAGAATCAATTAAAGATTATGAAATGATAAGCTTTAATGATGAAAGTCATCAAGTTGAAAAAGAGGTATTAAAAACTCAATATTATGAGGTAAGACCTATGAGTGTGGAAGATGCAAAATTAAAATTGCAAGATTCAAAAAATATGTTTTTAACATTTGTAAATGCTGACACAGAAGAAGTTAATGTGATTTTTAAATTAAAAGATGGAGTTAACTTTGGTTTAGTTGAACCAGAATAATAGTTTTATAAATTATTTGCAGTGCTCTTTATAAAGCACTGCATTTTTTAGGAGAGCAATATGAAAAAAATAAGAAATATATTAATAATATGTGTATTAACTATGTTTATGATTCCATTATATTCAAAGGCACAGACAATAAATTTAAAATCCTCAAATAAAAATGATATGGTAAAACCGGGAGATAAAATAGATATAATAATTTCAAAAGAGGGAATAGAAGATAATTATCAAATAGATGGTGTATTAAGTTATGACGAAAATATATTAGAGCTACAAACACAACAAGATGGAAAAAAATATGTAGTTTTAGATGAAAATGTGAATTTTGTACAAATGAATTCAAAAAATAATTTTTCTGTTATGAGTGACAATTCAAACAATGAAGATATAATAAAATTTACATTTCTAGTGAAAAAAAATACAAAATTTGATTCAACACAAGTAAAAATTGATAACATGAATGTAATTAATTATAATCTTGATTTTATAATTTCCAATTCTTCACAGGAAATTACATTAAAAAGAAAGAATTTTAGCTATGGTATAATAATTATATTAATAATAGTAATAATTATTATAGGAATTATTATGAAGTTGAAAATGAAAAATAAAAAGAACAAAATTAGAAAAAAAGCTCAACATTAATAAAAAAATACCTAAATATCTGTATAAGATAATAGGTATTTTTTTATATTACAAAAACATTACAAAAATATTACAAGTTAATTACATAGGCGTTTTTTATTGAAAAATGTCGCTTTTAAAAGTATAATAGGATTGAATGAAAGTGTAAAAAAGTTTTAACTAAGGAGGAGTTTTATGAAAAGGCCAATAAAAATATTATCTTTCATATTTATATTTTTTTGTCTATTTTGCATAAAATCTAATGCTTTTGAGATTAATTTCGGTAATACACCTGCTCAGGTAAGTCCAGGTGAATCATTTACAGTAGAAATATCTACAAGTGTTAAATCTTATTTGTCAAATGGACATATCAAATATGATTCAAATTTATTTACTTATGAGGGAGTAGAAGGACAACCGAATATGTCAGCTAACATTTACAGTAATGATGGCGATTTGGCTTGGATGTATACCGAAATAAGTAATGCACCAGTTGGTACTGATTTGCTTAAATTTAAATTTAAAGCAAAAAAAGTTACACAAACTAGTTCAGGAGATTTCATAATTACTGGAATTGATGATGAAGAGGGTGCTAAATTCATTACAAATAAGGAATATACATATTCCGGAAATGAAATTGGAGGTAGAAAAAAACAAACTGTAACAATTTATGTGCCAGATAGTTTGATTGTATCACCAAAGGATATGGAATTAATAGTTGGAGATTCACAAGTAATAAGTGTAAATAAAAAAGGATCAAAATTTGAGTCACGTGATGAAAATATTGCAACTGTTGATCAAAATGGTAATGTTACAGGCGTAAATGTTGGAAATACTGTTATTAAAGTTACTGATAAAGATGGCATGACTGCAGAAATAATAGTAACAGTAAAAAATAAGGCTACACTTAAAAATTCAGATAATTCAACTGTAAACAAAATTTTACCACAAACAGGTGGTGAGTGGCTTAAAACAATAGCGGTATTAGCTCTTATTATCTTTGCGATAATAATTTTCGTAAGATATAAGAAGTATAGAAAACTATTTATAGTGTTATTCCTAATGGGAACAGTCTTAATACCTAATTTTGTTGAAGCTTTTATGAACGTGGATTCTACTAAAATTAAATCTGGAATATTTAAAAATTTAGATGGAGTTGATAACGTAGTTGCAATTAGTCCAAATAATTCTTTTAAATATGGTCAATCATTAGTAAAATCAGAAATTGAAGAAAAAGACGCAGTTTTTGATAAAAATAATTTAGGAGTAAAATCTGTTAAAGATAAAAATGATAGAACTTTATCAGATGGAACACCTTTAGCAACAGGATACAAAATACAAGCATATGTACTTGGCTATGAAGATGAAATTACAGATTATAATTTAGTTTTATATGGTGATGCAGATGGAAATGCAACTTTTTGTGATAATGATGATATAAATGTAATTAGAAATGATTATGTTTATAAAAGAAAAGCAACAGGAGTATATAAAACTGCTGCAAACCTATATGCATATGACGATATATTAGATGTAAGCGATATCCAAAGAATGATTTTAAAACGTTTTGATAATTTAAAAGCATTAATTGGAAAAGATGGTACTGATGGAAGATCTGATTCAACACTTGTAAATCCATTCCCAGAAGCAGACAGTCCAATTACTTTAGAGCCAAATAAAATAAAACTTGATTTAGGTGATTCTAAAGATATTAAGGCAAGCGGACAAAAGGGAAGCTTAACTTGGACATCAAGAGATCCAGAAATTGCAACTGTTGACGAAAATGGAAAAATAACAGGTGTGAAAAAAGGAAATACAATAATTACTGCAACAGATTCTGAAGGAAATTCTGCAACTGTATATGTAATAGTTAAAAATCCTGCAACAAGTGTAATAGTAGATCCAAATACATGGATAACAGAGCTTGATGATCACGAAACTAAAGAGCTTAAATATACACTAACACCAGATACAATACCTTTGCCAGATGCTAAAATAACATGGTCATCATCTGATGAAAAAATAGCAACTGTAAGTGAAGATGGTGTTGTAACGCCAGTTTCAGTTGGTAAAGTTGATATAACAGTAACAGCATATGTACCAGCAGAAGATACTGCAGATGGTGTAGCAAGAACACTAACAGATGTATGCAAAGTTGTTATAAATCAAGCTGCAAGCGAAGATGATTCTTATGTTGACCCTACAGATGTTACTTTAAATTTAAATGAAAAATATAATGAAAAAACAAAAGACTTAACAATTTATTTATCACCAGAATATTCAAATTCTACAGTAGAATGGAAAATTCAAGATGGTAGAAAAGAGGTAAAATTTACAGATACAACAGATACTACTGCTAAAACAGTAACAATAGAAGGTGTAGATGTTACTTCAAGTGATTTAAAAGTAACAGTTACAGTTACAAATCAAAATGAAAATCTTCCGGGATTTACAAAAGATGTAACTGTAAGAGTAATAAAGAGCGCATCTGAAATTAAAGATATTAAAGGATTAGATCCTTCAAAAGTTGATGATAAAAATAAAGGTGATAAAGTAACAGATGGAACAAAATATCCAATAATTGATGGAACTCTAATATTACCAAATGACACTACATATTATATGGGTGTTGAGTATGACCCAGAAGATTCAACTTCAGAAGTTAAATGGAATTCAGATAAAGAAGATATTGCAACTATAGATAGCATTAATAAAAAGACAGGAAAAATTACTACAAATAAAGATAAACAAGGTTATACAAATATTAAAGCAACAACAACAGACAAAAATGTTGAAAGTCAACCAGTAAAAGTTTATGTAGCTAAAATTGATTTAAAGGGTACAGATACTGTTGAGGCTGGGCTAGATATTAAAGACATTACAGCTACAGTATATCCAGCAGATTTAAGAAATAATACAATTAAGTGGGAAATTGCAGATACATCAATTGCAACAGTTGATGAAAATGGTATTGTACATGGAGTTAAAGAAGGTAAAACAACATTAACAGCAACTCTTTGTGCACAAGATGAAAGTAAAACTGCTGTATATGCAACAATGCCAATAACAGTTAATCCTAAACTTGATATAAAAGATGAAGATGGCAGTGATGTTAAAGATGGAAAAGAAATTATAATGTCTGTTGATTCAATAAGAAACTTTACTACTAATACAAAAGGTGACATATTAAAAATTGAAGTAATAGATGATGATAAATGTTTAGATAATGTTACTGCAACAGATGGTGCAATTAAAATAGATTCATCTACTAAACCTGGAACTGCTAAAATAAAAATTAGCTATAAAACAGGTGTTACAGAATATATTAATGTAAGTATTATTGTTGGAAAAATGACTATAAGTCCAGAAAGTGAAAAGATATTTTTAGACCAAACAACAAGAATAAATCTTGAGTCAATACTTCCAACAGCATTAAGAATGAAAAATGAAACTGTAGAATGGAGTATAGATACAAAAAATTCTGAAGCTAAAGATGCTACAATAAAATCTGCAGGAAGAGAATCTGGAATATTAACACCAGGAAAGCAAATAGGAAAAGTTGTAATTATAGGAGCATATGGAAATACAGGAATAACTGCAAAATGTGAAGTTACTATAAGAAGAGAGCTTAAAATTACAACAGGTGATACTTTATTAGTTGCAAAAGACGGTACTGAACAAATAACAACAAGTTGGGATAATTCAGAGCTAACATTTACATCAGAAGATAAAACAATTGCAGATGTTGGCCAAAATACAGGACTAGTAACTGGTAAAAAGGCTGGTATTACAAAAGTAACAGTAACAACTCCAGATGGACAATCTAAGGTTGTTACAGTTACCGTAGGACAAATAACATTAAGTGGCCAAAATATTTTAGAACAAGAAAAAACAACAGATATAGTAGCAACAATTGCTCCTCAAACATTAAGTAATTATAGAATTAAATGGGAATCAAACAAAACTAATATAGCTACTGTTGATAATAATGGAACAGTTAAAGGAATTTCACCAGGAACAGCAACAATAACAGCAACTCTTATTGATAATAATGGAAATGAAACTAAAATTAAATCAAGTATTAATATAACAGTTAATACAAAATTAGATTTAGTTACTGATGAAGAAATAATAATTGCTGTAAATGGAACAAGAGAAATAAAAACGACTGCAGATGATACAGCAATTGATTTTAAATCAAATAATGAAGATATAGCAACAGTTAATAATAATGGAGTTGTAACAGGTAAAAAAGTTGGTACAACAACTATAACAATAAAATATAAATCTGGAATTACAACAACATTAAAAGTAAATGTAATTGTTGGAAGTATAACATTAGAAGATAAAACTATAAGTATTGAAAGTACTGCTGAAATAGAAAAAACAGTTAGTCCATCAACACTTGCACTTTATCCAATACAATGGACATCAAATAATACAAAAATAGCAACAGTAGGAAAATCAAGTGGTGTTATAACTGGTGTAGGTAGCGGAAAAGCAATAATAACTGCTAAAGTATTAGATAAAGCTGGAAATGAAACAGGAATACAGGCAACATGTACAGTAACTGTTGTAGGAAATCTAGAAATAAAAGCTAGTGATATGATAATAGCTAAAAATGAAAAAAATGTGCAAATACCATATACATATGATGGTGATGCAAGTGATATTACTTGGTCATCAAGTTCAAATATAGCAACAGTTAGCAATGGAACAGTAAGCGGAGGCGCTTCAGCAGGTACTACAATTGTAACAGCTAAAAATAAATTGAATGGAAAAAATGCTACAATTAGAGTTATTGTTGGTGAAATAACTTTATCAGGTGAATCAAATGTGGAAGTTGACTCAACAACATTAATAAATAAAACAATAAAGCCAACAGAAATAGAAAATAATAAAGTAAAATGGGTATCAAGTAATCCATCTGTGGCAACAATTGATGAATCTGGAAATGTTAATGCATTAAAAGAAGGATCAACTACAATAACAGCTACAGTATTAGATTTTAATGGAAATACAACTAATATAACTGCAACAAAAGATATAACAGTAAGAAGAAAAATTGAGGCTGCAGATGAAGAGCTATTAATTCCATTACATTCATCTAAAACAATAAATACAAATATAGCTGGAAATACAGGATTAACATTTACATCTAATGACAAGTCAATAGCGACAGTCGATGGAGCTGGAACAGTAACTGGTGTTGCAGTTGGTGAAACAAAAATTATTGTTACATATGCAACAGGCGTATCTAAAGTTGTAACTGTAAAAGTAATAGTTGGTTCAATAAGTATAACAAATACTAAAGTTATGGTAGGGGATTCTGTAGAAGTTCCAAGAACAATATTGCCATCAGCATTATCAGCATATCCAATAAAATGGATATCAGGAAATACAGAAATTGCAACAATAGGAACATCTAGCGGAATTGTAACTGGTAAAAAAACAGGAACAGCAACAATAACTGCTAAAATATTGAATAAATCTGGTTCAGAAACAGGAATACAAGCAACTTGCACAGTAACTGTAATCAGTGAATTAGCAATAGATGCAGAAAATATGATTATTTCAAAAGGCGAAAAAGCACAGATTCCATATACATATGGTGGAAGTGCAAGTGATCTTAAATGGGAATCTTCAAATTCGCAAATAGCATCTGTAAGCAATGGTACTGTAACTGGAGGTAAAACAACTGGAACTATTACAGCAAAAGCAACAAATAATTTAAATGGAAAAACAGCAACTATAAAAGTTATCGTTGGTGAGATAACATTATCTGGAGAATCAAGTATAGAGGTTGGTTCAACAACATTAATAAATAAAACAATAAAACCAGCAGAAATAGAAAATAATAAGGTAAAATGGACTTCAAATAATCCATCTGTTGCAACAATAGATGATGCTGGAAATGTTAATGCAATTAAGGAAGGAACAACTACAATAACTGCAATCGTACTAGACTCAAATGGAAATGAAACATCAATAAAAGCAACAAAAGATATAATTGTTAAAAAGCAAATTGAAGCAACAGAAGATGAAATAATTTTAAGTGTTGGCGGAACTCAAAAAATAGCTACAAATGTTGCAGGAAATACAGGTTTAACATTTATATCAGAAAATAAATCTATAGCAACAGTCGATGGATCTGGAGTTGTAAAAGGTGTAGCTGTAGGCGAAACAAAAATATTAGTAACATATTCAAATGGTGTATCTAAAACTATTAATGTAAAAATAATAGTTGGCTCAATAAAATTACAAAATACGAATGTAATGGTTGGAAATTCTGCCGAAATACCAAGGACAATTTTACCATCTGTATTGTCAACATATCCAATAAAATGGACATCAAATAATACCAATATTGCAACTGTTGGCGAAAGTAGTGGAATTGTAACAGGTAAAAATGCAGGAACAGCAACAATAACAGCAAAAATACTAAATAAGTCTGGAGTTGAAACAGGAATACAGGCAACATGTACAGTAACTGTAATTAGTGATTTAGTTATAAATGCTCAAAACATGATAATTGCAAAAGGTCAGACAGCACAAATACCGTATACATATGGAGGAAGTTCGAGGGATATTTCGTGGAAATCATCGTCAACTTCAATTGCAACTGTAAGTGGTGGTTCAGTAACAGGGGGTCAAACTCCTGGAACCATTACTGCTACAGCTACTAATTCATTAAATGGAAAAACAGCAACTATAAAAATTATTGTTGGAGAAATAACTTTATCTGGTGATTCAAGTGTGGAAGAAGGATTAAGCATTTTAGTAAATAAAACAATAAAACCAACAGAAATTGAGAATAATAAGGTTAAATGGACTTCAAGTGATACTACAAAAGCAACTGTTGATGATGCTGGAAATGTAAAAGGTATTAAAGCTGGAACTGCTACAATATCAGCAACTGTATTGGACTTTAATGGAAATTCAACGAAAATTGTAGCAACAAAAACAATAACTGTAAAAAAATCTCTTGTTGTAAATAATGACAAAATAATAATTCCTGTAAATGGTACAGAAAAAATAAGCACTAATGTTGCAGGAAATACTGGATTATCTTTTTCATCAAGTAATTCTAATATAGCAACAGTAGATGGATCAGGTATTGTAACTGGTAAAGCAACTGGTACAACAAAGATAACTGTAACATATGAATCAGGAGAATCAAAAGAGGTTTTAGTAACTGTTATAGTTGGTTCATTAACATTAACTAATACAACAGTAAAAGTAGGTAGTACAGTAGAAATACCTAGAGCAGTACAACCAAGTGCTTTGAATTCTTATGGAATAGAATGGTCATCAAATAATACTACTATTGCAACAGTTGGAGCATCTACAGGATTAGTTAAAGGTATAAAGGAAGGTACTGCAACGATAACTGCAAAAATATCTGGAACGTCAATATCTAAAACATGTACAGTAACAGTAATAGATGATTTAGTAATCAATGATGATGAGATGGTAGTTGCAAAAGGAAATAGCAGAAATATTAATTTTACTTATAGTGGAGACATAAGTAATTTAACAGCAACTTCAAGTAGTGATAATTGTAGTGTATCAATTAGCGGAAATAATATTGTTGTTACAGGAAAAATAAATGGAGAAGCAACTATAACCGTAAGAAATAAAAATACTAATAAACAAGATACAATAAAAGTAATTGTAATGGACTTTAGTATGTCTGGATATCCACAAGTAGTTCCAGGACAAATGATTGCAACACAGGTAAGTAATTTACCATCAACTTTAACAGGTGGTGTATACACATATAAATCATTAAATGATAATATAGCAACAGTAAGTTCTGGAGGAATTGTTACAGCAAAAGCAATTGGAACAGCAACAATACAAGTAACATTAACTAAAGATGGCCAATCAATAACACATTCAAATGTATTAAATGTGGTACAAGGAACAACAACAATAACTGGACCTTATGGCGATAACTTGACAAATGCAAAAATTGATACTGTAGTAGGCCATTTACCAATAGCACTAAAGGCTGGAAGTTCATCTTCAACAGCAGGATTTTTATGGAGTAGTAACAATAGTCAAGTAGCATCGGTAGATTCTAATGGAAATGTTAAAATTGTAGGAGCTGGCCAAGCAATAATTTCATTACGAAATACAGTTGGAAGTACTGTAACTGTTACTATAAATGTAATTAATATGTCTGTATCTGCTCCTAAGGTTTTATATTATCCAGGAAGAACTGATACAGGAGAACATCCAAGAAAGCAAACATTATCAGCATCAGTAACTTCAAACCCAAGTGTTACAGGAAATACAATAACATATAAATGGAGTTCAGATGATAAAACAAAAGCAACTGTTAATAGTAGTGGATTTGTAACAGCAGTAAGTAATGGAAATGCAAACATAATATGTGAAGGAACACTAAGTGGTACTTATGGAGGAACAATAAATATAGAAAAAACGATTACAATAAATAATGATGCTGTGGCACAAGTAGTAAAATCATCAAGTGGTGTAACAACAACCATACCATATGCAATATTAAATTTGGCTTTTGAAAAATATGATAGTGGTGATACAATACAACTTGTTGATAATATAGATTCTATAGTTAAATTTGGTGATGTAGATCAAATAGAAATATCTAAAAATACAACATTTGATTTAAACGGATATAATCTTTTTGTTGGTGGAGAATCAAACGTATTTGGAGTAAGTGGTGGAGTCTTTAATATAAAAAATTCAAAAACTTCTGGAGGAGTAAGTATAAATGAAACATTTGTATATGGACAGAAATCTAGTACAGTTGTGAATGTTGAAAATGTAAAAATTCAAACTAATGCAAATGTAGCATTTAATATGGACAAGGAATCTACAATAAATGTAAAATCTGGAAGTATAACTTCTAGTGGAAATTCAATAGGAACTATTGTTTTAGCAAATAAAGCTAAAGCAAAAATAACTGGAGGAACAATAACAGGTTCTACTCACGCAATATATAATAATGGAGAAGGAAATATACAATTATATATTGATGATAGTAACGAAAGCATAAATATAAAATCTACAAAAGTGTCTAAAGACACGGAGGAAGTACCATCAACAGCAACAGCAACAATACGTACTAATGGAAATATAAAAATAGGAAATAACTCAGATAATAAAATTTATACATCAGCTGGAAAAACAAAATTAGATGACTTTGAGGATTCTAGACCTTCTTTGTATATTGGTGGTGGAAATTATGGTATTCAACAATTCACAAATGAGACAGCTTCAGTTCCTTCAAAAATATACTGGTATAATGGAGAAATTCAAGGAGAAAACAATTCAATAATGATTAATGAACCAGACAAAAAAACTAAAAAAATAAACTTCTCAGCTAATTTTTCTGTGACGCTAAGTGATATGTACACTAAAGGTAATGATAGTGGATATTGGGGAATAGCAGAAGGCGAAAATAATGAGGATGAATTTAATTATGTTTCATTAAAAGGTTTACATGGAGGAACTGAACAAGCATTAGTATCTACACCAAAAGATTTATACTATGTAAATAGAAGTGTTCTATATGGAGATCTTAATTTAGATGGAAAAGTTGATCTTACTGACTCTAATATTTCTAATAGGATTGCAGCAGGGGCAGCATATACAGAAACACAATTAAAAAATGGTGACCTAGATAAAGATGGAGATATAGATAATATTGATGCAGCATTATTATTAGGCTTTATAGCAAGAACAATAAAAGTATTACCAGTAACCAGTGGTGATAAATATATTATAGGTTCGAAAACATTAGGAATAATGAGGTCAGCAACATCATTGGATGATTTAAGTTTTACAGACAATGCTAAATATATGCCAATAAAAACAAATGTGCCATTTGATATTCAGTCACTTAATAATAATATAACTGTAGATAAAAATTTACATATTAGTTATTTTAGTACATCTTCAGGAAGTAGAATAGATAAAACACTTGGAAGTGATGATTTTTCTGTAGACGGAAATTATGTTACATTAAAGAAAACTATGGCTGAGATTATAAGTAAATACAATGATGTAAATACATCTAAAAGCGTATATTTATTTTTCAAAATTAATAATGAAAACGAAATTCTAACAGAGAGTGTTGAAAATGTAAGTTCTACAGTTTTGGGAGACTTTAACGGTGACGGTAAACTAGATTATTGTGATTATGTAATGTTAAGCGAATATTATAATAAAAATGTAAAATTTGCTACTAATTCATATGATAGTAATGTTTTAAAGAATTTTAAAACATATGTAAAAAGTCAAGGGTATACAAATACTGATGAAGATACATGTTTATATGTGTTAAGAAAGAAAATATTACTTGATTATTAGTAAAATATATTAGTATAAGAAGGGAGAATAAAATGTCAAGAAAAAAAGAGGTAAATGTACCTAAAAAACTAATAATTTTAATATTATTAATAATTATTATAGCACTAGTATTTATTTGCAAATCAATAGTAACAAAAAATAAATCATTAAATAATAATACAGTTGCAGGATTAGATATTTCTAAATATAAAGACTATGAAGTACCAATTGCATATTATTATTATGGAATTCAAAACAAAAATTTTGATGTATTTTTAAAAGCTTATCCAGAGTTCATGGGAATTAGCTCACAATTTTCAGCTGATGATTTAAATAATTTTTATGAAACATATAAAGATGAATGTGGAGAAAATATAAAAATAGACTATGAGATTGGTGATGCAGTACAATATACAGAAGAGCAATTAGCAGACTTAGAAAATTATTTAAAAGCTAATTATCAACAAGAAATACAAGTTTCACAAGCATATACTGTAAATATTACAGAAAAATATACAGGTGATAAACAAACAATAGAAAGTAAAAAAACACAAGTTGTATTTCAATTTAATGGACAATGGTATAGTTTATAAAATAGTTACGAAAAATTAGTGCAATAAATTTATAATGAACCTAAATTGTTAACTGAAATGTTTAACAATTTGGGTTCATTTTTGTTTATTTATATTAATCTACTTGTCTTTCAAAAATAAAAATGATATAATCACAAAACAACAAAGAAAAGAGGTATTTTATGACAAATTCACAAAATTTATTAAAAAAGTTTTTTGGATATGACAATTTTAGACCTGGTCAAGAAGAAATTATAAATAATATTTTAAATCAAAATGACTGTTTAGGAATTATGCCAACAGGTGCTGGTAAATCTATTTGTTATCAAATTCCAGCAATGCTTCTTCCTGGTGTTACAATTGTTATTTCACCACTTATTTCTCTTATGAAAGATCAAGTTGATAATTTAAATCAAATTGGAATTCCTGCTACATTTATAAATAGCAGTTTATCTCATTCAGAATATTCCCAAACAATAAATAATATAATGCACAATGTATATAAAATAATTTATGTTGCGCCAGAAAGATTAACATCAGAAGCGTTTTTAAATTTACTAAATAATCTACAAATATCAATGTTTACAATAGATGAAGCTCATTGTGTATCTCAATGGGGACATGATTTTAGACCAAGCTACAGAGAAATTGCAAATGTAATTGTAAATTTGAAAACAAGGCCAGTAGTTTCTGCATTTACTGCAACAGCAACAAATATTGTAAAAGAAGATATTATTAATTTATTACATCTACAAAATCCATTCACATTAACAACAGGATTTGATAGAGCAAACTTAAAATTTTCAGTACAAATTCCGGAAAATAAAAATAAGTATATTTTGAATTTCTTGCAAAATCAAAATGATATTCCAGGAATTATTTATTGTGCCACAAGAAAATTGGTAGACAATTTATTTGAAAAATTAACTGAATGTGGTTACAAAGTATCAAAATATCATGGTGGAATGAATGAATCTGCAAGAGCAAAAAGTCAAGATGATTTTGTATTTGATCGAACTAATATAATGATAGCAACAAATGCGTTCGGAATGGGAATTGATAAATCAAATATTAGGTATGTAATTCATTACAATATGCCAAAAGATCTAGAAAGTTATTACCAAGAGGCAGGTCGTGCTGGGCGTGATGGTGATAATTCTGAATGTATTTTATTATTTAGTAGAAGTGATATTGTTACAAATAAATTTTTAATAGAGCAAACACCATCTGAAAATGGACACAAGGTTGAATACGATAAATTAAATTATATAATAGATTATTGCAATACAGATAGATGTTTAAGGAAGTATATATTAGAATATTTTGGAGAGATTCCATTGTTTGAAAATTGTAATAATTGCAGTAATTGTTTAACTAAAACAGAAATAACAGATATTACAGTAGATTCTAAAAAAATTTTATCTTGTATAAAAAGAATGAATGAAAGATTTGGCTCTGGTTTAGTAACAGATGTATTAAAAGGCTCTAAATCATCAAAAATAAAAGCAATGGGATTTGATAACTTATCTACATATGGAATTATGAGTGATTATTCAAAAGATACTATTAAAGATTTAATATATTTTTTAATAACAGAAGGTTATATAGAATGTGTTGGCAATAAATATCCAATTTTAGTTTTAAATAAATCTGCAAATGAAGTATTATTTAAAAATAAACAAGTTTTAATAAAAAGAAAAATAGAAAAAATTGAAAAAGAAAAAAATAATAATCAAAAAGATGAAATAAATTATGATGCTAGTTTATTTGAAATATTAAGAGCACTCAGGAAAAAAGTTGCTGAAAAAAATAATATAGCTCCATTTATAGTATTTACAGACTTATCACTAAAACAAATGGCAGAAAAATATCCAACATCAAAAGAGGAAATGCTTAAAATAAGTGGTGTAGGGATAAATAAATACGAAAATTATGGAGAAGATTTTATTTTAGCAATTAATAATTATGTATTAGAAAATAATATAAATAAAGAAATTAATAATGAAGAAAAAAGTAAAAAATCAAGTTCAAAAAAATCAGACAAAATAGATACAAAAATTATTACATACAATATGTATAAAGAAGGAAAATCTATTGAGGAAATAGCAAAAGAAAGAGGCTTTACAAAGCAAACGATAGAGCATCATTTATTAGCAAATTTTGAAAATGGTTTGGATATAGATTTAGAAAAAAACATTAATATGAAATATAAAAGTCAAGTTTTTAAAGCAATTGACGAAATAGGATATGATAAACTAAGACCAATAAAAGATATGGTACCAGCAGATGTCACATATTTAGATATTGGATATTTTGTAATTTTATATAAAAAAGAAAAGAACAGCTAAATTAATATTCTGGCTGTTCTTTTTTCAAATTTTGGTGGAGGTGAGGAGAATCGAACTCCTGTCCAATAGCTCTTCCATATAAACTTCTCCGAGTGCAGTTTGTTATTATTTATTCCTCTAAAAATAAGTTAACAAACAAACTCATTTTTAAAGTAGCTATAAAAATCCCACTATTTTCCTAGCAAAAAATAGTTTCGTTTCCCACTAATTCGTCGCCTTATTCTATACCGTGGGTATTATAGATAAGACGTCACTGCAATTAGGCAGCGAATGCTAATTCTTCGTTATCAGCGTTTATATTTAATTTTGCTTTTTTATAGTGGCCAAAGCAACCATCCACTACTCGCTATTTATATTTCTAAACTACTGTCGAAACCGTTACACCCCCATAGTTAGTGTACTTTACTATTATATATTATTTTTATGTTTTATTCAATGGATTTACTTAAAAAAATGAAAGTAGGTGCTAAAATCTACTTTCATTTTTTTAATATAAAAAGTTTTTTTATTCTACAACAGGAGGAATAAAATTTTCAATTGCATTTCTAAGTTTAGGATGATTAATTACAAAATGAATAGAAGGACTATTAGCTTTAGAAATCATAACCCAATTTTTTTCGAAAATTAAAACTTGGATATTTTTGAATGTATGTACATTATTTATAGTTAACTTATAATTTGAATTATTTTTTGAATATTCTTTTGTCAATTTTAAATGCTCTAAATATTCGTCATAAGTATAATGAATTTTCTTTTCATAAAAACAATCAGAAAGACAAAGAAAAGGAGATATTTTGTTAAACTCAGATTTAGAAATTTCTTGTATTTCATCTTCAAAAATATTGTTTTTTAATATAGTTCCAATTATATTTTTTTGACTATGTATTTCTGAAGTTATGTTATTAATGTCTTCATCAGAAATATCATTATGTTTTAAAATTTTTATAAGTAAATCTTTAGAAATCGTATGAATTGGCAATGAAGGCAAAATTCTTCTACGATTTCCAGGTAATTTAGAGCTTGTTGTCAAAAACGCATTAAAAGCATTTTGAGATTCGGTTTTATAAATATTCATAAGAGCAGTTGCTTTATTAAGTAAACATTCCGATTTCGTTTTAAAATATTCTATATCTTTTTTTGAAGTTATTAATCGATATTTTCCTTTACTATGATAACCAGTTATACATTCGCCAGTAAGCACAGCTGACTCTGAAACATAATTTAAATGGCAATAAATTGAATTTGAATTACCTTTTAAAAAGTACGGAGAAACTTGACCAGTCATATAAATTGGAATCCAACTTTCTAATCCTAACATCATTTCATTAAATGGTCTGTCAAGATTATGAATTATATTTAAATGAAGACCTTTTTTCAGCATCATTGCAATAGCAAACATCCACTTTTTTCCAAATTCAATATCTTCAGCCATATCTTCCATAGGCATATCACTACACATAAAAACAGATTTACTAGATTTTGAAAGTACAGTTGCTTTAAAAAAATCTAGTTCACCTTTTTTCATTTCTTCTAGGCCATAGTAATTCTTTGATACAGATTTATAAAATGGAACAAAAGGAACTTTCATCTCATCAAAATGTATAGCTTTTATATATTCATTTAAATCAAATGTATCTAAGTTATTCAAAAAATCATCTATATAATTGTGAGTAGTGGATGAGTTGGTTGAAAACCAATTTAATAAGTACGAATAATAATCACCTTTTTCATTTAAATTTTCAGGTAAGCAGTTAATAAGTATAGAAATAGATTTTTTATCATCTTCAGATTTATATTTTGATACAATATATGTACAAACTTCTTCAATAAAGTTTTTAGGTTTTGATGGATATTTATTACCATTTCGTATTTTTGAAATAAAAGAAGCGTCATAATTAATAAATCGAGATAAATCAGCAATATTAATATTTAATGTAGAAATGAGTTCATTAAAATTTTTACTTAATTGTTCAAAATCAATAGTAATATCACTTAATGAACTAGATAAATTATTATAAATTTCTTCTTTTGATATATTTATTTTTTTACTAAAACTAATTTTATATAACCCATTAGCTAAGTTCTCAAGTTGTTTACTTCTAATATTTGGAGTCCTTTCGCCATTACGATATCGACTGATGACAGCCGAAGACAAACCAGAAGCATTTACTAGTTCTTGAGAAGAGCATTCAAATTGTTTTATATAGGTGTTTAATTGTTCATAAAAATTCATAAAAACCCCCTAATTAATTCTTTTTTTGAATTATAACATATCATAAATATATGAAAAAAACAATTACCAAATAGGCACGGAAAAATTGGTAAAAAATATAATTTATAAATTGTTATATGTTAAAATTCAAAATATAAAATTATAAAGGAGGATTTTTATGAAAGAGACAAAAAAAAGTAAAATATGGATGATAATAGCAATTGGTGCAATAGTTATTATTCTTAGCATAGTTCTAGTTGTAAATTATAATGGGAGTGATAATATGAAAAGCGGAAATAATACTAATAAAAGTACTAATGTAGAGAAAAATGAAAATAAAATAGATAATAAAACAGATAATGTAAAAATAGTAGAAAGCGAAGCGAGTAAAATAACTTTAGAAGAATATAAAACAGATAATTTTACTATGAAAAAGCCTAAAGGATGGACTGTAGAAACTGGTGGCACAGGAATATTTTATACAATAAGAGTGTATGATCCACAAAATACGAATAATCAAGTATATTTAATGATAAAAATGCAACCATTATTAAAAAGTGCATCTGAAAAAAGTGCTTGGCAAAATTATTATAATTTAAGTGGAAATAATCCTCAATATAAGGTTTTTACAGAAGCAGTAGTTTTAGATAATCCAACAACAGAAGGATTTTATAAAAAATTTAATGAAGTAACATCATATGCTAGTTCTATTGAACCATCTTTTTCATCAATGAAGTTTCCAAAATTCACAAATTTTACTAAAAAAGAGGAATTTGAATCTAGTGCAAGTATGAAAAGTGTTGCATTAGATAGTAAGGTATTAAGAGCAACTTTTACAGGAGATAATTCCAAAGAAGGTGAAGGCTTGTTTATGGCATCAATAGTAAACTTTGGAAATCAATATAATGGTGGAGTTGATATGGGATATTATATGATTTATGATATAATGGCAATAACTGCAGAAAAAGATGAACTTATAAATTATAAAGATATCTTATTAGATTCAGTTAATTTTATAGAATTTAGTGATGCATATGTAAAACAAACTATAGATAACGGAAATGCACAAACACAACAGGCTTTAGCATTAAATGCTTCAATTCAAAAATCTTTTGATTCATATATGAGTGCTTGGGAAAGTAGACAAAAATCCTATGATATTATGAGCCAAAAACAAAGTGACGCAACTTTAGGATATGAAAGAGTGTATGATACAGATACAGGTGATATATATAAAGCATATAATGGATTTACAGATGATTACAAAGGTGAAAGATACAAATCTATAACAGATAATATGTATACAGAAAAAACAAGTGGATATATTGAAAAATAAAATATGTAATAGTGAAAGTGAAAGAAAAATCTCGCTTTCACTATTTTTTTGATAGTTAAAATTACGAATTTGTAGTAAAAGCTAATAAAACATCGAATTTTGACGAACGAATTTTCTTGAAAATTTACAAAATTTATAGTATGATAAATTCACTCAATAAAATTTTATTCTATGTATTTTATTCAAAAAAGAAAAAAATTAAAGTCAAAAAAAAATTCCAACAAAAATTATAAAAAATCCCTAAAGCTTTTTTATTAAATTATACCATTTCCACCATAGTGGATATTATGTATGTTATTTTAAAAGCAAGAGATACTATAGATGGTGGTTATATGTATATAATAATAAAACTTAAAGAAATAAGAGAGCAAAAAAATCTCAGTTTAGGAGATTTAGCCAAAAAAACTGGCATTTCAAAATCTCATCTTAATTACATAGAGAAAGGTGAAAAAGAGCCTAGCTTATCAATGATTATAAGGATAGCTATAGCTCTAAATATTGACGAAAAAGAACTATATAAGGTGGTAAAATGATTTATAAAGACATTTCGGAACAAATTGAAGAATTAAGATGTAAATTGCATAAAGAATTAGAAAAGAGTGGTTTTGATACAAAAAAAGCACTTAAAATTAGTGAGGAGTTAGACGAATTAATAGAAAAATTTTATGTAGAAAAGAACATGAAAAAAACAGATAATAAAAATAATAGCTTATATAAAGAATATATGATTGCATATAATAAATTAAAAGAATTATTAAAAAATAATGGTATTTTTCCAACAGAAAAAGAGTGGAATAATATTGCAAAAAATGAAAAATACCTAAATAGTAGATCAATAAAATATGTATCAGGAATAAGTTGGAGAAATTTAAAGAAGAAAATAAAGCTAGAAATAAAAAGTGAAAGTTAAAATCATAAAGAATAAGAGCATAAAATATTCAAATTAGTAAATAATACATAAAACGAAAGGAGTAAATTTTATGGAAAATTTAATTAATAATTTGAATATTTATTTAAGCGATTTAAATGTTTTTTACAGAAAGTTACAAAACTATCACTGGAATATAAAGGGCAAAAGTTTTTTTGTAGTTCATGCAAAACTAGAAGAATATTATAATGAAATAAATGAACAAATTGACGAAGTTGCGGAGCATATATTAGCAATAGGGGGGATTCCATTAGCTACTTTAAAAGATTATTTAAATACAACAAAAATAACAGAAGCAAAAAATGAAAAAGTAACATGCGAAGTTGTATTTAATGAAATTGTAAAAGATTACAGTGAACTTTTACAAGATTCTAAAAATATAAAAGTACTAGCTGATGAAAATAATGAATATAAAACATCAGCATTAATGGATGAAATAATTGAAGATTATAGCAAAAAAATATGGATGATAAAACAAAGTATGGAATAAAAATATATAATAAATAAAGTCAGGGGGCGAAAGTGTATCCTGGCTTTATTTTTTAGGAGGTTTATTTGAATTTTTTATATAATGCAAATATAAACAATAAAATTAAAAATCTAAGCGAGATAAAAGAATATGATAATATTGTAGATTATATAAATTTATTTGTATATGAAGAAAACACAAAATATAACTATTATAAAATAGGAGACCTTGTTTTTGTACATCATTATAAATACAATAATGGAAATAAAGGAATAAATCACATATTTTTAATTGTAGATATATATCAAAATAAAAATTTTATATGTTATTTTGGAATGCTTATTTCATCTAAAATAGAAAAGTTAAAATATAAATTCAATAAATACATAAAAAAAGATAATAAAAATAATCTAAAAACAGATAGCATAGTAAAAACAGATGTAATTTACAAAATTTTTACAAAAAATATATTGCTAAAAATAGGAAATATTGATAAAACTAAAGTAGATATTTATAAAAATTATCTTATAAATAATAACTAAGGAGGAATCATTATGAAAATAACAAGTGTACAGGCTTTAGAGAATATTTCTAAAGAAATAAGAAGAAGCGTAATAGAACAAATTTATAATGCACAATCAGGACATCCAGGAGGATCTTTATCATGTGCAGATATATTAACTGTATTATATTTTAATCAAATGAATATAAATCCAAAAGAGCCAAATGCAGTAGGTAGAGATAGACTTGTATTATCAAAGGGCCATTCATCACCAGCGTTATATGCTACTTTAGCAAGAAGGGGATATTTTGATAAATCTTTATTAACAGATTTTAGAAAAATTAATAGCAATTTACAAGGTCATCCGGATATGAACAAAGTTCCAGGCGTTGATATGTCAAGTGGTTCACTTGGACAAGGTTTATCTGTTGCAAATGGAATGGCTTTAAATTCGAAAATGGATGAATCTGGATATAGAGTTTACTGTATTTTAGGAGACGGAGAGCTAGAAGAAGGTCAAGTTTGGGAAGCGGCAATGACAGCAAATAAATATAAATTAGACAATTTATGTGTAATTGTAGATAATAATAATTTACAAATTGATGGAACAATTGAAGAAGTAAAAGGATTAGAGCATATCGAGGAAAAATTTGAAAGCTTTGGATTTAATGTAATAACAGTAAATGGAAATAAAATAGCAGATTTAATACAAGCTTTTGATAAAGCAAAAACAACAAAAGGAAAACCAACAGCAATCGTAGCAATAACAACAAAGGGAAAAGGAGTATCCTTCATGGAAAATCAAGCAAGCTGGCATGGTAAAGCTCCAAACGAAGAGCAATATAAGCAAGCTATGGAAGAATTACAATAAATTATATATAATTAGGAAGGAATGAGTTTTATGAACATAGATAAAAAAATTGCCACAAGACAAAGTTATGGTGAAGCCTTAGTTGAACTTGGAAAAGAAAATGAAAAAGTTGTAGTATTAGATGCAGATTTATCATCTGCAACAAAAACAAATTTATTTGCAAAAGAGTTTCCAAATAGATTTTTTGATATAGGAATTGCAGAACAAGATATGATGGGAACTGCCGCAGGTTTTGCAACGTGCGGAAAAATTCCGTATGCAAGTACATTTGCAGTTTTTGCATCAGGAAGAGCTTATGATCAAGTACGAAATAGTATAGCATACCCTAATTTGAATGTAAAAATATGTGCAACACATAGTGGAGTAACAGTTGGTGAAGATGGTGCAACACATCAAATGTTAGAAGATATAGGTATGATGAGAGCAATACCAAATATGACTGTAATAAGTCCATCAGATGATACTCAAACAAAATGGGCAATAAAAGAAATATCAAAAATAAATGGACCTGTATATGTTCGTTTATCAAGAGTGGCAACACCAGTAATATATGATGAAAATGCAAAATTTGAAATAGGTAAATCTTGCCAAATTGGAAAAGGTGTAGATGCAACAATATTTGCAACAGGTGTTACTGTATCTGAAGCTATAAAAGCAAAAGAAACGCTTGAAAAAGATGGAATTTATGCAAGAGTTATTGATATGTATAGTTTAAAACCAATTGATAAAGATATGATAATAAAATCTGCAAAAGAAACAAAAATGTTGATATCTGTAGAAGATCATAGTATAATAGGAGGGCTTGGAACAGCTATAGCAGATGTTCTTGCACAAGAATATCCAGCAAAATTAATAAAATTAGGTGTACATGATTCTTTTGGAAAATCAGGTAAAGCAAATGAATTAATGAACTATTTTAAAATTGATGCAGAGGCTATAGTAGAAATAATAAATGCAAATTATAAAAATAAAAAAATTTAAAAAAAGTATTGACAACAAAGACATAATATGTTAACGTATTGCCTGTAGAGTGTTTCTAATGTAAAGCATTACGCGAGTAAAATTGCGGAATTAATGCTACATTCATCTAAGAATTTAGAGAAAAACGAAACATCTCTCGTCATTAAAGCGATGAAGGTTAATTAATTACTACAATTATAGAGAAAATCCGGATATCTTTATAGTTCGAAAATTAATTAATTGTAATTGCCGAGGAGGGAAAAACAGAAAAAAGTTCTTTGAGTGAATCAAAGAGCTTTTTTCATTATTAGTAATTATTGAGGTGATTTAAATTTGAAAAAATTACTTGATTGTATAGAATATATAAAAGCAAAAGAAATAGTTGAAATTTTAATAGCTGTAGGTGTACTTGTAGGATTTATAATATTAAGTTCAGTATTTGCAAAAATAATAATGAAATGTTTTAAAATAAAATCAGATAAATTTACTAAAAAAACTAAAATATACAAAATATCAAAATTTATATGGATTATTTCAGGCACATATATAAGTTTACTAATATTAGAGCTACCATCAGATTTTATGGCAATTGTAACAAAAATATTTAAGTTAGCTCTTATATATGGCGTAACAAGATTTTGTGCAAATTTAGTAAGACCTAATACAAAGCTATTTACAAAAATAAAAGAAAGTGAAAAAAATACTTCTAATGAGCATACAATGAATTTTGCAGTAAAATTTATAAGAGGAATTATATACGTAATTGGTGCCTTCATATTTATATCTGAACTCGGATATGATTTAAGTGGTCTAATAACAGGATTAGGAATTGGAAGTGTTGTACTTGCATTAGCTGCTCAAGATTTGGCTAAAAACTTATTTGGAGGATTTGCAATACTTTCAGATAAAACGTTTGTAATTGGAGATACAATAGAGGTAAAAGGTGTATATGGAACAGTAGAAGATATTACATTTAGAACAACTAGAATAAGAAAATTAGATAATACAGTGATAACAATGCCAAATTCAGTATTAGCTGACTCTGATATAATAAATTGGAACAAAATACAAAAAAGAAGATATGACTGTGATTTAAAAGTATCATTGCAAATGTCCCAAAAACAAATAAATGATATTATAAAAAAGTTGGCTTTTGAATTACAAAAAAATAAAGATATTATAAAAAATTCTATAAGAGTATATTTTAGTGATATTGAAAAAGACGGTTATAATATAAAAATATATTTATATACAAACATAATAGATTATGATGAATATATAGAATTTGTAAATAATGTAAATTCACAAATATTAGCATTATTAGAGCACGAAAATGTAAAATTAATATATCCAACAATTCAAATTGAAAGATAACAAATTAAATGAAAAAATATTGGTAGGAGATAGATGTAAAAATGTTAAATCAATTTTCAAGAACAGAATTATTAGTAGGAAAAGATGGAATAGAAAATTTAAACAAAGCCAAAGTTGCAATATTTGGAATAGGAGGAGTTGGATCTTTTGTTGCAGAAGGATTAGTAAGAGCAGGTGTTGAACATTTTATATTAGTAGATGATGATAAAATATGTTTGACAAATTTAAATAGACAAATTCACGCAACAAGAAAAACAATTGGAAAATACAAAGTTGACGTGATGAAAGAAAGAATATTAGAAATCAATCCAAAAGCAGAAGTTGAAACATATAAAGAATTTTATATGCCTGATTCTGATCACAGTATTTTAGATGAAAGTGTTGATTATATAGTAGATGCAATAGATACTGTAACAGGGAAAATAGAGCTTGTAATGAATGCTGAAAAATTAAATATACCAATAATATCTGCGATGGGATCTGGTAATAAATTAGACCCAACGAAATTTGAAGTAACAGATATATACAAAACAAGCATATGTCCACTTGCAAAAGTAATGAGAAAAGAGCTAAGAGCAAGAGGAGTAAAAAAACTAAAAGTTGTGTATTCAAAAGAAGAGCCATTAAAACCATATGAAGGAATAGAAAATAGTTGTAAAAACCATTGTATATGTCCGCCTGGAACAAAAAGAAAATGCACAATAAGAAATCAAATACCAGGAAGTATATCATTTGTGCCATCAGTTGTGGGAATGATAATTGCAGGAGAAGTTGTAAAAGATATATTGAAAAAATAAATAATTGAATAAGATATGTGGTAAAATTAAGAATGTGAATACTGGATAAAAATTTAATCTGATTTTTTTATTCAGCATTCACATTTTTATATTAAATATTTATCAGAGAAATGATATGCTTACTAAGAGAAAGTATGTATAAATGTTAAAAAGTAGATTTAATTCAAAATAATAGTTTAAAATAATTGTAATTGTACTTTTATTTTATATATGTAATATGCTATAATCAAATAAGTTTTAGTACATAATATATGTAATTGTATGGAGGAATAAAATGAGTGTAAGAGATTTACCAACGAAAAATAATTTAATAAAATTACAAGCTTTTATAAAACAATCAAAACAAGGGCACAAATTATTAGAGCAGAAAAAACTTATATTAACTAGAGAACTTGATAAATATAAGCAAAAAGAAAAAGCTTTAAAAGAGCAAGGAAAAAATATTGTAAAAGAAGCGGAAAATTCATTAAAATTATCTAATGTTGATATAGGAATTGAAGCAATGATGGATATATCTGAAACAGTAAAAGAAGATGACAATTCTATAGATATAAAATACAAAACAATAATGGGTGTGGAAATTCCATCAATTATATCACAAGAAAAAGCAATAGCTCCAACATATGGATTATATAGTACAACATCAAATGTAGATGAAACCATAACAAAATTTAATGATGTGAAAAAATATATAATTGAACTTGCAGAAATTGAAAATATAATTTTTAGACTAGAAAAAAGCATAGAAAAGGTTCAAAGAAGAGCAAATGCACTAAAAGAAATAATAATCCCAAGAGATGAAAAAATAGCCAAAAAAATAGAAGATATCTTGGACGAAACAGATATGGAAGAATTTGCAAGACTAAAAATGATAAAAAAGGATAAAGCATAATTTAAAGAAACATCAACTAAAAACCACCTAGGAATAATAATCCTTAGGTGGTTTTTCTTATAATTAAGTAACATAATATACCTATTGACAAGAAAAACAAAAAAATGTATAATAATAAACAGTTATTACCAAAATAATTGGTAAACAAAGAGATTTAAATTTATATTTAATATTTGGAAAAACAAATATTAATAATGTAATAAAATGTAGTTCGGAAAAAATTTAATATAAAAGTAAATTGTATATAATAAGAAATTGAGCGTTTAAATTAAAAGGTGTGTAAAATTTAATTAAAGAGAAAATGAAAAATTATATGTATATAAAACAAAAATAAAGATTGTTAAAAGCAATCTTTATAATTAGTGCAATTTACTTATATTAAAATAAAGCATTATAATAATGCAATTAAAAGATTAACTATAAAATTATTATAGTATTTTTAAGCGAATATAGATTTAAATAAAAATAATATAAGTAAGGAGTGAAATTTTTATAATGACAAAAGAAGGAAATCAAAACGAAAATAAAGCAGAAAAAAAATTAAAAAAAGAAGTTAAAGAAACAAAAGTAAACAAAAGAACAAAAGAAATAGTTGAAGTTAGCTCTGAAAAAAATTTAGATAACACAGCTAAAAAAAGCAAGAAGAGATTTTTTGAAAAAGGTGATAAGAAACCTCAAAAAAGAAGAGCAGTAGAAACTGAGGAAAAATCACAGTCAAAACCAAAAAGAACAACAAAAAGAAGATCAGAAATAAAAGTAGATTCAGAATATGACTTTGGATTCAAAAAAGGAAAATTAAAAATAATTCCTTTAGGAGGTCTTGAAGAAATAGGAAAAAACATAACTGTTTTTGAATATGAAGATGAAATGATTTTAGTAGATTGTGGACTTGAATTCCCAGAAGATAATATGCTAGGTGTTGATATGGTAATACCAGATGTTACATACCTAGAAAGAAATCAAGATAAACTAAAAGGTTTAGTAATAACACATGGACATGAAGACCACATTGGATCTATACCGTATGTTTTAAAAAAGGTTGATATGCCAATTTATGCAACAAAATTAGCTTGTGGATTAATAAAAAATAAATTAGAAGAGCACAAATTAGTTAGAAAAACAAAATTAATAGAAGTAATGCCAGGAGAAACAATTAACTTTGGAAAAATAAGAGTAGAATTTATTCGTAGCTCACACAGTATACCAGATTCAGTAATGCTTGCAATAAAAACACCAGTAGGAACAGTTCTTCATACAGGTGACTTTAAAATAGATTATACACCAATAGATGGCCAAGTAATGGATTTTGGAAGAATTGCTGAGTTAGGAAATCAAGGAATATTAGCATTAATGTCAGATAGTACAAATTCAGAAAGAAAAGGATATACAATGTCTGAAAGTACTGTTGGAGATGTTTTTGAAAAATTATTCCAAAACTGTACTAAAAGAATTGTTGTTGCAACATTTGCATCAAATGTACACAGAGTTCAACAAATTTTGAATTCAGCTGTTAAACACAACAGAAAAGTTGCTGTATGTGGAAGAAGTATGATAAATATGATAGAAACTGCAACAAGTTTAGGATATATTCAAGTTCCAGAAAAAACATTTATAGATATTGATATGATCAAAAATTATAATGATGATCAATTAGTAATTATAACAACAGGAAGCCAGGGAGAAGCAATGTCTGCATTAACAAGAATGGCATCAGGAGAGCATAGAAAAGTTGTAATAACACCAAATGATTTAATAATAATATCAGCAACACCAATACCAGGTAATGAAAAATTAGTATCTAAAGTTATCGATGATTTAATGCAAATAGGAGCAGAAGTTGTATATAGTGCATTAGAAGATGTACATGTTTCTGGTCACGCTTGCCAAGAAGAGCAAAAACTAATATTAGCATTAGCAAGACCAAAATACTTTATACCAGTACATGGTGAATATAGACAATTAAAAGCACATGCAGAAACCGCAGAAGAAATGGGAATACCAAAAGAAAATATTTTCATGATGAAAAATGGTAGAATAATAGAAATGAATCAAAATGAAGCAAAACTTGCAGGTGCAGTTCCATCAGGAAAGATATTAGTAGATGGATTAGGTGTTGGCGATGTTGGAAACATAGTATTAAGAGACAGACAACATTTATCTCAAGATGGTTTAATAATTATAGTAATGACAATGGATGGAGCATCTGGAAGTATAGTATCAGGACCAGATGTAATATCAAGAGGATTCGTATATGTACGTGAATCAGAAAATTTAATGGATGATGTAAAAAGACAAATAAGAGAAGAAGTTCAAAAATTTGAAGACAAAAACATAACAGATTGGTCAACAATAAAATCAACATTAAAAGATAGTTTACGCGAATATATATTCCAAAAAACAAAACGTAACCCAATGATATTACCAATAATAATGGAAATTTAAATGGAAAAGTGGGACGGTTCTCTTTTCCAAAAATTGGGAAAAGGGGACAGTCTAAAACAAATGTGATAATTTTTTTATGAAATATAGAAGGAAAATAGGAAAAAACTGTCCTCTTTTTTCTTTTTTTTCAGGATAAAGACACGAAAAATTTTTTCATGTCTTTATCCTGATTTTTTAGATTCTTCTATTGCCAAAAGATAATTTTGCATATATAATAAATACAAAATTTTAAAAGCAAAGGGATGATAAACAATTATGGATTATAAAGAATTAGCAAATTTGATATTTCCAGATGCAAGGGATATATCATATTATGAAGAAAAATATCCAGAAAGAAATTTACCAGAAGGAGCAATAGTAACAAGATTTGCACCAAGTCCAACTGGATATGTACATATAGGAGGATTATATCAATCATTAGTTGCAAAAATGTCAGCTAAAAAAACAGGAGGAGTATTCTTTTTAAGAATTGAAGATACTGATCAAAAAAGAAAAGTAGAAAATGGTGTTACAGATATAGTAAATTCATTAAAAGTATTTGATATGGCTCCAGATGAGGGAATGATTTCAGAAACAGAATGGACAGGAGATTATGGTCCATATATTCAATCAGAAAGAAAAGAAATATATCAAGCATATGCAAAATATATGATAGAGCAAGGGAAAGCATATCCATGTTTTTGTACTCCAGAGCAAGAAGAAGAGCGAAACAAATTACAATTAGATGCAAAAATAAGACCAGGATATTATGGTGTATGGGCTAAATGTAGAAATTTAACATTAGATGAAATGGCAGAAAAAATAAAAGCTGGTGTTCCATATGTTATAAGATTCAAATCAACAGGAAGAGAAGATAGAAAAATACAAATATCAGATGGAATAAAAGGAAAGATTACATTCCCAGAATATGATATAGATATAGTTATAATAAAATCAGATGGTCTTCCAACATATCATTTTGCACATATGGTTGATGATCATTTAATGAGAACAACACATGTAATAAGAGGTGATGAATGGTTACCTTCTGTACCACTTCATGTACAATTATTTAAAGAAGCGGGATTTAAAGCACCAAAATATTGTCATATTTCTCCTATGATGAAAAACGACAATGGAAATAAACGTAAATTAAGTAAAAGAAAAGATCCTGAAGCAGCTGTTTCATATTATGATGAATTAGGTGTACCACCAGATGCTGTTAAAGAATACTTATTAAATATAGCAAACTCAACATTTGAAAATTGGAGAAGACAAAATAAAGATGCAAATATAGAAGATTTTGATTTCCATCTAAATAAGATGAGTGTTAGTGGTGCTTTATTTGATATGGTAAAATTATTTGATGTTGCCAAAATAGTAATTTCAAGATATTCAGCAGAAAAAGTATATAATGATTCATATGCTTGGGCTAAAAAATATGACGAAGAGCTAGTTAAATTATTAGAAAATAAAGATTATGCTTTAAAGGTTCTTGGAATTGAAAGAGGAAATGCAAAACCAAGAAAAGATATAGCAAAATGGTCAGATTTAAAAGAAAACATTTCATATATGTATAATGAAGAATTTGACAAAATAACAGAATTTGACTTTGGAAAAGTAACAGATAAAGACTTGGCAAATAAAATATCAAAATTATATGCTGAAAAATATTTCGACATAAATGATGATAAACAAACATGGTTCGACAAAATGAAAGATCTAGCAGAAGAAGTAGGATTTGCTCGTGAAGTAAAAGAATGGAAAGCAGAGCCAGAAAAATGGCCAGGACATGTTGGCGATATAAGCTCTGTAATAAGATCAAAATTAACAGGAAGATTAAACACACCAGATTTATATGAAATAATAAAAGTATTAGGAAAAGATGAAGTATTAAGAAGATTAACAAAATAAAAAAAGACGAGATAAAAATTTAGTTTAAGATAAATTTTTATCCCGTCTTTTAAATTTAACTTCACTTTATTTCATTTATATAGTATAATAATTTAAATTTATTTAAAGGAAGGTATATATAGTGTCAAACAGAATTGATAAAGAAATAGTAAATAGAAATCTGGTTGCATCAAGATCAAAAGTACAAGAGCTAATATCAAATGGATTTGTTGAATGTAATGGAAAAATTATAAAAAAACCAAGTTTTCAAGTTAATGAATCAGATGAAATAAGAATTCTTGAAAATGAAACCTTAAAATATGTGTCAAGAGGAGGGCTAAAACTTGAAAAAGCCATAAATAAATTCAAAATAGATATGAATAATAAAGTAATTATGGATATAGGGTCTTCTACAGGAGGATTTACAGACTGCGCTTTGCAACATGGTGCTAAAAAAGTAATTGCAATAGATGTTGGAACAGATGTAATGGATAAAAGTTTAAGATTAGACAATAGAATAGAGCTACACGAAAAAACAAATATAAAAAATTTAGAGCACAAGTATTTTGAAAATATTGATATAATAACAACAGATGTATCTTTTATTTCAATTAAAAAAATTATAGATAAAATATATCAAGAGCAAATAAAGGTAGATTTAATATGTTTAATAAAACCACAATTTGAATGTGGAAAAGAGCTAGCTGATAAATACAAAGGAATTATATTAAATAAAAGTATACATATTTCAATTATAAAAGATATAATAAATTATTTTAAACAAAAAGACTTTTATATAAAAGAGCTTGATAGCTCTCCAATTAGAGGCGGAGATGGAAATATTGAATATGTATCATACTTTTCAAATAAAGATAATGACATAAAAAGTATTAATATAGAAGAAATTGTAAAAAAAGCATTTAAAGAGCAAAAAAGCAAATAGAAAGGTTGTGTCGAAATGTTATATAATATAGGTGATATAGTAAAAACAAAAAAACAACATCCATGTGGAAGCAAGCTATGGGAAATAACGAGAGTTGGTGTAGATTTTAAATTAAAATGCTTAGGTTGTGGGCATGTAATAATACTACCAAGAGAAAAAGCACTAAAAGCAATAACGAAAAAAGTAGAAGATTAATATAAATAGAAAAAGGGCAACAAATAATGTTACCCTTTTCCTTATTTTTGAAAGAAAATTTTTGAGAAATTCGTATATAAAAACTACGAAATTACATGGCATCCGAACTGTTCACAAATGTGGCAGAGCTCTAAAAAAGAAGAAAAATCAAGATTCTCCTTTTGGATTCGGATAAGGTTTGACTCATCCAAATCAATTGTTACGCAAAAGCCAGGAACTGTTCCATACTTTTTCTCAAGTGTTTCTTTCAGCCGTAATGCTGTATCTTCATTGCAGGGAATAACTAGCAAGCTATTCTTAGCCATAAGATACGCCTCCTTTAAATATTATTTCCTCAATAGAATTGGGGATGATGAGCTAATTATAAAATGTATATATAAAAAAGTCAATAACATACAATATATTAATATATACATGTAACAAAATCATCAATAAAATCAAATGAGATTACATAAAACAAAAGCACAGAAAAATATAGAAAAAAGTCAAAAAATGTGTTGACTTTGTGAACTGCGTGTGGTATTATAATCGAGTACCAAGCAACAGGAAAAAAACATAAAAGATTTTGAACAAAATTAGTTAATAAATTCTAACAAGGTGAATAGAGTAAAAGTTAAATTATTAGCTAAAAAATAAATTAAAAAAATCTAAAAAATATGTTGACAAACTGATAACAAGATGGTATGATTACAAAGTACTCAGCAAGAGATAAAACATATAAATATAAAAATATTTGATATGTAAATTAGTAAAAAATAGCAAACAAAATAGACAAAAACAAGATTACTAATTTATTATTTTTTTACGCCAAAAAGAGCTAAAAAATAAAATAAAAAATATTTAAAAAATATGTTGACATCGAGAGCAAAAAGTAGTACAATGTAAATCGTTCACAGCGAGAGCTAAGAACAAAAAAGTACATTGAAAAGTAAACAATAAACCTTTTGAGAAACCAATCAAGCGGTAGTTAATTGTACTACCATAAAAAACAATTATATAAGAAAGAGCTTAAAACTCAATTAATTAGATTTTAATAATCGAAAGATTATAAAATACAATAACAAGAGAGTTTGATCCTGGCTCAGGATGAACGCTGGCGGCGCACTTAAGACATGCAAGTCGAACGGACTTAACCGAAATATTTATATTTTGGAGCGGTTAGTGGCGGACTGGTGAGTAACGCGTAAGCAATCTGCCTATTAGAGGGGAATAACAGTGAGAAATCACTGCTAATACCGCATATGCCATGAACATCGCATGATGAAAATGGGAAAGGAGTAATCCGCTAATAGATGAGCTTGCGTCTGATTAACTAGTTGGTGTGGTAATGGCATACCAAGGTAACGATCAGTAGCCGGACTGAGAGGTTGAACGGCCACATTGGGACTGAGATACGGCCCAGACTCCTACGGGAGGCAGCAGTCGGGAATATTGCGCAATGGAGGAAACTCTGACGCAGTGACGCCGCGTATAGGATGAAGGTTTTCGGATTGTAAACTATTGTCATTAGGGAAGATAAAAGACAGTACCTAAGGAGGAAGCTCCGGCTAACTACGTGCCAGCAGCCGCGGTAATACGTAGGGAGCAAGCGTTATCCGGATTTATTGGGTGTAAAGGGTGCGTAGACGGGAAATTAAGTTAGTTGTGAAAGCCCTCGGCTTAACTGAGGAACTGCAACTAAAACTGGTTTTCTTGAGTGCAGGAGAGGTAAGTGGAATTCCTAGTGTAGCGGTGAAATGCGTAGATATTAGGAGGAACACCAGTGGCGAAGGCGGCTTACTGGACGGTAACTGACGTTGAGGCTCGAAAGCGTGGGGAGCAAACAGGATTAGATACCCTGGTAGTCCACGCCGTAAACG
>OGHJ01000643.1_pt1 | contig 49352 bp, 49 predicted proteins | sample 1571351 | NCBI WGS metagenome assembly OGHJ01 (sample SAMEA2582037, study PRJEB24529) | metagenome | biome: Human gut stool | place: China | collected 2011 | reverse complement strand
TATTACCCGATCTCGATGGAAGTTATTGAGTGATCTCCTTTCATGAAAATACGCAGCTAAACCAGTTAAAGCAGATTAGTGGTGATAAAGAACTGCTTTTTCCGGGGGATCATGACGCAACTAAGGTTATGAGTGAAAATACAGTAAATAGCGCATTGCGTGCGATGGGCTATGACACGAAAACCGAAGTTTGCGGGCACGGGTTTAGAACGATGGCGCGTGGAGCATTAGGGGAATCAGGCTTATGGAGTGATGATGCGATTGAACGTCAGCTAAGTCACTCAGAACGTAATAATGTACGTGCTGCTTATATTCATACATCTGAGCATTTAGACGAAAGGCGTTTAATGATACAGTGGTGGGCAGATTATTTAGATAGAAATAAGAAAGAAAGTATTACACCATATGATTTTGCTAGACAACTTAAATAGTATTTTAACCTAGCCAGAATTTTTGTAGTCTCGCTGGCTAGGTTAATTTAAAAGCTAATCATTCACATCAAGAGTTAAGAGTGCGTGCATTCTTTTAACAATCATAATGATATTCAAAATTAAATGTACGCAAACATATATTATGAGTGGGCATAAAAAATAGTATAACACATTTAATTTTAGAGTTGTGTTTATTATGCTGACATAATATTCATGTGTTTTGCCGTAAAAGAATCCTGATTGATTGACAGGAAACAGTGATACTATAAAACACAACACGACTAACAAAACTCCACATAAAATTGAATAACAAATGTTATAATAAAGTTCAGTGAGTAATGCTTTCTTTGATTCATAGAATGTATCAATATCTTTTCTTTGTCTTATTTTTGATTCTTGATCATATACTAAAACAAGAACGCTAAGCAGTAATGCTGTTAGTATTGCACTGAAATTAACTAATAATGATATTAAATCTTTTGTTATACCACTTCCAAGGAGTGAGAATGCGGCAGCAATAATAAATGGTAGTATTATGAATGTAAATATATCCCATAAACTGATCTTATTAGTGTCAGCATTTTTTAAAGTTCTGAAGTGGCCTATAAGAACTTCGCATATATTTATCTTTGAACTCATTACGCTCTCCTTATAGTAACACCACGATATAACAACTGTATATATTCCATGATAATAACATCAACAAAATTATTTAGTGATGCTATTTCCGGCATGCCATCATAAAAAACAACTTGTTCTTCATCAAATAAAATTTCACATACAGCTCCCCTTGCTGTTGTTCCAATATGAAAAGTTCTTTTTCTGCCATTATCTAATTCAACAACTGTTTTTACTGTTTCTCCATATTCTTTAAGGACTTCAACGAGTTGATATTGCTCCGAGCCTCTGGAGAAATAGTCTCGAAGTCTTCCAAGTCCTGCATTTCGAGGCGGTTTGATAATTAATTCTTGCTCGTTATGGCCTAGCTTTTTGGCTTGTTCAGCTACATCTGTAATGCCATGGAATTTAGTTACCTTGATTTCTTTGGTAATGGCATTCATCCATTTTTCAATCGCTTTATCATACGCCAGAGGGTTCATTTGAATCACTAAGTTGGTAACCCTCTTGAAATAATCTGAAAACAATCTCATAAAAAGAGTTTTTATACCATCACCTCTATAGGTATGTAAAAACGCCATGCCTTCATTTACATCTCTAGGAATATAAAAATGTATGTAATATCTAATTATTTCAGCATTGTTTTTTGTCTTTTCGAAGTCTACATCGCCAGTTTCAATGTTTATTATGTCGGTCTTTGTTCCGTAATATCCAGACTCGAACCATCCATATATTTCTCGATTGTTGTTATCGCGTGTAATCTCATTAAAACGAAAAACTTGTTTGGTTTCTTCAGAAAGGATATATTCTTCATTATACTGCTTAATAAATTCATCGAGTATATCAAGTAAATCATGTTCTCTGATGTTACTCAGTGCTGAATAACGTTGTTCTTTGGCTGCGTTCGGATTGTAGCAGCGGAAAAGATACGGTGCTAAAGCGTGCATTGTTATCTCCTTTTTTAATGGAGATTAGCAACTTATCACTATAAGATCAACGAACGTTCAATATGGAAAGGGATAATTCTGCTTGGTATTTTTCTTTTAATAATATTGGGGTGCTTTAGTGCGATATTTTGATGATTAGTGTGTGTTCGGCAGTAGAAGCTATCCATAGGCAGTGATGTTTCTGCATATAGAATGTTTTAATTATCAAACACATAATTTTCGATTGCGCGCGCAGTGCTTTCCCCGCCTCGCCCGCCCGCTTTGCGGGGCGGTTTTAATGCAGTTGCACTGACACGCTCAGACCGCGCCGGGAATGGCGCGGTTTGCAGAAAATGAGGCAGGAAAACGCATGCAAAGCCATGCACCTTATCGATGCATGGCTTTTTTCAGTAAAAACGGGCGGATTTTCGGGGAATTTTACACTGACTGACGTGATGCCAGTTGCGCACTTTTACGCGAAAAAATCATGTTCTGCGCAGGGGTGAATTTTTCACGGCTGTCATCCACCGAAGCCACGTCAGGCCTGAATCCGATGGTCGTTAAAATGTCGCTATCCTGTGCGGAATAATTAATTTTTTCACCCTTCGCAAGCCAGGACAGAAGGGCTTCACGCAGGGCATCTGTGGCACGCTGTATGGCACAGTTTCGGGCAATGGCCGTCAGCTCACTGTAGCCCATCAGCTCCGGTGCCAGTGCCGCCGCCAGTGCTGTGCCGTGCTGCTGCATAAAATCATTCAGCCGGTCGCGGATGCTGATGTGCTGAACGGCTTCATGCGAACGAATATAACGACCGGCGGCCTGATTCACCTGCCATTTTCTGACTTCGATAATATTGCGTAATTCGTCCAGGCGACTGACGTTTCTGCCTTCTCCTGACAGAAGCCGCAGATATTCCTGTTCGGCCGCTGCCAGCTCATTTTTGCGTTGCAGCCATGCTGCTTTGTTATTCTGACAGGTGTCAAAGGCCTGCTGTAAGGCTGTGCTTTCCATCGTTATCTCTTTCTCATCATGCTGAAGAATAAAAATACGGTGTGCGGCGACGGCCGGTGTTAACCGGCAGCCCTCATTCCAGACGCAGCGAATATGATTGTGTTTTTAAGCGTACTGGCGGCAGTTCCTGTTTTTCATGCAGGCTTTCTGCCAGTTCGTCCGGCGTGACCGGGCGGACAATGAAACGGTTGATGGTCTGAAGCGTTTTAAACACCAGACCACAGCCCGGATCCGTGCACACATAAAAACGCTCGGTGACTTCCTGAGACAGACGCCGCGATGTTCTTGACAGCGCAAGGCCTTTACATCTCCGACAACAATATCCGGTAACAAGCATTCTTTTCGGGCGTTTCATACTGCCGGAGGCTGACGTCAGTGAATCGCGGTATCTCTGTTTGCCTGAAATGTATTCCATTCCTGAATCTTTACTGTCAGAGAAAAAGCTTTCACTCGCTTCAAATGTCGCAGAGCAATAAATATTCCGGCACTGTGCAATCATTATCTTGGTGCCATCGTCCATGAAATGTGCGCGGCGGGTGTGAGCAACATGTCCACACGACGGGCAGTAAATCATGACAGCAGTCCTCTGGCCTTAAGCACTGCTCCCTGCTGGTCTATTTTGTCCTGCCACACCTTGCGCTGTGCCGGTGTGCCTGCCACCTCATAATCCATGTGAGGAAGTGTTGCCGCTGACAGTCCGGTCAGCCGGAGAACCGGCTCGCCGGTGAGGCTGATTTGCATCTGTTTAATTTTCTGTTCCAGCGATGATTTCACCTGCTGCATGACAGCCTTTTCCGGTGCGACGTAGCCCTGATGGCCGGTGGTGTTGGCGAGCGGATTTTCCTGTACCAGAATGCTCAGATGCATTGCCCGGACAAGCGCCTCACAGGTTTCATTCAGGGCGTGTTCCAGCTCATGCTCTGCATACAGACTCAGAAGGTGATGATGTGCCTTCCGGTAGGCGGTGGCCGTGCTGTCACACGCCCCTTTCAGGCGTTCGCGTTCAAAATTCAGCACCACGGCCAGATTGTCATATTCCTGTACCAGCTCCCGGCGTGCCACGCGCTCAATGTGGCGCTGTTTCAGCTCGTCGCTCAGGACACCACCGGCTGCACGAAAGGCCGTGCGCCAGTCGTCAGCGTCGTTTCCGTCGGCCTGCGCCAGCGCATTTTTTTCCTGCTCTGCCCGTTCAATGGCCGTGACGGTCTCATCCATCAGGCGGGCGTTCTCAAGATGGGCGGCTCTGGCCTTTTCCAGTTGTGCCAGTGCGGGTTGCAGATATTCAGGGATAGTGTGGTCAGACATTTTCCGGCTCCTCGTCACTTCAGGTTAAGAAAATTGTGACGTACACCGGACAGCAACACGACGCATTGCAGATGTGCCAGCCCTGACACAGGAGACTCATCCTCAGACCGGCAAGCCAGGAAAAGGTCGCTGGAAAAAACGGCTTACTGTTTATTTTTTTTATATTTTACTGTTCACCTCTGTTCACCATAAGAAAAAAGATAAGTAATACAGTAAGTTAAAGGGTGAACAATCGCAGTAATGACTGTTCACCGTCTGTTCACCACTGTTCACCCGTTGATGGGCTTTTTGTGCTGTTTATTACTGTTTGTTTTTATTAATTCGCCGGGAATGAATAAGAAAAAACGATTTGTATTTCACTATAAAAATTACGAATTGCTTTAAGTGGCTTTAAATGACTTTAAGTGGAGATGAACAAAAAATACACAAGCATTGTAAGGCTGCCGGAACAAATCCCCCCTGTTGCGTCTGCTGAAAATATTCACAAAATAAAGCGCTACCCGAAGCCGGACGGACTTATCCGGTGCTGTATGGACATTAACGAGGTAGCCCGATGCAAGCTGTTTTTTCTTCCCCGTCTCCCGCCCCTGTGACGCCACTGATGCCGCTGCCGGACATCACACAGGAGCGTTTTTTACGTCTTCCGGAAGTGATGCACCTGTGCGGCCTGTCACGCTCGACCATCTATGAACTCATCCGTAAGGGGGAATTTCCGCCGCAGGTGAGTCTTGGCGGTAAAAATGTGGCCTGGCTGCACTCTGAAGTCACCGCATGGATGGCCGGGCGCATTGCCGGACGCAAACGGGGGTACGACGCATGATGATGCCCGCTCTGCAAAAAGTCCCTTTTTCTGGCTTGCCTTTTTCCGGCATTTGCGGATATAGTTTTTCCGCTGCCGCAAAATCGGCAGCCGGGCGTGGAAACCCGAGCAATTCACAGGCGACATATGACGCGCCATGCGTCTTTTTTTGTGTCGCAATCAACGCCACAGAGCGCCAGATTATGGTGTGGTGTGTGGTCAGTCGTGCAGATGGCATTCCGTGCATCCTGCCCGCGTCCGCTCATTATGCCGCAGAGTCAATGGTAGCTCAGGCGGGGCAGCCTCCGGGCTGGCCGGTATCCTGTGAAGCCGGTATTTCCACCCCCGTCTGGGCTATCGCCATCGAGCGTGGAAACTCCGGCGATAGCGTTATTTGCTATTCACAGGAGGCTGCCATCATGGCTACAACCCTTACCCCCTCACACCCTGAATTTGTCTTTGTGTTTGCGGCTGTCCGTCGCACAGACCGTCATCCCCGTATCTGTATGCTTCGCACCGTCGCCGGTGATGAACGCAGTGCCCGCCGTTCCCTTGTCCGTGACTATGTGCTCTCCCTTGCTGCCCGTCTGCCGGTGGTGGAGGTGTCCCGTGCGTAATAAAAAAGCCCCTCAGACCGTCTCAGCGCGTCATGACGCCCGTGAACACCTCAGCATTGAGGCTTACCATAAGCTCAACCGCGCCAGCGCCGTATCCCGGTTTGTTGGGGGTGATTTGATTCACCGTGAACTCTCCGGCCTGCATCAGCTCTACATTCCGCATATTTTCAGCTACCTGAATGAAGATATTGATTTTGTGCTGAATGAGCTGAAAGCCAAAGGCCTGTGCCGCGATTTTCTCGCCCAGCAGAAAGACCGGGGAGACAGGACGCATGTTTGATTTTCCCCAGCCCGGTGAGATTTACCGTTCTGCCGGTTTTCCCGATGTGGCCGTGGTCGGCATTCTGGAAGACGGTATTCCGTGGGAAATGCCGTACCGCTGCCCGGACATTGTCTGGAACCCGTACCGCCGTAAATTCAGTATCCTTGTGCGTATCCTCGCTGACGGGCGCACCACAGACATCCCGCTGGGGCGTTTTCTGCGGGAATTTACCTGTGACCGTCCTGACCTGTTTAAACGCAGCCCCGTAAACCGGCATGCGGTACTGAAAGAAATGGCCGGAGACCCGGAATTACAGAAATGGCGTGAGAAATATCTGGATATTTACCCGCAGGACCCTGTTCCGGTCAGCCGGGCAGCACCGGTGGCGCGGGAATGGCGGGAAATTCCCCGCACGGAGCCTGACCCGGAAATCACCCCGGATAACAGTTACCGCAATTATCTGTAATTAAAAAACGACACCCGAAAAATTAAATGTGCGTATTCGCGCAGGGATACGCACGTCTTCAGGAGACGCAGATATGCCTTATCAGTTAATGCAACCGGCACGGAATGCAGTCATCTGTCACAGGGAGGAAAGCAAATGAAAACACCCTTACCGCCCGTCTTACGCGCTGCCCTTTACCGTCGCGCTGTCGCCTGTGCCTGGCTGACCGTGTGCGAACGTCAGCACCGCTACCCGCATCTCACCCTTGAATCACTGGAGGCGGCCATCGCCGCTGAGCTGGAAGGCTTTTATCTGCGCCAGCACGGTGAGGAAAAAGGGCGTCAGATAGCCTGTGCCCTGCTGGAAGATTTAATGGAATCCGGCCCCCTGAAGGCCGCGCCGTCGCTGTCCTTTCTCGGGCTGGTTGTGATGGATGAACTCTGTGCCCGTCACATAAAAGCGCCGGTACTGCACTGAAGGAGAACAACACCATGAAAATGAACGTAACCGCCACCGTCAGCCATGCGCTCGGCCACTGGCCGCGTATCCTCCCGGCGCTGGGGATTCAGGTGCTGAAAAACCGTCATCAGCCCTGTCCGGTCTGTGGCGGGAGTGACCGCTTCCGTTTTGATGACAGGGAGGGGCGCGGCACCTGGTACTGCAATCAGTGTGGTGCCGGTGACGGCCTGAAACTGGTTGAAAAGGTGTTTGGTGTCTCCCCGTCCGACGCGGCCACAAAGGTGGCTGCCGTGACCGGCAGCCTGCCCCCGGCTGACCCGGCAGTGACGGCCGCCGCCGGTGCTGAAACAGACGCTGCCCGGAAGAACGCCGCCGCACTGGCACAAACCCTGATGGCGAAAACCCGTACCGGAACCGGTAACGCCTACCTGACCCGCAAGGGCTTTCCCGGCCGGGAATGCCGGATGCTGACCGGCACACACAGAGCCGGTGGCGTGAGCTGGCGCGCCGGTGACCTTGTGGTGCCACTGTATGACGACAGCGGCGAACTTGTTAACCTTCAGTTAATCAGCGCTGACGGCCGTAAGCGCACCCTGAAAGGCGGGCAGGTCAGGGGCACCTGTCACATCCTTGAAGGACAGAATCAGGCCGGAAAACGTCTGTGGATAGCGGAGGGATACGCGACCGCACTTACCGTACATCACCTGACCGGTGAAACGGTGATGGTGGCGCTTTCTTCCGTGAACCTCCTTTCTCTGGCCAGCCTTGCCCGGCAGAAGCATCCGGCCTGTCAGATTGTCCTTGCCGCAGACCGTGACCTCAGCGGTGACGGCCAGAAAAAAGCCGCCGCAGCCGCAGATGCGTGTGAAGGTGTTGTTGCCCTGCCGCCGGTCTTCGGTGACTGGAATGATGCCTTCACGCAGTACGGCAGGGAAGCCACCCGTAAGGCCATTTACGATGCCATCCGGCCACCGGCTGAAAGCCCGTTCGACACCATGAGCGAAGCGGAGTTTTCCGCCATGAGTACCAGTGAAAAGGCCATGCGTATCTATGAGCATTACGGCGAGGCGCTCGCGGTCGATGCCAACGGCCAGCTTCTGTCCCGCTATGAAAATGGTGTCTGGAAGGTGCTGCCGCCACAGGACTTTGCCCGGGATGTGGCCGGGCTGTTTCAGCGTCTGCGCGCGCCGTTCTCCTCCGGGAAGGTGGCCTCCGTGGTGGACACCCTGAAGCTGATTATTCCGCAGCAGGAAGCCCCCTCCCGCCGCCTGATTGGCTTTCGTAACGGCGTGCTCGACACGCAGAACGGCACGTTCCACCCGCACAGTCCGTCACACTGGATGCGCACCCTGTGTGATGTGGATTTCACCCCGCCGGTGGAAGGGGAAACGCTGGAAACCCACGCCCCCGCGTTCTGGCGCTGGCTTGACCGTGCCGCCGGTGGCCGTGCGGAAAAACGCGACGTGATTCTGGCCGCACTGTTTATGGTGCTGGCAAACCGCTACGACTGGCAGCTCTTTCTGGAGGTGACCGGTCCCGGCGGCAGCGGCAAAAGTATCATGGCCGAAATAGCCACCCTGCTGGCCGGGGAAGATAACGCCACGTCGGCCACCATTGAGACGCTGGAATCCCCGCGTGAACGTGCCGCGTTAACTGGCTTCTCACTGATACGCCTGCCGGACCAGGAAAAATGGAGCGGCGACGGTGCCGGACTCAAGGCCATCACCGGCGGCGATGCGGTGTCCGTTGACCCGAAATACCGGGATGCATACTCCACGCACATCCCGGCGGTGATTCTGGCCGTGAACAATAACCCGATGCGCTTCACCGACCGCAGCGGCGGCGTGTCACGCCGGCGGGTGATTATTCACTTCCCGGAACAGATAGCCCCGCAGGAGCGCGACCCGCAGCTTAAGGACAAAATCACCCGCGAGCTGGCGGTCATCGTGCGTCACCTGATGCAGAAGTTCAGCGACCCGATGCTCGCCCGGTCACTGCTTCAGTCCCAGCAGAACTCAGACGAGGCGCTGAACATCAAACGGGATGCCGACCCGACGTTTGATTTTATCGGCTATCTGGAAACCCTGCCGCAGACCAGCGGCATGTATATGGGGAACGCCAGTATCATCCCGCGTAATTACCGTAAATACCTCTATCACGCCTATCTGGCCTACATGGAGGCAAACGGCTACCGGAATGTACTCAGTCTGAAAATGTTCGGGCTGGGGCTGCCGGTGATGCTGAAGGAATACGGACTGAATTACGAGAAGCGCCATACCAAACAGGGGATACAGACCAACCTGACGCTGAAAGAGGAAAGCTACGGCGACTGGCTGCCAAAATGTGACGACCCTGCGACAACCTGACCCTCATGACCCACCTGACCGGCATCTGCCGGTCTTTTTTTATCCCGATATCCCCCGCAGGTGAACAATCCACTGTTCACCCTTCACCGTATATTCACCCGTTATCATACTGAAATTAAAAGAGAAAAACGAAAGGTGAACAGTGTGAACAATCAAATCAAAAAAAACTTTTTTCTTCCTGAGTGATTTCAGTACGGGGGATTAATCACCGGTATGAGTCACACCGGCAGAATGCCGGAGGTGAAGAATCGAATGTTCACCCTTCACCCATTATTCACCACCTATCACTCTGAAATAAAAGGAGAAAACAGAAAGGTGAACAGTGTGAACAGTTCTTTCGAAAAAAAATTTTTTATGTGGATAAAAGATGCACTGGTTTGGATCCGAGCTACGGATCCAAACTTACTGATTAAAAATGATTTAACTTTCCGATTTATTGATGGGCTGAAAATAGATTGGTCAGAAAAACAGTGGGGGCACAAAAGGGGGCATATTTCATTGTTGTGTTTTATTATTTGTTTTTTATCATTAACTTATTTTGATGTTTGAGTCCGGCCTTCGCACCTTCGCACCTTCGCACCTTCGCACCATCGGAACATCAATAGACGTCAACGGACGTTTTTTTTATGACTGAAATCCGCGCCACACAAGGCTTTTCGCTATTTTTCGCTCAACCTAAGTCAACCTACATCAACTTACTGATGTGGATACAGCTACAGCTGCGGCTATATCCCGATTCGATAATGTTTGTACCCACACAAAACCCTTGAAAGGCTACAAGGCTGAAATTGTCTAAACCATAGAGATGATTTTTATGATCCAGTCTTTCTCTTGTTGAGATAGTTCCAGTTTGCTCACTCGTGTTAAGAAGGTATTGATCACCTGAACATCCGAATTGGTGAGCCTATTTAATAGAGCGGGTGGTATACCTTTACTAACAATTGCTTTGCGGTGACTTTCGTAGTTTTTATTACTCATTGGTGATCCTCAAATATCATTGTATGGCGGCATTGATCGTTTCCAGCAACCTTTACTTACTCACTTCAAACTGCATCCTCGTAGACTGTTCCACTACAATAATCGAAAAGGCGCGGATGTCCATTCAGGTATCCCGCTAATACGTATAGCAATAACAATGGTTTATGCGGTGCGCGCTGTTCACCCTTATGCCAGATTTTTATATTGGCAATTGCCTGCTGTAGCGATTTACTGGAAGCCATTGATATCCCTGGCAGTGAAATAATTGCGATCATGCTCGCAAATTTTCTGCTGTTCAAGCCTGCAAGTGAAGATATATTACCTTGATCTCATTTGTTTTTTTGCTGCTTGTTCTGAGAACGTATAAGGACATTCTCCATGAATAAACTCCCCGATCATCTTCCTCGGCGGTATATCATCAAAGCTATTCATTTATGGGATGCGGGAGAAACTCATCAGTTCCAGCCTGCACGGTTGTATGAGATTGAATATCATGGCCGACGTTACCCCTCGAAGGCGATTGCTGGTATCGCAGCGACATTGATGACGGGGACGCAATTTACCCCTGCGGATTTCACCGGCGGAATAAAATCTAAATGCGTCAAGCTACTTATAGATCAGGGATTTCATATTCATCAGGATAAAGCCGCTGCGGCTCCCATAGCCGATGTTCTGTTCCCGGATGAGTTGCCGTCGCAGGGGACCTACGTTGAAGGTGCGGCGATAAAGGTGACGGTAAACCGCTATGAACGCGATAAAAAAGCTCGCGAGAAAGCAGTCGAACATCACGGATGCCAGTGCAACGTATGCGGCGTTGATCTGGTGAAGATCTATGGCGATATCGCTGAGGGTTTTATCCATATGCATCACCTGGTGCCGCTTTCAGCCATTAAAGAGGATTACCAGCTGGATCCAGTTAATGATTTACTTCCTGTGTGCCCTAATTGCCATGCGATGCTGCACCGGCGCAAACCACCGTTTACGCCGGAGGAGTTAAAAGCGCTGATGGATGCGAATAAATCAAATTAATGAACGCTCACCTTTCGCGCCAAAACTGCAAAATTGCTTCTACAAACCTGTCAGAAATAATCCCCCGACGGGCTGCCGCGCTGAAATGACTGCTTCGCAGTGCCGTCGTCCAGTTCTCCGGTGACCGGTACGCTGAACCGTAATATCCCGTGCTTAAATCGTCCGGATCTTCATCAGGCGCGTTCGTCAGTCCTCTTTCACCTTGTTGCTGGAAGTCGACGAAAATAATATTGGCTAAAACATTATTTTGATAATTGCCATAAATAACTTCATACGCATGAGGGAAATTTTCTTTCCAGTACCAGGTGGTATCGCCGCAAAACCATGGTGCGTCAGTAATATTATTAAGCTGAGAATGGTATTGTTTTAGATCCCTACGAAAGGCTTCAACCATATGATTAAAGTGTTGAGGATGTGACGCGTAGTCACTGGTCATTAAGTCAAATTCGCCTTGCATCCAGCATACGCCGAGGAATTTGTTCTGCGGGTTTTTTACCAGTGCGGCTCGCGTTCTGCTGACTAAATCCTGGTATAGCGGAGTATCCGTTCCCCAACGACAAGCATCATGGCTGGCTCCGTGCCGTTCTGAATATGTCCCTTCGCTGCCCGCTGTAAAAGCCGATCCGCCACGGCAACATGGAACGATGAGAACCCCTGCATTATCAGGAATAAAGGGTAGTAATTTCCGTGCAATATGCAGTGCCTGGCCAACGGTGCCGTACTGTGTTTGATGATTCGTTGCCAGAGGATGGTGATAACCCTGCATATCCTGAACATCGTGTGGGCAGTGAGTCAGTGGAATAATGTCGTTAAAGTGACATGACGGGCCTCCGGGATGCGTATGCGCAAATCTCGCTAATTGTTTAATTCTGGGATGAGGCGCATCTTCACTGTCCGGTAATGGCAGTCCTTCGCCATACGCCATGGCATTAGACTGACCAGCAACGGTAAGAACATAGTAATAATCGGGCGATATTATTGCGTCCATATAATTTTCGCGTAATTGAAATGGTAAATTGATAGCAGGGCCCCTTTACCGGGGCCCTGAAGCGTTAGTTTTGTACTGTGACTTTATTATCCTTCACAGTGATCAAAACTGAATCCGTCACCGCTTTGCCGCCTGCAGTTTCACCGCCAATAATTAATAAACTATTATTCCAGGGCAATGATACTCCGTAGGCCCGACCTTGCGATAATTCACCCGATTTATCCCATTTCCCGTTATGCCAAAGATGAATATCAGCGCTATATGATTTTTTCAGGCCTTCATGCGCATAGTTCTTACCGTTCTGGTAATTTTCTCGTGAACCTTTGAATCCGGCCCCTCCGGCAAATATAAGAGAATCATTGCTTACCCCCGCAAAACCGCCAGCGACGCCATCTGGTGATGAGACGGGAGCAAGCTTATTCCATTTTAAATTATTACCGGTGAAATCAAGTTCAAATACGGCATCCGTTCGCAATCCTGGTTTGGCTTCGCCATTAATAAGCCAGGTTTTATCACCTTTATTAACAACCGCCGCACCAGCCGTTCCGTACCAGGCAGATTCGCCAGCGTAACTCCATTGCTGTGTTGAGGGATCAAAAGACAACAGAAACTTATTGAAGAAATAATCTTCTGCTTTTTTGTCAAAATAGTGAGCGTTGATTTTATCTACAGCGGTTTGATCTTTTCCAGCCTCGTTGAGATCTTCAAAATAGCCATTGAAGATATTCTGGTTAACACCGCCAGTAACATAAGCCTTGCCGTTGTGTACAAAAGTCACATGGCCCGCCATGCCCACCGGCGCGTGCGACATCAATTTAACCCAACTATTGGTTTTGGGGTTGTATTTGTGTACATCATTAAATACCTGAGTCAAGCCCTCGCTGTTTTTGCCAATGCCGCCAAACACATACAGATTGCCATCAATAAATGCAGAGGTTGCTTGATCTCTTGGTCCACCAGGGAATGCAGCTAACGCTTTCCATTTTTTATCTTTGGCCTGTGTATCCAGCTTGTACCATGCCGTACCTGCGCTACCTAAACCAATGTAGACAGTGTCGTTATCAATTGCTCCGGTACCACTTTTAAATGGCACAGGAGTTTCCGGTAATACAGACGCGTTTGCGGCAAATGAAGCCATCATGATAGCAAGCGCCGTTATTGTTTTATTCATTGTGACTGTCTCCTGTCTACTACAGTTTAAATGACACACCAATGCGATAACTGTTTTCCGATAAATTATCTCTGCCGTTGTAAACACCCTGACGGTCAAGGTAGTCATATTCTATGTATGGCGTAATATCCGGCGTCATATGGTATTGTAGAACAAATGCATTTTCCGTCGCCCATTTCTTATGGTTTGCATAGCGATAATCGTTCTGTTTGCTGTATAGCGTCGTTTGCCATGCGAAGGTGAAATCACTATTAATATGGTAAGTGACATATCCATCCCAACGATGAACGTTATCACGAGACATATCACCGGATAAGTCTTGTTGTCGGTAAGCTTTCCAGTCGTAACGATAGCGAATGCCAAAATTAAGATCTTTTGTCGCGTCCCAGGACAGTTTTACGTAGGGTCCGTAGCGTGTGCCGTTGCTGCTAAAATGCGTTAACATTCCCGGGCGCACCGTCCATTGATCATCAAGTTTAATCGCGTAATTAACATCAACCTGAACATCATTGAGTGCGGTATTTTCCTTTTTATTATCATGAATGGTATTCCAGGTATTACTTTCCATACTTGCCCACCATCCATTTTGCCATCCCTCACTGACTTTGAGTCGAGTCTCATAGGCATGGCTTCCACTACGATATCCACCACGTACGTCCAGTGTCGCAGCTTGAGAAATTAATGGTGACGAAAAGCACAGTAATAATACGCCAGAAAGTATTTTAGCCTTTTTCATAAATTTCACTCATTTGTAGGAAACAGAAAGCAATACAAAGCCCGCATAAACAATTAGCATTTATGTTGTGTAATATTTTTTTGCCAGGCTTATAGTGTCTTTGGCAACCGGTAGCTGTATTTTATATTTTTTGTATAAGGTCTCCTGTGAAAAATCTCTTTTCACATTATTTAAATAAACAGAGAGCCAGATTAAATACCTGAGTATAAAATCTCTTCTGATGTTTAATTGATTTGAATGTTCGTAAGCTATATCACTTACTCAATCCATTTTACCCAGAGTCATAAAATAGAGTGTCTGTTGATCTCATTTTCATATTCCTTTCAGACTGAAGTGCATTTTCATCACCCGATGTGAAAGAACTGAAGTGATGTTTGCCATAGATTGCGAGATGCCCTGTCTCATTGACTATCTTGGTGCACCTTTATACCTGTTATACCAGATCAAAAATCACGCAATCCATACAACAAAACCAGATTTGCAATTCGTGTCACAAAATATGTCGATATTTTTCTAAGAAGAAGATGCCATGTGAAGCCAAACGAACACTTGCGGAGGCCTTCACAAACCAAGGGTTGTTATTTAATTATCTGTTTTATAAGTAATTTATTTAGAGTATAAACAAGGAAAGATTTGCAAGATAACTCAGTGGGCGTGGTGAAAATAAGTGTTTACCCGCCATCAGGCTGAGCATAATTCTCATCATGAAATATGTTTCCTGGTTTGTGGCTTGTAGCTGGTCACTCCTGAAGTCTCTCTGGAGAGGCTTGTTGATGTTGGTGTTTTCAGGATGATGTTTCACTTAGCTTGTTTGCCGAATAGCCCGGCGAACAGCTGTGATTGAGGAAGGTTTAAGTCGCAGTGACCAAAGCCATATTTACCAACGGATGCAGATGAAAAAATCATCTCCTGCTTTCCCCCATATCTCCAGGATAAAAAGGAATGTAACAATCTCATGAACTAAACTGACGAACCAGCCAGGAATAATCGCTAGGGACCTAAGAATTAGCCTGATAATAGCTACTAAGAAATTACTGCGTTCCATGAAATAGCCATTTTGTGGCAAATGGAGTTGTCTAATAATGTCATATGTGAGACGGATAGTTGAACGAATATTAAATTTTGCTGAATTTTTTATGTTGATTTTACTTGTTACAGAACATATCACATGATATATAGATAAGATTAGTTGCATTAATGATGAGGGTTATTATTAGATTCGTATCCGATTGATAAATATATAAAGGTACATAGCATGCAAGAGCATAGCGTTTGTATGGCAACGTTATTATAAGTAACTGTTGCTACTCCATTTAAGTTCACTCAGAAGAACTGGTCCACTTACGTTAGTTATTAAGCAAACGTTCGCTTTTATAAACATAATCAGGATAAAAATGTTGGATTATTGCTAACCCAGCACAGCTAGTGCGCGTCTGTAATTATAAGGGAAAAACGATGAAGAATAAGGCTGATAACAAAAAAAGGAACTTCCTGACCCATAGTGAAATCGAATCACTCCTTAAAGCAGCAAATACCGGGCCTCATGCAGCACGTAATTATTGTCTGACTTTGCTTTGTTTTATTCATGGTTTCCGGGCGAGTGAAATTTGTCGATTGAGGATTTCGGATATTGATCTTAAGGCAAAGTGTATATATATCCATCGATTAAAAAAAGGCTTTTCAACAACGCACCCGCTATTGAACAAAGAAGTTCAGGCTTTAAAAAACTGGTTGAGTATCCGTACTTCGTACCCGCATGCTGAGAGCGAATGGGTATTTTTATCGCGTAAGGGAAATCCGCTTTCTCGGCAACAGTTTTACCATATTATCTCGACTTCCGGTGGTAATGCCGGGTTGTCACTGGAGATTCATCCGCACATGTTACGCCATTCGTGTGGTTTTGCTTTGGCGAATATGGGAATAGATACGCGACTTATCCAGGATTATCTTGGGCATCGCAATATTCGTCATACTGTCTGGTATACCGCCAGCAATGCAGGGCGTTTTTACGGCATCTGGGATAGAGCCAGAGGACGACAGCGTCACGCTGTTTTATAGAGATAGTTGAGATACCAGGGATGGTGTTAAAAACTACATTATTCTTACGATATATCAAAAATGATTAACCATTTATTAATTGATGTTATTGTAAGTGTGATTATTAATTTTCATAATAAACATTAAGTTAACCATATCCATACAAAATACAATGGTTTATGTTCTTCAAAATAAATAAACAAAATCATTCATAAATTTACACATCACTTAAATTCTCCTGTTTCCGCACTTTTTTCTTTATTTTTTAAGCAACTGGAAGTTAATCCACTGCAATCTATTGTTATATTGAATCAAATCAATGAAAATAGATGTTATCACATCAGTGATATTTTATTTTTGTATGATATTTAATGTAATTGACTGATAGCCACATCACTTCGTGTGTGGTTATCTTTTTATCTATTGGGCTAATTTTGACCGATTGAGGTTTCCTATAGGTATTCATTCAAATATATCTCAGTTAGGAGTACTACTATTGTGAGTAAACGTCGTTATCTTACCGGTAAAGAAGTTCAGGCCATGATGCAGGCGGTTTGTTACGGGGCAACGGGAGCCAGAGATTATTGTCTTATTCTGTTGGCATATCGGCATGGGATGCGTATTAGTGAACTGCTTGATCTGCATTATCAGGATCTTGACCTTAATGAAGGTCGAATAAATATTCGCCGACTGAAGAACGGATTTTCTACCGTTCACCCGTTACGTTTTGATGAGCGTGAAGCCGTGGAACGCTGGACCCAGGAACGTGCTAACTGGAAAGGCGCTGACCGGACCGACGCTATATTTATTTCTCGCCGTGGGAGTCGGCTTTCTCGCCAGCAGGCCTATCGCATTATTCGCGATGCCGGTATTGAAGCTGGAACCGTAACGCAGACTCATCCTCATATGTTAAGGCATGCTTGCGGTTATGAACTGGCGGAGCGTGGTGCAGATACTCGTTTAATTCAGGATTATCTCGGGCATCGAAATATTCGCCATACTGTACGTTATACCGCCAGTAATGCTGCTCGTTTTGCCGGATTATGGGAAAGAAATAATCTCATAAACGAAAAATTAAAAAGAGAAGAGGTTTGATTTAACTCATTGATAATAAAGTTAAAAAACAAATAAATACAAGACAATTGGGGCCAAACTGTCCATATCATAAATAAGTTACGTATTTTTTCTCAAGCATAAAAATATTAAAAAACGACAAAAAGCATCTAACTGTTTGATATGTAAATTATTTCTCTTGTAAATTAATTTCACATCACCTCCGCTATATGTAAAGCTAACGTTTCTTTGGCTCGACGCATCTTCCTCATTCTTCTCTCCAAAAACCACCTCATGCAATATAAAAATCTATAAATAAAGATAACAATAGAATATTAAGCCAACAAATAAACTGAAAAAGTTTGTGCGCGATGCTTTCCTCTATGAGTCAAAATGGCCCCAAATGTTTCATCTTTTGGGGGAAAACTGTGCAGTGTTGGCAGTCAAACTCGTTGACAAAACAAAGTGTACAGAACGACTGCCCATGTCGATTTAGAAATAGTTTTTTTAAAGGAAAGCAGCATGAAAATTAAAACTCTGGCAATCGTTGTTCTGTCGGCTCTGTCCCTCAGTTCCGCAGCGGCTCTGGCCGATACTACGACGGTAAATGGTGGGACCGTTCACTTTAAAGGGGAAGTTGTTAACGCCGCTTGCGCAGTTGATGCAGGCTCTGTTGATCAAACCGTTCAGTTGGGACAGGTTCGTACCGCTAGCCTGAAGCAGGCTGGAGCAACCAGCTCTGCCGTTGGTTTTAACATTCAGCTGAATGATTGCGATACCACTGTTGCCACAAAAGCCGCTGTTGCCTTCTTAGGTACGGCAATTGATGCTACGCATACTGATGTACTGGCTCTGCAGAGTTCTGCTGCGGGTAGCGCAACAAACGTTGGTGTGCAGATCCTGGACAGAACGGGTGCTGCGCTGGCGCTGGACGGTGCGACATTTAGTTCAGAAACAACCCTGAATAACGGAACCAATACCATTCCGTTCCAGGCGCGTTATTTTGCAACCGGGGCCGCAACCCCGGGTGCTGCTAATGCGGATGCGACCTTCAAGGTTCAGTATCAATAACCTACCCAGGTTCAAGGACGTCATTACGGGCAGGGATGCCCACCCTTGTGCGATAAAAATAACGATGAAAAGGAAGAGATTATTTCTGTTAGCGTCGTTGCTGCCAATGTTTGCTCTGGCCGGAAATAAATGGAATACCACGCTGCCCGGCGGAAATATGCAATTTCAGGGCGTCATTATTGCGGAAACTTGCCGGATTGAAGCCGGTGATAAACAAATGACGGTCAATATGGGGCAAATCAGCAGTAACCGGTTTCATGCGGCAGGGGAAGATAGCGCACCGGTGCCTTTTGTTATTCATTTACGGGAATGTAGCACGGTGGTGAGTGAACGTGTGGGTGTGGCGTTTCACGGTGTCGCGGATGGTAAAAATCCGGATGTGCTTTCCGTGGGAGAGGGGCCAGGGATAGCCACCAATATTGGCGTAGCGTTGTTTGATGATGAAGGAAACCTCGTACCGATTAATCGTCCTCCAGCAAACTGGAAACGGCTTTACTCAGGCTCTACTTCGCTACATTTCATCGCCAAATATCGTGCTACCGGGCGTCGGGTTACTGGCGGCATCGCCAATGCCCAGGCCTGGTTCTCTTTAACCTATCAGTAATTGTTCAGCAGATAATGTGATAACAGGAACAGGACAGTGAGTAATAAAAACGTCAATGTAAGGAAATCGCAGGAAATAACATTCTGCTTGCTGGCAGGTATCCTGATGTTCATGGCAATGATGGTTGCCGGACGCGCTGAAGCGGGAGTGGCCTTAGGCGCGACTCGCGTAATTTATCCGGCAGGGCAAAAACAAGTGCAACTTGCCGTGACAAATAATGATGAAAATAGTACCTATTTAATTCAATCATGGGTGGAAAATGCCGATGGTGTAAAGGATGGTCGTTTTATCGTGACGCCTCCTCTGTTTGCGATGAAGGGAAAAAAAGAGAATACCTTACGTATTCTTGATGCAACAAATAACCAATTGCCACAGGACCGGGAAAGTTTATTCTGGATGAACGTTAAAGCGATTCCGTCAATGGATAAATCAAAATTGACTGAGAATACGCTACAGCTCGCAATTATCAGCCGCATTAAACTGTACTATCGCCCGGCTAAATTAGCGTTGCCACCCGATCAGGCCGCAGAAAAATTAAGATTTCGTCGTAGCGCGAATTCTCTGACGCTGATTAACCCGACACCCTATTACCTGACGGTAACAGAGTTGAATGCCGGAACCCGGGTTCTTGAAAATGCATTGGTGCCTCCAATGGGCGAAAGCACGGTTAAATTGCCTTCTGATGCAGGAAGCAATATTACTTACCGAACAATAAATGATTATGGCGCACTTACCCCCAAAATGACGGGCGTAATGGAATAACGCAGGGGGAATTTTTCGCCTGAATAAAAAGAATTGACTGCCGGGTGATTTTAAACCGGAGGAATAATGTCATATCTGAATTTAAGACTTTACCAGCGAAACACACAATGCTTGCATATTCGTAAGCATCGTTTGGCTGGTTTTTTTGTCCGACTCGTTGTCGCCTGTGCTTTTGCCGCACAGGCACCTTTGTCATCTGCCGACCTCTATTTTAATCCGCGCTTTTTAGCGGATGATCCCCAGGCTGTGGCCGATTTATCGCGTTTTGAAAATGGGCAAGAATTACCGCCAGGGACGTATCGCGTCGATATCTATTTGAATAATGGTTATATGGCAACGCGTGATGTCACATTTAATACGGGCGACAGTGAACAAGGGATTGTTCCCTGCCTGACACGCGCGCAACTCGCCAGTATGGGGCTGAATACGGCTTCTGTCGCCGGTATGAATCTGCTGGCGGATGATGCCTGTGTGCCATTAACCACAATGGTCCAGGACGCTACTGCGCATCTGGATGTTGGTCAGCAGCGACTGAACCTGACGATCCCTCAGGCATTTATGAGTAATCGCGCGCGTGGTTATATTCCTCCTGAGTTATGGGATCCCGGTATTAATGCCGGATTGCTCAATTATAATTTCAGCGGAAATAGTGTGCAGAATCGGATTGGGGGTAACAGCCATTATGCATATTTAAACCTACAGAGTGGGTTAAATATTGGTGCGTGGCGTTTACGCGACAATACCACCTGGAGTTATAACAGTAGCGACAGTTCATCAGGTAGCAAAAATAAATGGCAGCATATCAATACCTGGCTTGAGCGAGACATAATTCCTTTACGTTCCCGGCTGACGTTGGGTGATGGTTATACCCAGGGCGATATTTTCGATGGTATTAACTTTCGCGGCGCACAATTGGCCTCAGATGACAATATGTTACCCGATAGCCAAAGAGGATTTGCCCCGGTGATCCACGGTATTGCTCGTGGTACTGCACAGGTCACTATTAAACAAAATGGGTATGACATTTATAATAGTACGGTGCCACCGGGGCCTTTTACCATCAACGATATCTATGCCGCAGGTAATAGTGGTGACTTGCAGGTAACGATCAAAGAGGCTGACGGCAGCACGCAGATTTTTACCGTACCCTATTCGTCAGTCCCGCTTTTGCAACGTGAAGGGCATACTCGTTATTCCATTACGGCAGGAGAATACCGTAGTGGAAATGCGCAGCAGGAAAAAACCCGCTTTTTCCAGAGTACATTACTCCACGGCCTTCCGGCTGGCTGGACAATATATGGTGGAACGCAACTGGCGGATCGTTATCGTGCTTTTAATTTCGGTATCGGGAAAAACATGGGGGCACTGGGCGCTCTGTCTGTGGATATGACGCAGGCTAATTCCACACTTCCCGATGACAGTCAGCATGACGGACAATCGGTGCGTTTTCTCTATAACAAATCGCTCAATGAGTCAGGCACGAATATTCAGTTAGTGGGTTACCGTTATTCGACCAGCGGATATTTTAATTTCGCTGATACAACATACAGTCGAATGAATGGCTACAACATCGAAACACAGGATGGAGTTATTCAGGTTAAGCCAAAATTCACCGACTATTACAACCTCGCTTATAACAAACGCGGGAAATTACAGCTCACCGTTACTCAGCAACTCGGGCGCACATCAACACTGTATTTGAGTGGTAGCCATCAAACTTATTGGGGAACGAGTAATGTCGATGAGCAATTCCAGGCTGGATTAAATACTGCGTTCGAAGATATCAACTGGACGCTCAGCTATAGCCTGACGAAAAACGCCTGGCAAAAAGGACGGGATCAGATGTTAGCGCTTAACGTCAATATTCCTTTCAGCCACTGGCTGCGTTCTGACAGTAAATCTCAGTGGCGACATGCCAGTGCCAGCTACAGCATGTCACACGATCTCAACGGTCGGATGACCAATCTGGCTGGTGTATACGGTACGTTGCTGGAAGACAACAACCTCAGCTATAGCGTGCAAACCGGCTATGCCGGGGGAGGCGATGGTAATAGCGGAAGCACAGGCTACGCCACGCTGAATTATCGCGGTGGCTACGGCAATGCCAACATCGGTTACAGCCATAGCGATGATATTAAGCAGCTCTATTACGGAGTCAGCGGTGGGGTACTGGCTCATGCCAATGGCGTAACGCTGGGGCAGCCGTTAAACGATACGGTGGTGCTTGTTAAAGCGCCTGGCGCAAAAGATGCAAAAGTCGAAAACCAGACGGGGGTGCGTACCGACTGGCGCGGTTATGCCGTGCTGCCTTATGCCACTGAATATCGGGAAAACAGAGTAGCGCTGGATACCAATACCCTGGCTGATAACGTCGATTTAGATAACGCGGTCGCTAACGTTGTTCCCACTCGTGGGGCGATCGTGCGAGCAGAGTTTAAAGCGCGCGTTGGGATAAAACTGCTCATGACGCTAACCCACAATAATAAGCCGCTGCCGTTCGGGGCGATGGTGACATCAGAGAGTAGCCAGAGTAGCGGCATTGTTGCGGATAATGGCCAGGTTTACCTCAGCGGAATGCCTTTAGCGGGAAAAGTTCAGGTGAAATGGGGAGAAGAGGAAAATGCTCACTGTGTCGCCAATTATCAACTGCCACCAGAGAGTCAGCAGCAGTTATTAACCCAGCTATCAGCTGAATGTCGTTAAGGGGGCGTGATGAGAAACAAACCTTTTTATCTTCTGTGCGCTTTTTTGTGGCTGGCGGTGAGTCACGCTTTGGCTGCGGATAGCACGATTACTATCCGCGGCTATGTCAGAGATAACGGCTGTAGTGTGGCCGCTGAATCAACCAATTTTACTGTTGATCTGATGGAAAACGCGGCGAAGCAATTTAACAACATTGGCGCGACGACTCCTGTCGTTCCATTTCGTATTTTGCTGTCACCCTGTGGTAACGCCGTTTCTGCCGTAAAGGTTGGGTTTACTGGCGTTGCAGATAGCCACAATGCCAACCTGCTTGCACTTGAAAATACGGTGTCAGCGGCTTCGGGACTGGGAATACAACTTCTGAATGAGCAGCAAAATCAAATCCCCCTTAATGCTCCATCGTCCGCGATTTCGTGGACGACCCTGACGCCGGGTAAACCAAATACGCTGAATTTTTACGCCCGGCTAATGGCGACACAGGTGCCTGTCACTGCGGGGCATATCAATGCCACGGCTACCTTCACTCTTGAATATCAGTAACTGGAGATGCTCATGAAATGGTGCAAACGTGGGTATGTATTGGCGGCAATATTGGCGCTCGCAAGTGCGACGATACAGGCAGCCGATGTCACCATCACGGTGAACGGTAAGGTCGTCGCCAAACCGTGTACGGTTTCCACCACCAATGCCACGGTTGATCTCGGCGATCTTTATTCTTTCAGTCTGATGTCTGCCGGGGCGGCATCGGCCTGGCATGATGTTGCGCTTGAGTTGACTAATTGTCCGGTGGGAACGTCGAGGGTCACTGCTAGTTTCAGCGGGGCAGCCGACAGTACTGGATATTATAAAAACCAGGGGACCGCGCAAAACATCCAGTTAGAGCTACAGGATGACAGTGGCAACACATTGAATACTGGCGCAACCAAAACAGTTCAGGTGGATGATTCCTCACAATCAGCGCACTTCCCGTTACAGGTCAGAGCATTGACAGTAAATGGCGGAGCCACTCAGGGAACCATTCAGGCAGTGATTAGCATCACCTATACCTACAGCTGAACCCGAAGAGATGATTGTAATGAAACGAGTTATTACCCTGTTTGCTGTACTGCTGATGGGCTGGTCGGTAAATGCCTGGTCATTCGCCTGTAAAACCGCCAATGGTACAGCTATCCCTATTGGCGGTGGCAGCGCTAATGTTTATGTAAACCTTACGCCTGCCGTGAATGTGGGGCAAAACCTGGTCGTAGATCTTTCGACGCAAATCTTTTGCCATAACGATTATCCGGAAACCATTACAGACTATGTCACACTGCAACGAGGCTCGGCTTATGGCGGCGTGTTATCTAATTTTTCCGGGACCGTAAAATATAGTGGCAGTAGCTATCCATTTCCGACCACCAGCGAAACGCCGCGGGTTGTTTATAATTCGAGAACGGATAAGCCGTGGCCGGTGGCGCTTTATTTGACGCCTGTGAGCAGTGCGGGCGGGGTGGCGATTAAAGCTGGCTCATTAATTGCCGTGCTTATTTTGCGACAGACCAACAACTATAACAGCGATGATTTCCAGTTTGTGTGGAATATTTACGCCAATAATGATGTGGTGGTGCCTACTGGCGGCTGTGATGTTTCTGCTCGTGATGTCACCGTTACTCTGCCGGACTACCCTGGTTCAGTGCCGATTCCTCTTACCGTTTATTGTGCGAAAAGCCAAAACCTGGGGTATTACCTCTCCGGCACAACCGCAGATGCGGGCAACTCGATTTTCACCAATACCGCGTCGTTTTCACCAGCGCAGGGCGTCGGCGTACAGTTGACGCGCAACGGTACGATTATTCCAGCGAATAACACGGTATCGTTAGGAGCAGTAGGGACTTCGGCGGTAAGTCTGGGATTAACGGCAAATTATGCACGTACCGGAGGGCAGGTGACTGCAGGGAATGTGCAATCGATTATTGGCGTGACTTTTGTTTATCAATAAAGAAATCACAGGACATTGCTAATGCTGGTACGCAATATTACCTGAAGCTAAAAACCTGCACGTTAGCCCTTTGTAGGCCAGATAAGACGCGTCAGCGTCGCATCTGGCATAAACAAAGCGCACTTTGCTGGTCTGTTCCCCTCACCCTAACCCTCTCCCCGGAGGGGCGAGGGGACTGTCCGGGCACATTTTTAGACTTTGTCATCAGTCTGAGCCTGCCATTGGCAGGCTCTGGTGTCCTTTTACGCTACCATGCTAATAATCAGCACAATAATAAGCCCAACCACGGAGTTGACCAGCTCCAGCAGACCCCAGGTTTTCAACGTGTCTTTTACTGACAGGTCAAAGTATCCTTTGAACAACCAGAAAGATGCATCGTTAATGTGGGTGAGGGTGTTGGAACCCGCAGCCGTCGCCAGCACCAGCAGCGCCGGATTCACTCCAACCAGCTGACCGGTTGCTGGATCAAGGATTGCAGCACTGATAATCCCGGCGGCGGTCATCGCCGAAACGACACCCTGACCCGTCGCCAGACGAATTAGCACAGTGATCAGCCATGCCATGATGTAGGGCGAGATATTGCCGTGGGACATCAACATGCCGATGGTGTCGCCAATGCCGGTGTCGATGATGGTCTGCTTCAGCACGCCACCCGCACCGATGATCAGAATCACCATTGCAATACTCTTCACCGCGCTTTCAAAAGCGTTCATCACCCACTGCATGTCATGACCACGCGCGGTGCCAAAGAGTACGAATGCAACCACCATCGCAATAAACATCGCAATCGGCGAGGAACCAATAAAGTTAACCACTTCCCAGGCAGGGGTATCTTTTACCAGCCAGATATTGGCGATGGTGGTGGAGATCATAATGATCGCCGGGATCAACGGCACCAGAATCGAAACGCCGAAAGAGGGCAGATTATTCATATCTACCGGTTGATCTGCTTTCAGGAATGATGGCGTTGGGCGCTCAAGATTGCCGAGGAACTTCGGCAGGATCAGACCTGCGCAGATTACACTTGGGATCGTCACCAGTACGCCATAGATATAAACCATCCCCATATCCGCGCCATAAGCATTCACCAGCGCCACCGGACCCGGCTGCGGTGGGAACAGTGAATGTGCGGTAGTGGCAGCTGCTACTGCCGGGATCGCCAGTTTCAGGAACGGAATTTTAGCTTCGGCGGCAATAACAATAACCAGCGGCGCTAACATGATAAAGGCCACTTCATAGAACATCGCCAGACCAAAAATCAGGCCGATGATAATCACCGACAGCTGTACATAGCGCAGACCGAGACGCGCCAGCAGCGTATGCGCTATCTGGTGAGCCGCGCCGGAGTCGACCATCAATTTACCGATGACCGCACCGAACACCACGATGATAGCCAGTTCCCCCAGCGTGTTGCCGAAGCCCGCTTTCATAGTGTGCAGCAGCGACATCAAATCCATGCCCGCCAGCATCCCGACGGACAGCGCCGCCACCAACAAAGCCACCATTGAATTGATTTTGAACTTCAAATTCAGTACCAGCATCAGGCCAATGCCGAATACCACCCAGAGAATGTTAAGCACATGCATAACGTTTTACCTTACCTGGTTGAACCGTTGTTATTTTGGGCGACATGTTATGTAAATTGGTCAACCATTGTTGCGATGAATGTCACATCCTCTGATCAATAACCATCGATTACCCTTTGCTGCAATTTGCAGCAACAACCATGAGAGTGAAATTCTTGTGATGTGGTTAACCAATTTCAGAATTCGGGTTGACATGTCTTACCAAAAGGTAGAACTTATACGCCATCTCATCCGATGCAACGCCACGGCTGCGGTCTGGTTGTTCATCCGGATACCTAAACAACTCCAGGGTTCTGCGTCTCTTTGCTGTGGAACCCACTATGTGAAAGAGGAAAAATCATGGAACAGACCTGGCGCTGGTACGGCCCAAACGATCCGGTTTCTTTAGCTGATGTCCGTCAGGCGGGCGCAACTGGCGTGGTTACCGCGCTGCACCATATCCCGAACGGCGAAGTATGGTCCGTAGAAGAGATCCTCAAACGCAAGGCGATCGTTGAAGACGCAGGCCTGGTGTGGTCTGTCGTAGAAAGCGTACCAATTCACGAAGATATCAAAACCCACACTGGCAACTATGAGCAGTGGATCGCTAACTATCAGCAGACTCTGCGCAACCTGGCGCAGTGCGGCATTCGCACCGTGTGCTACAACTTCATGCCGGTGCTCGACTGGACCCGTACTGACCTCGAATACGTGCTGCCAGACGGCTCCAAAGCTCTGCGCTTCGACCAGATCGAATTCGCTGCATTCGAAATGCATATCCTGAAACGTCCAGGCGCGGAAGCGGATTACACCGAAGAAGAAATTGCTCAGGCTGCTGTTCGCTTCGCCACTATGAGCGACGAAGACAAAGCGCGTCTGACGCGTAACATCATTGCCGGTCTGCCGGGCGCGGAAGAAGGGTATACCCTCGACCAGTTCCGTAAGCACCTGGAGCTGTACAAAGATATCGATAAAGCGAAGCTGCGCGAAAACTTTGCCGTCTTCCTGAAAGCGATTATTCCAGTTGCTGAAGAAGTTGGCGTGCGTATGGCGGTTCACCCGGACGATCCGCCGCGCCCGATCCTTGGCCTGCCGCGCATTGTTTCCACCATTGAAGATATGCAGTGGATGGTTGATACCGTAAACAGCATGGCGAACGGTTTCACCATGTGCACCGGTTCCTACGGCGTGCGTGCTGACAACGATCTGGTTGATATGATCAAGCAGTTCGGTCCGCGTATTTACTTCACCCATCTGCGCTCCACCATGCGTGAAGATAACCCGAAAACCTTCCACGAAGCGGCGCACCTGAACGGTGACGTTGATATGTACGAAGTGGTGAAAGCGATTGTTGAAGAAGAACACCGTCGTAAAGCGGAAGGCAAAGAAGACCTGATCCCGATGCGTCCGGACCACGGTCATCAGATGCTGGACGACCTGAAGAAGAAAACCAACCCAGGTTACTCCGCAATTGGTCGTCTGAAAGGCCTGGCCGAAGTTCGCGGTGTCGAACTGGCGATCCAGCGCGCTTTCTTTAGCCGTTAATACCCACCGGCATGGCTGCGCGCCGTGCCGGTTCCTTCTTCCTTGCCGTCACTCTCTGAAGACGGATTCTGGAGTTTACGATGACTACTATTGTTGACAGCAATCTGCCGGTTGCCCGCCCGTCATGGGAGCATTCTCGTCTGGAATCACGCATTGTGCATCTCGGTTGCGGGGCGTTTCACCGCGCGCACCAGGCGCTGTATACCCATCACCTGCTGGAAAGCACCGACAGCGACTGGGGTATCTGCGAAGTTAACCTGATGCCAGGCAACGACCGCGTGCTGATCGAAAACCTGAAAAAACAGCAACTGCTGTACACCGTGGCGGAAAAAGGCGCGGAAAGCACCGAGCTGAAAATTATCGGTTCGATGAAAGAAGCGCTGCATCCGGAAATCGACGGCTGCGAAGGTATTCTCAATGCGATGGCGCGTCCGCAGACGGCGATTGTCTCTCTGACAGTCACGGAAAAAGGCTACTGCGCTGATGCGGCAAGCGGTCAGCTGGATCTCAATAACCCACTGATCAAGCACGATCTGGAAAACCCGACTGCGCCGAAGTCCGCGATTGGTTACATCGTCGAAGCCCTGCGGCTGCGTCGTGAAAAAGGGTTGAAAGCGTTTACGGTGATGTCCTGCGATAACGTGCGTGAAAACGGCCATGTGGCGAAGGTCGCGGTACTGGGACTGGCTCAGGCGCGTGACCCGCAGCTGGCGGCATGGATTGAAGAAAACGTCACCTTCCCGTGCACCATGGTTGACCGCATCGTTCCGGCGGCGACGCCAGAAACCTTGCAGGAAATTGCTGACCAGCTGGGTGTTTACGACCCGTGCGCCATTGCCTGCGAACCGTTCCGTCAGTGGGTGATTGAAGATAACTTCGTTAACGGTCGCCCGGACTGGGATAAAGTGGGCGCACAGTTCGTTGCAGACGTTGTGCCGTTCGAAATGATGAAGCTGCGTATGCTGAACGGCAGCCACTCTTTCCTGGCATACCTCGGTTACCTCGGCGGCTATGAAACCATTGCCGACACCATGACTAACCCGGATTATCGCAAAGCGGCCTTCTCCTTGATGATGCAGGAACAAGCGCCAACGCTGTCGATGCCGGAAGGTACGGACCTGAACGCCTATGCGACGCTGCTGATCGAGCGTTTCAGCAACCCGTCTCTGCGTCACCGTACCTGGCAGATTGCGATGGACGGCAGCCAGAAGTTACCGCAGCGTCTGCTGGACCCGGTGCGTCTGCACCTGCAAAACGGCGGCAGCTGGCGTCACCTGGCGCTGGGCGTGGCTGGCTGGATGCGTTACACCCAGGGCGTGGATGAGCAGGGTAATGCCATTGACGTGGTCGACCCGATGCTGGCGGAGTTCCAGAAGGTCAACGCGCAGTATCAGGGCGCAGACCGCGTGAAAGCGCTGCTGGGCCTGAGCGGTATTTTTGCCGATGATCTGCCGCAGAATGCCGACTTTGTTGGCGCAGTGACGGCGGCATATCAGCAGCTGTGCGAACGCGGTGCGCGCGAGTGTGTGGCTGCGCTGTAACTAACTGATTACCCTACAGACTTACTGGTCAATCAAACTGATATTTGGTTGACCAGTTTTCGTTTTTTTGCCCACCTATACGTGCCAACTTCCAGTGCTAATGGTATAGTTTGAGATTAACGGGGGCCGTAAAATTGCCCGTTGTAGGCCGGATAAGGCGTTCACGCCGCATCCGGCAAAAATTTGATTAACCGCACCTAACGGACACAACACCATGAAATCTGCCACCTCTGCGCAAAGACCTTACCAGGAAGTCGGGGCGATGATCCGCGATCTGATCATAAAGACGCCGTACAATCCTGGCGAACGGCTGCCGCCGGAGCGTGAAATTGCAGAAATGCTTGATGTCACGCGGACGGTGGTACGTGAAGCGCTGATCATGCTGGAGATCAAAGGGCTGGTGGAAGTACGCCGGGGTGCCGGTATCTATGTTCTTGATAACTCAGGCAGCCAGAACACAGACAGTCCGGATGCCAACGTCTGCAACGATGCCGGTCCTTTTGAGCTGTTACAGGCGCGGCAGTTATTGGAGAGCAACATCGCCGAGTTTGCCGCTTTGCAGGCTACCCGCGAAGATATCGTCAAAATGCGTCAGGCATTGCAACTGGAAGAGCGTGAACTGGCTTCCAGTGCGCCGGGCAGCAGCGAAAGCGGTGACATGCAGTTCCATCTCGCTATTGCCGAAGCAACGCATAACAGCATGCTGGTGGAGCTGTTCCGTCAGTCCTGGCAGTGGCGGGAAAACAATCCAATGTGGATCCAGTTGCACAGCCATCTGGATGACAGCCTGTATCGCAAAGAGTGGTTGGGCGATCACAAACAGATCCTCGCCGCGTTAATCAAAAAAGATGCCCGAGCGGCGAAGCTGGCAATGTGGCAGCATCTGGAAAACGTTAAGCAACGTCTGCTGGAATTCTCGAACGTTGACGATATTTATTTTGATGGCTATCTGTTTGATTCATGGCCGCTGGATAAAGTCGACGCCTGACTTATTATAATAAGCGCAAGGGTAAACGTTCCTTGCGCTTTCTTAAATTAAGAAGTCGCAATGAGTATTACTTTGTAAATTGCAGGGTATTGTTTAGCTATCTGTATAACCTGAATGTTAGTACTCATTCTTCTCAGTGGCTATTTACCAATATAATTCCATTCACCATTTTTTAATTCAAACAGTTCTGGAAGAGATGACGGTTGCAGAGTCATACGTTTGAGTGGTGCATTTTCATCACCCGGGATAACTTTATATCCCATTTTTGCATGGATCTCCGCGGTACCGGGATAGGCTTCTATACCAATTATTGGGTCATTACCCAACTCAATATTAGCATTAAGTAATGCGGCAAGGGCGAATCCGGAAGAATTTGCCACCCCTGAGACAGTCATTATCTGATCAATATAGATATCAATCCTTGGCTGCTCATTGGTCCATCTTTTTGCCTGAGAAGCTGGAAGGGTTGAAATATATCCTATCGTGGTTCCGGCGTAACCTGGAACATTGCAACCAGGGCCTAATGTTATTTCATGAACTGTATAGTTCTCAACAGGATAGGAAGGGCTCTTCATAAATAAATTTAGCCGTAATCCTTCTGCTAACTCTGTGGCAGCATGCGCCTTTTTACATATACCACCATATATATCGTCTAAAGCTGAGGTGATTTTCAAGTTTCGATAGAGCATACGTCCTGTTGTTGTAATACCATCGGATTCTCTGCATGTTTCTGTCACATAATTAAATGGCCAGTACTCTTTACTAATATCAAGCTTTCTAATTTCGACAACGCTTTTTCCATCGTAATTATGGTTATTGCCACGAACAAGAGGCAGAAGATAGATATTTTCCGTATCCAGGCGTGCACGTTCATATTTACGTATTAACTCACTGTCGACTATTGGGTGATGAAGGAAGTGATCATCTGTAATAATTTGACTCTGAAGGGCATTGCTTAATGGCATAGACATAATAGTTACCTTTTATGAGTATTTCACTGATGTTTAGAAAAATAGATAAATTTTTCTGTAGTAAAAAGAGAAGTAAACAAATGACATGCATGTTTCTGTTGTAGTGATATCAACTCTACATGGTGATATTAAAGGGTGGGAAACACTCTAAAGTATCAAAAAACGCTCATTTAAAATTATTTGCATGCAATTAAAAAGCATATCTTATTACTAATTGGAATTTGATGTTGCTATATTGAGGTCTATATTAATAATGCCTGTGAATGGTATTTTTGATGTATTTGATATGTTATCAATTTATATTATTTACAAACTAATTGTTTCAAATAATACATGGCTGATTATGCGGAAATAAATAATTTTCCACCGGAATTAAGTAGCGGCGGTGACAAGTATTTTCATCTACGTAACTATTCGGAATATTCAGAATATACTAGCGGTTTTTTTTTGAGTTTGATGATTTTTATCAAATCATGACTTTTTTCCTGAAAAGTCAGTAGATATTCATAGGCAAGTAAGGTTTTATACTTTGCTGACAGGATTCAGGCCTGTCTCAGACTGACATGGATGTAATGAACAAAAGGGAATGGCTATGGAAAATGAGCATCAATACAGTGGTGCCCGGTGTTCAGGGCAAGCCGCATATGTTGCTAAACGTCAGGAGTGCGCAAAATGATGCGCCAATCACTTCAGGCTGTTTTACCTGAAATTTCAGGCAATAAAACGTCATTGCTGCGTAAATCGGTATGCAGCGATATCCTCACTCTTTTTAATTCTCCTCATTCGGCATTACCGTCATTACTTGTTTCAGGCATGCCCGAGTGGCAAGTGCATAACCAGAGCGACAAACATCTCCAGAGCTGGTATTGCCGTCAGCTGCGTTCTGCACTGTTATTTCATGAGCCACGGATTGCGGCGTTGCAGGTTAATTTTAAAGAAGCGTACTGCCACACTCTGGCGATCAGCCTTGAGATAATGCTGTACCACGACGGTGAACCGCTAACGTTTGATCTGGTCTGGGATAATGGCGGTTGGTGTAGTGCGATGCTGGAGAATGTCAGCTAAGCACAATCTCCAGCTCGCGCAGTTCACGCCAGAAGCGTTCGGCAACTGGATTCATGCGGGTATTCATTCGGTATGCATAGGCCTGAATCGGGATCACCAGTTCGTCCCGATTCAGTACAACGAGCTTCCCGCTGCGAATTTCTTGTTGGATGGCGTACTCCGGCAGCCAGGCAATCCCACAGCCGTCGAGGGCAACCTGCTTTAAAAGCTCGCTCATCGAAGAGACAAAAAAGGTGCTGAAACTTAACTCACTGTGGCGCGTCAGGGTGCGATTAATCAATCGCCCCATGTAGGAGTTGCGGCTGTAATTCAGTAACGGAAAGTGTGGCTGCGCGAGGTTAAAAAGTGCTTCTCCGTGTTCGTCACTGGCGCAGACAGGGAACAATTGAGATTCAAATAAGCGAATGTGGTCAAACGGCGCTTCCAGCAAATCTTCGTCGTGAAAGGAAAAAATACAGTCACTTTGCCCTTCACGCAGTTTATCGACCGCTTCATCGACATCAATAGCTTCAATTGCCCAGGTAAAGAGCGGCGGCATCTGGCTGATAATGGACGGTAACAGTCCGAGGGAAAGAGAGTGTGCAGCGGCTATCTTGATTTTTCGTTGCGCGTAATCGCTGCCGCCACGCAGCTCTGCCAGATTGCTCTCTAACTGTTGCAACAGATGGCGGATCTGCGAATGGAAGATTTTCCCTTGTTCTGAGAGTTGCAGCGGCGTTACCTGGCGGTTAAACAATTCAACACCAATCGCCTGTTCCAGCGCACGGATGCGGCGGCTGAATGCCGGTTGCGAGACGTTGCGACTGACTGCCGCCTGGGAAAAATTGCGGCATTTTTCCAGGGTCAGAAAATCATAAAGCCATTTGGTTTCAATATTATGCAAAATCGCACCACAGTCATCCATTACGTTTTACTCTGTCAGCCGCCCTTGCGGGCATTCTACGTCCATTCGGGCGGCTGACAACCGTTTAAGCCGTTTCAAACGTTCCTTTCACGCAGGCTTTGCCGTCTTTGACCATCAGTTTGCCGCGAGCGTATACCTGCTCAATGCGCAGTTCTGGCGTCATGACCAGCAAGTCAGCATCATTGCCTGGCAGAATTTCGCCTTTCCCGGTCAGGTTAAGGAAACCGGCTACGCTACTGGTGAGCGGGCGCAGGGCATCGCTGATACTGAAATCATAGTCTTTGACCAGCACCTGCACGGTTTCCAGCAACGTTTCAAAACCGGCAACACCGATATGGGTTAAATTCCCTTCGTCATCGAAGAACGGCTGGCTACCGTTGCCGTCGGAGCTGAGGGTGACGCGTGCCAGCGGAATACCCGCCTGAACGGCGCGGGCAATACCTTCGGCAGGGGCGACCGGTTCGTCAATGCTGCTGGTGATATCGATAGTGCCGCCTTTGCGCGCGAACTCCAGCGCCTGCTCAAACAACGGAACGTTGCGGTTAACGTGGGTCGGCAGCAACTTGCTGATCGGCACATCGCAGTTTTCCAGCAGGTCATAGACAGGCTGTAACGCCTTTTTGCTGTCGCCCATGTGGAACACGGTGACGCCAGGTTTACCGCCGAGCAAACCGCCAACGCGGGATTCCGCCGCCATATTAGCCAGGTGATAAACGTCCGGTGCGGCAGAACGGTGATCAGAGATGGCGCATTTCACGCCAATCACACGATCGATAATCGCCACGTCTTTTTCCACGGAACCTGTAATGGTGCGGGAAGGGACATGATAAGCGCCGGTCAGCATCCAGGCGCTGATGCCTTCTTCATTGAGCGCACGGGTCTTGGCGAGCAGGGATTCCGGGTGGCGAGAGATAGAGTCGGTGCCCAGCAGACCAACCACTGACGTGACGCCCGCTTCCGTCAGGCGACTTAGCGCCACTTCTGGCGTGCGCGTCGTAGGACCTGCTTCACCGCCACCACCAATCAAATGGACGTGTTGATCAATAAAACCAGGACAGAGGATCTGCCCGCTGAGATCGACAACCGTGCAGTCCGGTACAATGTCAGAAGGGATATTGCTGGCAACGGCGATAATTTTGCCGTTAGCGACGAGGACATCGCAAATTCCCCGATCTTCCGGCGCATACAAATGCGCTCCCTGCAGCAGGGTAAAACCGGCTGCGGTATAATCAATCATGGTAACTCCTTGTTAAACAATAAGCTGCATAACCCAGATCGACAGCAATGCGTTAATCACGCAGACCGTAATGATATGCGGGTAATATTTGGCATTCACTTCGGCTGTCCCCAGGCAGCGACCGACATTTTGCACCGGGTTGCCCATTAAATACATCGCGGGCAGTAAAACGGTGACATCGTGACCGGTTAATGCGCCGGCGGTCGCCAGACTGGCGGCAACACCGACTGCGCCGCCCATACTCATTAATGCGGCTAAAAGGACGGTTGCCGCTTCACCGGGTAATCCCCACAGCGCCATTACGGGTTCACAGATATGCCCCACCCAGTCGAGCAGGCCGGTAATTTTCAGCGCCTGAATGATGACAAACGCCATCACCACGTTTGGCAGCAGGTTGGTCGTGGCGATAGTAAAGCCACGGCGCGCACCATCGATAAACATATCCATGACGTTTTTGCGGACCTGAGTTGTCATGCTTGCGCTCCTTGCGTTGGGTTGCGACGTTCTTCGAAGTTAAGCCAGACGCGCAAAATGTTGGCTCCGACAAATTTAAACACCAGGATGACGGCTAAAGGTACGATTACGGACGTGCCCAGAAAGGCAAACACCGCGACGCCGGAAGAGAAGTAGTTGGTGATGATGGCGCTACCGCTGGTTTGATATGCGGCGAAAATCACTTTATCGCGTTCGGTAATTTCACCTTCCTGCGCCAGCTCTTTGGTCATACCGGCGGCGGCATCGGTGTTTTGCAGGTTAGCGATCAGCGCCAGCGAGCAGATCCCTGGAATGCCCAACAACGGTTTTAGCACAGGTGTCATTAACTGCTGCGCGGCGCGTAATCCACCAAGACCATCGGTAATTGAAATAATCCCCAGAGAGAGAATGACTGACGGTGCCAGCTCCAGCGCAAAGAGAAAGCCATCTTTAACCCCCGCGCCACCCGCGCCGCGAAATGAGGTGGTGGCTCCGTTCGCACCAGGCAGTTGCCCAAACGATCCGTTCAGAACGGAAAAATCAAAAACGCGCCACCAGCTGTCTGTTCCGGAAAAAACACCGGAAAAAAAGATTATGGTGAGAAAAAAGGCCAGATACCCTTTAATGCCCACTTTTTCTGTCGCCAGCTCCCCGGCTACAGCATCCCCTTGTTGTGTCATAACAATCCCCATTGTTTTTTTGTGTTTGTGTGTTGCTTGAGCCAGGAAAATTCCTGGAACTGAAAAACCTTATCAGCCATGTGGGTATGGGGAAAATGCAAGTATGTTTCTGGCTATGCGTTTTTTGCATAGCGGAAAAATTACGCTGTGTGGAAAAGGCTCTGCGCAGGATTGAGTTGCAGAAAATTCATAAACCAAGTGACAATGACATCAGTAAATAAAAACAGAAAATCCAGGGACGAAAACGAGATGGCAAAGTACAACGAAAAAGAGCTGGCGGATACGAGCAAGTTTTTAAGTTTTGTCCTCCGACACAAACCGGAGGCGATTGGTATCGTACTTGACCGTGAAGGATGGGCGGATATCGATAAGCTTATACTCTGTGCCCAAAAAGCGGGCAAGCGGTTAACCCGTGCATTGCTGGATACTGTGGTTGCCACCAGCGATAAAAAGCGTTTTAGTTATTCCAGTGATGGTAGGTGCATCCGCGCGGTTCAGGGGCATTCGACTTCGCAGGTCGCCATTTCCTTTGCCGAAAAAACACCGCCACAGTTTCTCTACCACGGTACGGCAAGCCGTTTCCTTGACGAGATAAAAAAACAGGGGCTGATTGCAGGGGAGCGTCATTACGTACATCTCTCTGCTGATGAAGCAACGGCACGCAAAGTGGGAGCAAGACACGGATCGCCGGTTATCTTAACCGTCAAAGCACAGGAAATGGCGAAACGAGGCATCCCTTTCTGGCAAGCGGAAAACGGGGTCTGGCTGACATCAACGGTTGCTGTTGAGTTTCTTGAGTGGTAAGGGAAACACTCCTCATGAAGTGACCACTTGCAGCTTAAATAATTGTACTGTGCTGATAAGCGCAGCAATAAACAACGCCGCCGCGCCGCAGAGAGTGGCGCCGGCAAGCGCCGATGTTCCATTGCCGAGCATACTGGTCAGCGCCGGGCCGAGGATTTGTCCAATGCCGTAAATGAGCGTCACAAAGCCTAAAAGATTGAGATTTCCCGGAACGCTCAGTTGGCGGGCGATAGTCATCACCAGAGATGTCGTGCCCATAAAGGTACCGCCAAAACCGATACTACTAATGATAAGCAAGAGAGGAGAGTCGCTGGCGAGAGTAAGCAGCACACTGATAGCCTGCACCAGCAAATTCGCCGTCAGGCAAGGCAAAGCCCCCCAACGTTTTGCTGCCCATAGCCAGCCAAAGCAGCCTGGCACAATTGATAAGCCGACTAACGTCCAGAGATGGGCGGTTAACAATGGTGAGCCTGCATCTTTCGCCATGAGCGGCAGGTAAGTCGCGACGATGATATAACCAAATCCCGCCAGGCCGTACAGAATAGCCAGTAACCACCAGCTCATTATCTGTTGCTCCGTTTTTGCCAATGGCATTGGTGCGATGGCGTGTTTTTTCGAGGGCATTAAAAGCGTAAGTGCAATCAGCATCATGCCAGAAAGCGCCCCGGCGCCTTGCCATAACGTTTGCGAGGATAAGGCAAAATGCAGGCCTGCCAGAACATATTCGTTGCCCAGTGCAATGCCAATGCCAACGCCAGAAAACAAAGCTGCCAGCACAAAAGGATGGCGCGTGTGCTGCATAATCAGCGTCGAACCAAAAATCAGCATACCGGCGCTGGCGACACCCGCCAGGAAGCGAATCAATAACACCAGAATAAATGGCGGCAACCATGCCATTGCGAGGATCAACAACCCGCTCGCCAGGGCAGAAACCAACAGAAATGGGCGCAGGCGCGACGGCTGGTGAAATGCGCCAAACGAAAATAGCAGACTGCCAGCCAGATACCCCGCATAGTTGCCGCTGGCAATCCACGAGAGCTGGCTAAATGAAAACGCCCCTTCCGCCATCATGACGGGCAACATAGGCGTATAAAGGAAGCGACCTAATCCCATACCTAAGGTCAGAACCAGCATCCCGAAAAGCGCGGTGCTGAAAGAAAAGCGTTCTACGGGATGCGAGGACGAAGGCATGTTTAACCTTGTATGTCATTTTTGTTGTTAACAAGTTAATAACAAAAAGGTGAAATATGCCAGCCTGTTAATGCGATGATTTAGGGGTAAAGCGATAAAAACGATTTGGTTCGCTAACGATATAAATATTACCAGAGGCATCCATCGCAATCCCTTCGGCCTGTTTGATGTTATGCGACAAACCTCGACTACCTTTGGTTAGTGATATTTCACCGATAACCTCGCCAACCAGGGTTACTTCCTGGAGTGCGCGAGATTCATGAGACAGCACCAGAAGCGTATTTTTTTGCTGGTTAAATTCTGCGCCGGACACATCATCTAAAGTAAATTGCCGTTGTAGTGCCTCGTCTTTGCTGATGTGTAATTCATTGCTACTTAACAGCCCGTTAACTTTGTAGACCTCAATCGGATTTTTCTCTTTAAAAAACCAGAAAGTGTGATCCTGGCGAGAATAAGCCAACCCTTCAAAACCGCAATTGGTTGGGGAGTCTTGCAGCGGGATTTTTATTTTTTTGAGGATTTTTACTTCCGAGTTTGGGGTCAGTGAAATCACATAAATGGCGTAATCGCGCTCATCGCTAATGACAAACTGATTATCGCCAATGTATTCGATCGTCTCGAGATCCTTAACAAAATCCAGAGGAATTGTGCGGATAAAATCACCATTGGTGGTCATTTCAACAATGGCGGCAGGTTTGTTGATAGTGCTAAAAAGAGTATTGCTTTGTGCCGACCAGGTCAGCGAAGAGATATTATTCGTTATGCCTGCAATTTCTTTGCCGTCAATGGTGGCGTGGTAATTCTGAAATGATGCTGCATGATTGCTTTTACGGGCGCAAGATTGCACGAAGAAAGTACACACTGCCACAATGGCAAAAAGAATCACAATAACGGAGATGCGTTTACTTAACGAAATACTTTTTGTCACGGTAATCCCTTTAAGGCAAATCAATAAGATATCGAGAAGTATACGTAGCGACCTTAATGAATCCTTAACGCGGAGAAACCCCGTAATGTGCAATGCAGCGCCAGACACCATCCTGCTGGCAATAAATTGACTCAGTCAGCCCAGGGATCACCCATTGTATTTCCTCGCCGGGGGGACAGGTCAGCCAAATGCATAACCCGCAGCCGCCGCGTAAATCACGGGGAATATCGCTGACGCGAAAAGTCATGCCCGCTGCCTGCAACGCTTTGCGGGTTTGTATGACGCCGACCGTGGAGTGAAATAAAAATAAAAACTCTTTCATCGGCGTGTCCTCACTCGTTGACCAATTACCGCCGCACCAATTGCGCCAGCAAATTGCGCATCAGGGTGGGTATTTACCGGCATTCCCAGGTGAGATTCCAGCATCCGGGCAAACGTCTGGCAATGACTAACGCCACCAGTAAACAGAATCGGCGCTTCACAGGAGAGACGAGCAATGAAATTGGCACTCCGCCGCGCCATCGCGTTAATCACTCCGGCGAGAATCGCTTCTGGCGCGACGCCCGCTGAGCGCAGGCTGATCACTTCTGATTCGGCAAACACTGTGCACATACTCGTGATGGCGTGCGGCGTGACATTTTCGGTAATGCTGTCGAGTTGCTCGACGCTGGTGCCAAGCGTGCGCGAGATCACCTCCAGGAAACGCCCGGTGCCCGCCGCGCATTTGTCATTCATCAGGAAATCGCACAGGTTACCGTCATCATCAAGCTGAATCACTTTGCTGTCCTGACCACCGATGTCGATTACCGCGCGCGTTGCTGGCGCAAGAAACCGTGCGCCCAGCCCGTGACAGGAGATTTCCGTCACTTGTTTATCGGCAAAATCCACCAGTTGCCGTCCATAGCCGGTGAGCGTCAGAAACGGCGTTGTCTCTAACCCTTCGCGCAGAGTTTCCCAGGCTTCAGTAATTGCTGTTGCCGGACGAAAGGGTGTTGGAACGAGGAAACGGCGCGTAATCACGCCGTCTGCCAGTAAGATCCCTTTGGTGGCGGTAGAACCAGAATCAATGCCAATCGAATATGTCACTGCCACTCCTTACAGCATCTCAATAAAGGCCGCGACACGGGTACTGAGCTGCCCGACATCCGAGGTGGAGTAGTCTGTTTCAATAGCGATATAAGGAATGTTGTGCTGCTGGCGCACATGACGTTTAATCGCCAGCGATTCCACCGCGTAGGTATGGCACGCCTGCAAAATCACATCAACTACGCCATCGACCTGATATTCTTCCACCATCTGGCTGAGCATTTTCAGGCGCTGATCGTTCGGCGAAACACAGGAGCAGCCAATCGCCAGATATTTATCCGCCAGCGCGTCGTAGACATCGCCCGTTTCTGCCACGCATTGCTCGGTCGCTTTCGCCCCGGTGCAGTTTTCATAACCGACAACCCAGCCGCCATTCTCTTCAATCGCGCGCACCACTTTTTCTGCTGCGCCGCCAATCGGGCAGCCGGTGATTAAAATGCGTGGACGCGGGTCCAGTCGCTGGCCTTCTTCCCACTGCTGACGAACGCGGGCGGTCATTGCATCCAGTTCATTGATCAACGCCTCTTTATCGAACCGGAAGGTTGCGCCGTAGACCACTTTCAGAATGTCGCTGCCGCTAAGCGCCGGAGGATTTAACTGCCCAAGATGATAAAAATTGGCCAGTGCGCGACGTTCGCGGTTTTTCAGCGCAATGGCATCGCGCAGAGCATCTTCGCTAATCTCGTGCCCAAAACGTTCTTCTACCGTTTTTTGCAAGCGCAGCATCTCGGCTTTCCATAACGCACGCGAGGCATCGTCCTTAACGCTGTTCGGCAACTGCATCACATGAACGGGCTTAAACTCCGCCATGTATTCATACATTTTCTTTTTGCCGTCGCAGGTGGTTTCACCGACCACCAGATCCGAAAAGTAGAAGTAGGGGCATTTATCGGTTTTGCCGAAGCCGTAGCTGCTTTTAATCAGCGGGCAGAGGTTGCGCGGCAGATCTTTCTCCGCTTCTTCAATGGTTTCATCAGAGGTAGAACAGAGCGAAACCACAACCGCACCGGCTGCCATCGGGATCTCTTGCGGCATAAAGGTGCAGTAAGTGCCAACCAGCGGAATGCCGCGCTCCTTGAGATCCATGACGGTGAGAAAGCCTTTCTGGCGAGCTTCAGAGAACTGATCGAAAATGGCGGGTAGATCGGTGACAAGTGACATGATTTTCCTTCCCCGTACCACGGGAGATAATGAAAAGAGGCCACATTATTACCATTCTTTTAGTGTGGTTTATTTGATCTCTCTCGCGGTTAGCCACTTAGTTTTTTATGGATTTCTAAAAATTGCTGAGGGGGAACAAGGCCGGGAGCTGCGACAACAAATATAAAATTAGCCCAATACAACCGCCAACCAGCGTACCGTTGACACGGATAAACTGCAGATCTTTGCCGATATTTAACTCGATTTGCCGCGACATATCCCGAGCATCCCAGCTTTTTACTGTATCGCTGATGTGGCGCGTCAGGAATGCGGAAAACTCAGGCGCGACGCGGTGCGCGGCTTGTTCCAGGTGACCATTTAACGATGCCCGCAAGGCATCATCGGCAATTAACGTTTCGCCAAACCATTGACCCGCCCGCGCGATACGTTCTTTCACACGAGAATCTTCACTGTTGATATCCGCTTTCAGCCATTCCCGTAAATCCCCCCACAATTCACTGAGATAGCGGTTAAAAGCTTCATCTTCTTTCAGATAACTTTTTACGGCATCGGCTCGCGCTGCCATTTCCGGATCGTTTTTCAACTTGTCGATCAGGGCAAAAGTGGCGCGATCAAACGCATGACGGATCTGATGCGCACGATCACGGCTGATATCATCAAGCAAAGAATTCACCGCGTCAGAAACCAACTCCGCGCTATGTTCGCCCAACCATTCGGTGGGGAGAATTTTGGCTTTCAGTGGATGCTCACTCTCCAGCCAGCGAACAATTTGCTGGGCAATAAACTTGCGCGATTTATCGCGCTGGAGAAGGGCGATCAACTGTGCGATCAGCGTATCGAGCAGCACCTGATGACGATCGTTTTTGGTCATACTCTCCAGCATCAACGCACTGGTTCCGGAAAGATCGACCTTATCAATCGCCCGATGGACCGCGCGCTTAAGCAGGCGCTGAATACGCGCATCATCGGTCAGTTCAAGAAAACCGCTCATGATCTGCAACAGATGCTGACCAACGCGGCGGGCGTTCTCCGGCTGACTAAACCAGTTGCCAATCAACAACGCCGGTTCGTGACGTCGAATCAATGCCACCAGCGACTGGGTATCGAGAAATTTTTCCTGCACGAACTGACCGAGATTTTCGCCAATCCGGTCTTTATTACGCGGGATAATCGCCGTATGACGAGAAATGATCGGAATCGGCACGCGGCGAAACAGCGCCACCACCGCAAACCAGTCCGCCAGCGCGCCGACCATCGCCGCTTCAGCAATCGCCTTCACGCCGCTCACCCAAAAATTGGGCGGCAAAAACAGCGTAACGACAAAGGTAGCAGCGGCGATAAGCAGTAAAGAGAGCGCCAACATTTTGGCGCGTCTGAGTTCAATGAGTTTATTCATAACGTTAAGAATAGAGCCTGACGGCAGGATCGCGCAAAAATCACCGCTCCTCCGCCAGCTCGGCAGCCTGATGTTGGCGCACGCGATTGAGCAATCCTGCCAGGGTGAAAACGACGATAACGCCCGCCACGACGGCTAACAGATGAAACGGCAAGCGACCGCCGTTAAACCACAGCCAGCGGCCGATTTCGACCGAGACAGACATCACCATCAGGATCACCATATTCAGCGATGCGGAGACGGTCCCTTTCGGTAAGTTATTGGAAAAAAGCGTAAAGCGGAATAAGGTCGGGAAGATCAAACCAATCCCGAAAGCATACAGACTGGTGCCCAGCACCGACCACAGCCAGACGTGCGGTGACAGCAGATTGCCGATAATCAACAGCGCGAGGCCGACCAGTTGAATGGGTACGGCACGCCAGATAAAGCGCGGTTCGGTCGGATCTTTAACGAAACGCGCCACGATGGCATTCGCGACAATCACCGCGCCGAACACCGGAACCTGTGTCCAGGCGAACTGCGAAGTTGTTAAGCCGCCCGCGTCGATCAGGATCACCGGCGAGACAGCCACCCAACTCATCATTGGGATATAGCTTAAAGAGATGGTTGCTGCGCCAAAGAGGAACAGCCGATTGCAAAAGACATTACGAAAATCGCGCAAGACGCTTTTGGCGCTAAATGGAACCGCGCCGCGCTTCACCGTCTCTGGCATCGCCAGCAGTAAGCCAACAAATGAGATAAACCCCATAACCGCAATGATGGCAAAAAGGACTTTCCAGTGCACAAAGTGCATCAGAGCTGCGCCGGAAAGCGGGCCAATAATCGGCGCAATCAGTACGATGGAGGTGATAATCGCCATCAACTTAATCCCTTTTGTCTGTCCGAACGCCTCCTGCACCGTGACATAACCAACGGTAGCAATAAAACAGATACTGGTGCCCTGAATTGCACGCGCGATAAGAAACTGTGTCATAGACGTTGTGAACATTGTCGCAGCGCAGGCAAGGGTAAATATTAGCGCCCCGGTAATCAGCACCGGCCTGCGGCCAATCCTGTCGGAAAGCGGCCCCAGCAGCCACTGCAATGCCATGCCTCCAGCGAGATAGAGACTGACGGCAGCCGGGGCCAGACTGACATCGGCATTAAAATCACGGACCACATTAATGATCCCTGGCTGAATCAGGTCCGTCGACAGGTACGCGGCAAAATCATACAAAATCAACGCCATCGGGAAAAACAGCGTGGCGGTATGGCGGGCAAAAAAACGTGGCATAACAAACAACTCCTTGTCCGGAGAACCCCAACGGGGAAAACGAAATTCAATACCGTCGGTAATGACGAAAGGCAGGCGAGAAGGGCAACGAGACTGCAAATGTACTGAATTTCATGTAATCAACCACACTGCCTGTGAACACACAGACAGAGAAATACCTTCTGACTTCGGGTCAGAATGTATAACGATTACAAATAGTCATCAGCACATTACACCTCTTGAATTGATGGGTTGCATAGAAAATATACACCTTAAGTGTAATTAAAATTTGCGGTTAATCAAAAGAGCGCGCTGGAAAGGGGAATATCTGCCGGGTACAGGAAATGTAAAACGCGAGCCTGTTTCCGGAAAAATGTATCGTTTGCAGAGGAACAAAAATAGCCTGGAAAGCACCTCGGGGAACGAGAAATTGCCGGGTGAGAATGGTTTTGTTAGTCGCTACAGTCGGGCCATCTTATCTACAGGTGACGGATCGCCATGACAAACTTCACGACCAGCACGCCGCATGACGCATTATTTAAATCCTTTCTCATGCACCCTGACACCGCGCGGGATTTTATGGAGATCCACTTACCTAAAGATTTACGTGAACAGTGCGATCTCGACAGTTTAAAACTGGAATCCGCCAGCTTTGTCGATGAAAAATTGCGGGCGCTACACTCCGATATTCTGTGGTCGGTAAAGACCCGTGAAGGTGGTGGTTATATTTACGTAGTGATTGAACATCAGAGCCGTGAGGATATTCATATGGCCTTTCGCCTGATGCGATATTCCATGGCGGTGATGCAGCGCCATATTGAGCATGATAAACGCCGGCCGCTACCGCTGGTCATCCCGATGCTGTTTTATCACGGTAGCCGTAGTCCTTATCCCTGGTCCCTGTGCTGGCTGGACGAATTTGCCGACCCGACTACCGCACGGAAGCTTTATACCGCCGCGTTCCCGCTGGTGGATATCACTGTCGTGCCAGACGACGTGATTGTGCAGCATCGCAGAGTCGCCCTGTTGGAGTTGATCCAAAAGCATATTCGCCAGCGCGATCTGATGGGGCTTATCGACCAACTGGTAGTATTACTGGTTACAGAGTGTGCTAATGACAGCCAGATAACTGCGCTGTTAAATTACATTTTACTGACTGGCGATGAAGCGCGTTTTAAGAAGTTTATCAGCGAACTTACCCGTCGGATGCCACAACACAGGGAGCGAATAATGACGATTGCAGAGCGAATTTATAATGATGGATGGCTGTTGGGGATGGAAAAGGGGAAAGAAGAAGGGGAACAACGCCTCCTTAGATTGTTGTTGCAGAATGGGGCAGATCCTGAATGGATACAAAAGATTACCGGACTTTCGACAGAGCAAATGCAGGCATTAGAGCAGCCCTTGCCTGAAATCAAGCGCGATCCATGGATCGAATACTAATCAGAGACGGATGACAAACGCAAAGCTGCCTGATGCGCTACGCTTATCAGACCTACATTTCCTCTGCAATCTATTGAATTTGCGCGGTTTGTAGGCCGGATAAGGCGTTCACGCCGCATCCGGTATGAACGAAGCACACTTTGCCTAAGCCATGCTGGAACGTGGCGATGACCCTGCAAAGATACAACGAGTTACAGGCGATTCGTGAGAGGAAATCAGGTGCTTCGCCACTAATTCGAATTTATTCCATTGCCCGATACACGGCCTCGCCAATTTGCTTTAGTGCTTCGCGATAGGTTTCGCTGAGCGGCAAAGCGCAGTTGATGCGTAGACAATTACGGTATTTGCCGGAAGCCGAGAAAATCGAGCCTGCTGCCACCTGGATATTCATGCGGCACAGCTGCCGCGCAACGCAGACCATATCGACCTGTTCAGGCAATTCTATCCACAGTAAAAATCCGCCTTTCGGGCGCGTAATACAGATTTCGCAGGGAAAATATTCCCGTATCCAGCAGGTATAAAGCGCCAAATTGCGCTGATAGTTCTGCCGCATCCGCCTGATATGGCGATGATAGTGACCTTCCAGCACAAACGTTGCCGCCGCCATTTGCGTGGACGGTACATTAAAGCTGCTGGTGGCATATTTCATATGCAGCAGTTTATCGTGATATCGCCCCGGTGCGACCCAGCCCACGCGCAGGCCAGGTGCAATGCTTTTACTGAACGAGCTGCACAACAGCACTCGCCCGTCGATATCCCAGGAATGAATGGTCCGCGGGCGCGGATACTCCGTTGCCAGTTCGCCGTAGACATCATCTTCAAAAATCACAATATCATGACGCTGAGCGAGAGAGAGAACGGCCCGTTTGCGCGCGTCCGGCATAATAAATCCCAGCGGATTATTACAGTTTGGCACCAGAATGATGCCTTTAATCGGCCACTGTTCCAGCGCCAGTTCCAGCGCTTCAACGCTGATGCCTGTTTCTGGATCGGTTGGGATTTCAATCACTTTCACGCCCATGCCGCGCAGCATCTGCATCGAACCGTAATAACAGGGGGATTCGACCGCGACAATATCGCCCGGTTTACACACCGCCATTAACGCCAGCGACATCGAGTTATGGCAGCCGCTGGTGATGATGATGTCATCGGCGGTGACCACCGAGCCGCTGTCGAGCATCAGGCGGGCAATCTGCTCTCGCAATACCCGCTGACCGGCTAACAAGTCATAACCGAGCACGGTTTGCAGATTATGCTGCACCACCCGGCTTAGCTCCCGCCAGAGCGGTTTCAGGCTGGGCGTTTCGACATCCGGCGTGCTTTTGCTTAACGGAACAATGGAACTGTCGCTATGCGCCACCAGCATATCCAGCACCTGATCCCACTGGGTAATTTCCACCGGGCGCTGCACCGGACGCGTCATCGGCGGTACAGGCGGCTGGGTTTTACGTTGTGCGACAAAATAACCCGAACGCGGCTGCGGAGTGATGAGCTTCATCGTCTCCAGCGTCTGGTACGCCTGCTGCACGGTGCTGATGCTGACGCCGTGCTCCTGACTTAAGCTGCGCACCGACGGCAATTTCTCCCCGTGACGATACAGCCCTTGCTCAATCCGCTCGGCAAGCAGAGTTGCCAGATGTTGATAACGCGTCATGCTGTATTCCTTATTTGGACCATACAGAGAGAGAAACCGGTACAGATGAGGCTAAAAAACCGGATGCAGATGCTGTTTTAACCTGTCTGTATGTTAAATAAAACTAATATTTGCATCTGTATTGTGAACTGCCAGAAGGCGGATGATGAAGCCTCTGAAAGATGAGGAGGCAGCAGATGGAATTTCACGAAAACAAAGCCAAAACGCCGTTTATCAGACTTGTGCAACTCTGGCAGGCGGTGAGGCGTTGGCGGCGGCAAATGCAGACCCGACGAGTGTTACAGCAGATGAGTGATGAGCGGTTGAAAGATATTGGGTTACGCAGGGAGGATGTGGAGTGAGGGGGATGTTCGTCGCGGATAAACAGGATTTCTCTATAACCTCCACAAGGAAGTGGTTATTATTGCGAAATCATCGCTTCACGGAAAGACGTCAGAATGAAAGCTACAGAAGCTCGCCTACTCGATTTTTTAAAACGTTCGCAGCAGTTTGTTATTCCCATTTATCAACGGACTTATTCATGGACAGAACAACAATGTCGGCAACTTTGGGACGACATCATTCGTGCAGGAAAGCGTGACGATATATCAGCGCATTTTATCGGTTCGGTTGTTTATATTGAGCAGGGGTTGTATCAGGTTTCTGGTATTTCTCCGTTACTGGTCATTGATGGTCAACAACGGCTGACGACCGCAATGTTGCTGATTGAGGCTTTATCGCGCCATCTTGGCGAAGACGAAGTTTTTGATGGCTTTTCAGCAATGAAATTGCGTAATTATTATTTGCTCAATCCTTATGAGTCCGGCGAGAAAGGTTTTAAATTACTGCTGACCGAGACTGATAAAGACAGTTTGCTGGCGTTAATAAAACAAAGACCGATGCCAGAAAACTATTCCCATCGAATAATGGAAAACTTTACTTTCTTTGATGAACAAATTGCCAAACTCGGTGATGACTTGATCCCCTTATGTCGTGGGTTAGCAAAGTTATTAATTGTCGATGTGGCGCTTAATCGTGGTCAGGATAATCCGCAACTGATTTTTGAAAGTATGAACTCCACCGGTAAGGCGTTAAGTCAGGCCGATCTGGTGCGCAATTTTATTCTGATGGGCCTCGAACCAGAGCATCAAACCCGGTTGTATGAAGATCACTGGCGTCCAATGGAAGTCGCCTTTGGTCAGCAAGGTTACAGCGAATATTTTGACAGTTTTATGCGTCATTATCTGACGGTAAAAACGGGGGAGATCCCTCGGACAGATGAAGTCTATGAGGCATTTAAACTCCATGCCCGCAGCCAGAGTGTTGCTGAAAAAGGCGTAGATCGGCTGGTTGAAGATATTCATATCTACGCGGAGTATTACTGTGCAATGGCTTTGGGTAAAGAAAGTGACAAATCGCTTGCTACGGCTTTTCAGGATTTGCGCGAGTTAAAAGTCGATGTGGCGTATCCTTTCTTACTGGCGCTTTATCATGACTATAAAAATGGCGTTTTGTCTCACGAAGATTTCCTGAGCATAATTCGTTTAATTGAATCTTATGTTTTCCGCCGTGCAGTATGTGCGATTCCGACGAATTCTCTTAACAAGACGTTTGCTACTTTTTATAAGGTCATTAATAAAGAAAAATATCTGGAAAGTATTCAGGTACATTTTATGAACCTGCCTTCATATCGTCGTTTCCCCAACGATGATGAATTTAAACGGGAATTAAAAATTCGCGATCTCTATAACTTCCGCAGCCGCAGCTACTGGTTACGACGACTGGAAAACGATAAACGCAGAGAGCGCGTGGAAGAGTTTACGATTGAGCACATTATGCCGCAGAACGAAAATCTGTCGGCTAAATGGCGTGAAGAGCTGGGAAGCGACTGGCAGCGTGTGCATAAAGAACTGTTACATACGTTGGGGAATCTCACTTTAACGCGCTATAACTCCCGCTACAGTGACAGACCTTTCGCGGAAAAACGCGATATTGAAGACGGCTTTAAACATAGCCCGCTCTATTTGAATATCGGTCTTGGGCAGTGCGAAAAATGGGATGAAGCCGCCATTCGCGCCCGTGCCGATCGCCTGGCCGATCTCGCGGTTCAGGTCTGGCAAGCGCCTTCTCTTCCTGAAGAGGTTTTAGCTGTTTATCGGGGACAGCCTGAAAACAAAAACAGTTACAGCCTGAGTGATTATCCTTTTCTTGCTGATGGTTCGCATAGCCGGTTGTTATTTGATCATCTTCGCGATGAAGTTATGCGCCTGGACGCAGGGATCACGCAGGAAGTATTGAAGCTCTATATTGCGTTTAAAGCGGAAACGAATTTTGTTGATGTTGTGCCGCAAAAAAGCCGACTGCGATTGTCGCTTAATATGCAGTTTCATGAACTGGTCGATCCGAAAGGTATTGCCAAAGATGTGACAAATGTTGGGCGATGGGGCAATGGCGATGTGGAAATTGGTTTCAGTGACCTCGCACAACTTCCTTACATTATGGGATTAATTCGTCAGGCATTTGAAAAACAGATGGAGAGCGCCTTGGTATAACGCGGCGAAAAATGCCCGGTAGTACTGGCGCTACCGGGTCAATGTATCAGGCGACTTTCTGTTTACCCGCAATTACCCCAATAAACTCCTGCACCTGCCTTTGTTTACGCGCCGACAGCTTGCACACCTGGCGCAGCGACTGCATCAGTTCGCTCTCGGCGGCGGCGGGTGGTTGGGCGGTGAGGACAATACAGCCTTCCATCACTTTGACATTAACGGGCGTGCCGGTAGCAAAACCGGCGGCTTCCAGCCACTGACCTTTCAGGGTGATGGCGGGAATACGGCTGTAATCCGGGTAGCGACTCGCATAACTCACGGTTAATTGACGGTTATTTGCCGGGGAGACTTCTGCTTCGAACGGTTGTGCAATAGAATGCGTGTCAGTCATAACTGCTATTCCCTATAAATAGTGATTGTGATTAGCGGTGCGGGTGTGTTGGCGCACATCCGCACCGCGCTAAATACCTGTATATATCATCAGTAAATATGGGGAAAGTCCAGCTAAAAATTAATGAAAATAAGATGGAAGTTAGGGTGATGCTGCCAACTTACTGATTTAGTGTATGATGGTGTTTTTGAGGTGCTCC
>OGHJ01000595.1_pt1 | contig 51743 bp, 46 predicted proteins | sample 1571351 | NCBI WGS metagenome assembly OGHJ01 (sample SAMEA2582037, study PRJEB24529) | metagenome | biome: Human gut stool | place: China | collected 2011 | reverse complement strand
AAGAATCTGTCTGCCTTTTTTTGTTTGTCCGTTTTTGGCATACGAAATGCACAAAAAAATGTCAAAAACCTAACAAAATAAATATAAATATATCTAAAATACACAAAAATGAAAGACAACACCAAAGTATCATTGACTAAATGCCAATAAAGTGTTACTTTAATAAAGAACTTAGATAAAATGTTTATGCAAAAGTATTTCAAAAAACTCCTGAAAATATTGTAATGTGGATTTTGCATAAGCATTTTTTTAAGTGGAATATAGAATGTATTGGGATTATCTGTGGCTGGGCGCAGATAAGAAAGGAGTGCTATGAGAAGAAGCTTGAAGAAAATGATGGCTGTCGGACTTACGGCTGCGATGACAGTCGGTTCTATCAGTTTTCAGGGGCTGTCAGTAAATGCAGCGGGACTGCCGACAACCGACGGACATAACAAATATGTCAACAGTGAAGTCTTTAATGTGATTTCTGATGATAGTTTTGGTACAAAGGAATTGGAGAACCCTTTATTTGACAAGACAACGGGAAGCAGTGACATCAGTAATTTACAGGTTCCAACACTGGCATATGACGATACAAGCATCGCACTTGTATGGGATAAGCCGGAAAAATATGATAATGTAGCAGATTATAACGTTTACGTCAACGGCACACTTGATGGAACAGCAAGAAAGAATTATGAAGAAAATGCCAAATGGGCAGATACATATATGAAATCCTTCTATGAATACTATGAAACCAATAGTGACGTAGATATGGTAAATGTGGATATTCATTCTTATCGTGCAACAGGTCTTACACCTGACACAGAGTATACCTTTAAGGTTGTTGCAGTTGATAAGGACGGAAAAGAACTCGGAACGGCAAAGGAAATCAGTCAGAAAACGACAGTTAAGCCGGAGGAGTTTAACATTTTAGATTATGGTGCAGTGGCAACAGAAGGTTACACTTCTTACAATGATGAAGTCAATGCACTCGTAGAAAAAAATACAAAGGCAATTCAGGCAGCAATTGATGCCTGTACACCGGGCGGAAAGGTTGTGATTCCGCAGGCTGAGGACGGAAAGGTCTTCGTATCCGGTGCACTTTGGTTAAAGAGTGACATTACAGTAGAATTAGATGGTACACTCTGGGCATCACCAAACAGTGACCATTTTGAAATCGGTTTCTTAATGTATCCGTTCTACACCGATACAAGAGGCTGGGGCTTACTGAATGCCACAAGCGCCGATGAAAATGCTCCGCTTGAAAATATCCGTATTACCGGTAACGGTACACTTTACGGTAACGGCTGGAAGTATGGCGCAGGCGATAAAATGTATGAAGACGGTTACACCTCCAATACCGGTGTAAATACGCAGGCAGGTGATCCGTCAGATACAGAAAACTACGGTCTTCCAAGATACATGGGCGGCAGTAATACAAAGGTTTACTACTATGGTATCCAGGCTGCCGATTCTGCTAAGAAATATCTTGCCAACCTCACAAACGAAGACGGTTCAAGAAAGTATTCCGATGAACTGATTAATTCGCTGTCAGGCTATATTGAAAAAGATCTGGCAGATAACGGTAAGGTTGATAAAAACGGAAAGGATAAATTTATCGACGTAGAAACGGGAAATAATGCAGGTATTGAAAAGGCAGATATTACCAATGCTTATGCGACACGTTCCAGCCTGTTAATTATGAGAAATGTCAGCAACGTTTATGTAGGTGACATTACCGTTGAAAATCCGGCAAACCACTCTGTTAATATTCTGGATTCCAGAAATATTTCAACAGAAAATGTCAAGGTATTCTCTTATGACGGCAACAACGGTGACGGACTTGGATTTGGCTGTTCACAGAATGTAATCTGCTGGAACAACTTCACAGATACAGGTGACGATAACTTAGGTTTCGGTGCATCTGTTGGTGAAGGCGCAAGAGACAGCGATATTCAGACCAATTCAGAAATCTGGATGTTTAATAACTTCCTTCGTGAAGGTCACGGCGGTCTGGCAGCAGGTTCACACACAGGAAACGGTATTCAGGACGTATTATTTGAAGATACCGTCATGAACCACATTGATATGGCATTCCGTTTCAAATCTGCACCGACGAACGGTGGTTTTATTGCCAACATTACAATGCGTGACTGCGCAGTTGCAGATACACAGCAGGCATGGGTACTCACAACAAGCTACAGTGACCCAAACAGTGCATCTACAACAGAATTTGCAGAAATCGGAAAATTCTACAACTTTGCATCGTACAATGTGTCCGTATACGGCGTACAGTATAATACCGTACAGGTACTTGCAGATGTTGATCCGGTCAGCAATCCACAGAAACCATGGCATACACACAGCCATTTATACTTCCAGGATATTACCTTTGGTAATGTCGGAACAAATGGCGGCTTTAAGAATAAGAACGGCTGGGAATCATTAATCGGCTGTGAAAATTCAGTATTCTATAACTTTAAGACCGTATCTTATGCAAAGAAGGCAGTAGATAAAAAGACGGATAAGACATGGAATAATATGCAGTATTGCAAAGACATTGTATTCCAGGGTACAACATGGGATTCAGTCAACAACTGCACCGATAAGATGCAGAACATGATGTCAGGTATTACTGTAAAGGATTCAACCGTAAAGGCAGAAGTTGTTCCGGCTGTTACAGAACCGGATTCAGGTTCTACGGGTGGAGAAGGTGAAGAAACAACCGTTAAGGCAGCATGGGATGCAGCGGCAATCGCAGCAGCTACAACAACTGCCAACGGACTGACAGCACATGCAGATGCCAATGATGCAAACGGCGGCTGGAAGACTGCAACAGTAACAGAAGCCGATACAACAGGTGAAGGTGCTGTATGGCAGGTCGGAACAGAATATGTTGCAGCCGGTAAGACGAAGGCAATGGATTCAGACGGTAAAACACAGTCTAAGGGAACAATTCCGGTATCAGGATGCTTCCTTACATATGAAGCTGCAGAAGACGGCGTATTAAGCATTGACCAGAAGACGCTTGCAACCAAGAGATTTTATGTAGTGGATTCAGATGGTAAAGTTGTTGTAGACTATCAGAATACCAATGAAAAGGATACAGCAGCAAAATATGAAACATTAACTGCACAGGTACAGGCTGGAAAGACCTATTACATTTATGCAAACGGCGCAACAGCAAATATTTTAAAGATTACATTTGCTACAAAGACAGCCGGTACAGCAGCGCAGACAGCAGTACAGGCACAGACCGCCAAGGCTTCTGACGGACGTCAGGTAAAGCTTTCATGGAATGCGGTTGAGAATGGAGCAGAAGAAGTATTCTACGGTGTAGATACTTATGTAGATGGTGAAAAGGTTGATATTACAGATGGTATTACAGGAACAGAAACCATTATGGACAGATTATCATCCGGTGTAACTTATACATTTAAAGTATATGTAAGTGAAAAAGGTGACAATGCAAACAGCATGAGTGTTACAGGACAGAATAAAACATTACTCGGGGAAGTAACTGTTACTGTAGACGGTGAAAAAGATACAGCAGATATTGAAGCACCGGAAAATGTAACATCAGAACTTGCAAGTGCAGTTTATACACATGCACAGGGAACATGGACAGCAATCAGTTCAAGTGATGCAAGAATCAGAGGTTATAAGATTTACGCAAACGGAAAGCTTGTCAATACAGTTTATAACTATCAGATTCCGAAATTTGCAACGGCAGAAACCGTATCAAAGCAGATTGGCAGACTGACACCGGGTACAGAAAATACCGTTGAAATCGTTGCATTTACAGATGCAGGGGTTGAATACAAGTACCCACAGGCACAGATTACAACACTTGGCAGCTATGATTACAAAGCACCGGTATTTGCAGAAAATGCAAAAGTAACGGCAGAAGTAAAGGATAACGATATTGTTCTTACATGGACAGCAGCAACAGATGACACCGCAGTCGGCGGATACCGTGTATATGTTGACGGAACACCGGTTGTACCGGAAGGTAAGGACTTCAATCCGGTAAACGGCGATTATACAACGGCTGAAACAACTTATACAGTAACAGGTCTTGATTTAACAAAAGACCATACATTTACAATTCAGGCAGGCGATACATGGTGGAAAGCCGCACAGACTATGGGAACATATGATAAGATGGCAGGCTTTAACTGGACCGTAGAGGGCATCAGCACAACACTGAGTGCCAGATATGAGTCGGATTCTGTTGTAACAGATGCTTCCGGTGCAAATATAGCGGTTGCAGTAAAGGCAGATGCAGGTGTAATTCCATCAGGAAGCCAGCTGAAAGTAACAGCATTGGGAGAAGGAAATGCATATGATGCAGTAAAGAAATCTTTTGACAATAAGAAGTTCTCACTGCTGGATATCAGACTGCTGGATACAGAAGGAAATGTCGTTCAGCCGGATGGAACAGTTACAGTTACGATTTCAGTTCCAAATGGTTATGACTCTGCAAAAGCAAAAGTATTCTATGTTGCAGAGGATGGAAGCATGGAAGATGTAAATGCAGTTTATGCAGATGGTAAAATGACATTTACAGTGGCTCATTTTAGCAATTATGTAATTGTGGATGAAACAGTAGTCAAGGATAATGATAATTCAAACACTGGTGATGACAACCAGAATAATGGTGGACAGAATAACGGAAACCAGAACGGTGGCAATCAGAACAACGGTGGACAGAATAACGGAAACCAGAATGGTGGCAATCAGAACAACGGTGGACAGAATAACGCAGACCAGAACAGCAATAATCAGAACAACAGTCAGAATGGCGGAGCAGTATCAGATCATACAGATACAGGCGTAAAGACAGGAGATTCTTTTGCAATGTGGTTCTATGTAATTCTGATGGCAGCTGCAGCAGGTTTTGCAGGATGCCTTGTTATGAAGAAAAAGAAACTTGAAAAATAAAGAGCAGAAAATTGTATAATTAAAAGGCAGGGACACCGCATAGCTTGTGTTCCTGCCTTTTGCTGTATGATGTTAAAACTTATAGCTGTGGGCTTTGCCCCGGCAGCATTATAAAGCGGTTGTATAAATAGCAACCATGTCTTCAACAGACAGGTGTTTTACTTTTCCGGCATTGTGGTGGGTGGAAATGTCACATTTTTCAGCCATAGTGCGAATCTGCTCCGGTGTCGGGGTAACGCCGAGTTCGGATAATGAAACCGGCATGTCAATGGAATGATAAAAGTCTTCCATGGCTTTTATGCCTTTTAAAGCGGTTTCCGTATCATCTGCACCGGCGGTTACGCCTAAGACATGTGTGGCAAACTGCGCAAAGCGGGCAGGACGGGCATCCAGTACAAATCTTGCCCAGCTGCCCCACAAAGCGGCGAGTCCGGCACCGTGTGCCACGTCAAACAGACCGCCGACTTCATGCTCCATTTTATGGGTTGCCCAGTCACCGCCGTCCGTGCCGCAGCCGGTCAGTCCGTTGTGGGAAAGACTGCCGGCCCACATGACTTCTGCACGCGCATCATAATTAGCAGGTTCGTCTTTTAAAATCTTTGCATTTTTCATAACGGTGCGCATTAAAGATTCACTGATACCGTCTGTCAGTTCCATATTGTCACACTGGTTAAAATAGCGTTCCATGGTGTGCATTAAAATGTCAACACAGCCACTTGCCGTCTGATATGGCGGGAGTGTCATGGTCAGCTCCGGATTCATAACGGCAAAGCGGGCACGGCTGAAATTACTGCTGTAGCCGCGTTTAATCTGACCGTCTTCTTTGGTGATAACAGAAGAACCGCTCATTTCACTTCCGGCAGCAGCAATGGTAAGCACTGCGCCGATTGGAAGACAGCCTTCTGCCTGACGTTTAAAATCATAAAAATCCCAGACATCGCCGCCGTTGTAGACACCGTAACCGATGGCTTTCGCAGAGTCAATGACACTGCCGCCGCCGACAGCAAGAATAAAATCTACATTTTCTTTTTTACAGAGTTCAATACCTTCATAAACAAGGGAAAGGCGCGGATTTGGAACAACGCCGCCCAGTTCTACGTAAGAAACCGCTGCTTCGTCAAGGGATGTCTTAATGCGGTCGAGCAGACCGGAGCGGACAACACTGCCGCTTCCGTAGTGAATTAAAACCTTTTTGCAGTGCTGTTCTTTAACCAGCGCACCGGTCTGATTTTCAGTGCCTTTGCCGAAAACAACCTTTGTCGGTGTATAATAAGTAAAATTTTCCATAGATAACTGCCTCCAAATATTTTAAAATAAGTATGTATTTATAAAAAATACATGACAGATGAGAATGATTTCAGTATTATTATAGAGAAAGATTTTTTAAATTTCAAGAATGGAGCAATGTGAAGCACCCTTAAATTTAAGGCGCTTCACATGGCATTTTGTGCTGCGGGCATCACAAAATGCTTTTATCGCAGAACTGAATGAATTCAGATGAGAAATCGCCCGTGCGAATTGCTCATCGCTGGATTGCGATAAAAGGGCGCAAGAAAAGGAGAAAAATATGACAACAATTCAGACGATTGCTGCAACGACGGAATGTAATGATGTAATTCCTGAGCAGATGAATACAGAACTGACAATTTTAAGCGGCAAGTTTGCCGGTACGTGCTATGCAAAGGAAGGGTACCAGACGATTCGTACCCAGCCGGTGGAACGTGCGGTAAAGAGAGCAGAAGGCACGGCGGAACGCGGACATCATTCGGTATTCCAGCACTGCATGGTGACAATGGAAATCCAGTGTCCGAAAATCATTGCCATGTTGTTAAATTCTATCGGTGTATCCAATACATCAGAAAAAAGTGCAAGATACACCAAAATGCAGCCGCAGACCGAAAAAGAACGGGAGTTCTATGAAAAGTGGCATACACTGGTATTAGAACGGATTTGTGAGGTGTATCCGGGAAAATTTGATGAAAAGGAAGTGGACAAGCTTGCCTATGAAAATGCAAGATATATGATTTCTGTTTTTTGTCCGACTGCAATGGTCTATTCCCTGCCGTTCCGTAACATTTTCTATGTGCTGGACTGGACAGAGCAGATGAAGAAAAATCTGGAGAAATTATCCGGCGGCTTTAATAAAAGACTGCATGACGAACTGGAATCCTTAGAGGAGCAGTTACTTTTAGTTGTCGGCGGAAAACAGAATTTCCATGACAATAAAAATGAAGCCTTCCGCTTTATGCCGGTACAGGCTTACGGGGAGGACGATAACGACAACCGTGAATATTTTGGTGATGTCTATACGGCAAAATTCCTTGCTTCCTTTGCACAGGTAGCACAGGAACAGCGCCACAGAACCCTGCGCGTAAAAATTCATTTCAGCGGGGACGATGCAGAAGAATATGGTTTTTACGTACCGGAAATTCTTCGGGGAACACCGTTAGAGGAACAGTGGCTTTCGGATATGCGAAGCATTAAGGAAATATATCCGCAGGGAACACTTGTATCCGTTACGGAACAGGGCTTGTTTGAAGATTTTGTATTAAAAAGCAAAGAGAGAATGTGCGGCAGGGCGCAGCTTGAAATTATGCGCATTACAGAACAGCTCACACAGAAATTTGGTAAGAATGCAGATAATCTGTCCACTGCCAATAAGAAACGTTTAAAAGACATCACAGAAAGCGGGAAACCATGCGCCCGCTGTGGATTTGCGGACTTTACCTGTACGGAAGGCTGCAAATGGGGCAAAAACGGCGCTTTAACACGCACAATTTAGGAATACAAAAATATAGAATAGAAAGCTGTCAGATACAGAAATGTATATTATCTGCTTTTTGCATAAAATAAGCCGAAGTCAAGTGACAACGGTGAGGCGTTTTTATGCAAAAAGCAGATGTGTCAAACATTTTCTCTGACAGCTTTTTTGTATATTTTTTTAAGAATCCGCCATACTGAAATTGTGATGTTAAAATGGAGGAGCTTTATGAAAAGAAAATTTGGTATGGCGGATAAGCTTGGGTATATGTTTGGCGATTTTGGCAATGACTTTGCATTTATATTATCGTCTATGTTTTTGTTAAAATTTTATACGGATGTGATGGGCGTATCGGCGGCAGTCGTTGGTACGATGATGATGGCAGCGCGGCTGCTTGATGCGTTCACGGATGTGACGATGGGGCAGATTGCGGATAGAAGCCGCGGAAATAAAAAAGGCAAATTTGCACCGTGGCTATTAAGAATGTGCGGACCGGTGGCAGTATCTTCATTTTTAATGTATGCTTCGTGGTTTGCAGAAATGCCGATGACATTTAAGATTATCTGGATGTTTTTTACGTATCTGCTCTGGGGCAGTGTGTTTTATACGGCAATTAATATTCCATATGGTTCGATGGCATCGGCAATTTCGGCAGAGCCAAAAGACAGAACGGCGCTATCGAACTGGAGGACAATCGGCGCTACGCTTGCGGCAACGGTTATTGGTGTTGTACTGCCGTTAGTGGTTTATTACACCGATGAAAACGGGAATGCCGTGCTTTCCGGTACGCGTATGAGCATTGCAGCATTCTGGTGTTCTGTAGGTTCAGTTATCTGTTATCTGTTGTGTTATTTTATGGTAACGGAGCGCGTAAAAGCAGAAACAACAAAGCAGAAATTCTCATTTATGGGACTGATTGGCAGTTTGATTCAGAATCGTGCGCTCATCGGAATTGTGGTAAGTGCATTGCTGTTACTGCTTTCCCAGTTGTCGTTATCCAACATGGGTGCATACATTTATCCGAATTATTTCGGTGATGTCAAAGGACTTTCGCTGGCTTCACTGATCGGAACGGCGGTCACGCTGGTGCTGTCTGCCTTTACGGTGCGGCTGGCTGAGCGGGTCGGGAAAAGGGAAATGTCGGCGGCCGGATCGCTTATCGGTGCGGCGGCATTGATAGCGGTATATTTTGTGCATACAAAAAATGTGTATGTGTGGCTTATTTTTTACGGCATTTCCTATATCGGACTGGCAATGTTTAATCTGGTGTGCTGGGCGATGATTACAGATGTCATTGACGATACACAGGTGCGTACCGGACAGCGCCCGGACGGAACAATTTATGCGGTGTACTCCTTTGCAAGAAAGTTGGGACAGGCGGCATCATCAGGGCTTGTCGGTGTTTTGCTGTCAGTGATTGGCTATAATACGGCAACGGCATATGACGAAAAGGTTGTAAACGGCATTTATACGATTACGTGTATTGTACCGGCAGCAGGATTTGTTTTACTTGCACTGTCCTTATGGTTTTTATATCCGCTTGGAAAGACTAAGGTGGAAGAGAATGCACGAATTTTAAAAGAACGAAGAGACAGAAGCGGAATGTAAGGGACTGGCAGTCCGTTGTTTTGGTATAAAAACAGGAACAATTGCTGATATTATTTACTTTTACACGGTAATGTGGTATAACCAGAATTACTTAAATAGTGTGACTTGATGAAAATTTTAATTAATAGATACGAAAGGTGGAAAAAAGGTTATGGAAAGAGTACACAAGGCGAATCTGCTGGTGATTCTGGCATGTGTCCTGACAATGTCTGTTACAACGGTCATGTCATATGGAATGTCAACGCGGACAATCAAAGGATGCGGTGTGTTATGGGCAACGCTGATTATTGTAATGATTGTCCAGTTTTTACAGGTCAGTGATTTTGTCAAGGCAATGGTAATTGTTTTATGCCCGTCTTATGCAGTATTAATTTATTCAGGCTTGGTGAATGGCAACAGTATTGCATTTCTGGCAAATTTCATCACATTATGTATGGCAGTCCGGTATTTTGATAAGAAAATTATCAAGTATTATGCGATTCCGTTTACGGCGACATGTGTTGTATGTCTGTTTATTAATGTTAAGATTATTGATCAGGCATTTGTTGGTGCAATTTCAAAAATTTGTTTATTTGCAATAAGTGCAGTGCTTTTATATCTTGGGACGAAATTTGGGGAGAAAAAGACAAGGCAGGCAGAAGCGGCACTCTGCCAGGTGCAGGAAAATACAGCAGTTGCCAACCGGATTGCTTTTAATCTGAACAGGGAAATTGTTGAATGTGGCACACAGGTAGAAGAAGTGACTTCCCATGCACAGTCTGTTAAGACATCCGCAGAACAGATGGAGCAGGTTGTGGATGAATCCAGCCGTGCGATTCAGACAGTTAGTGAGAAACTCAATACAGCCAAAGAACAGATTGATAAAAATTATGACTATGCACAGCAGCTGGAGCAGAGCTTTGCAGAAGTGACACAGGCAGTCAATGACGGTAATAAAGAAGCAAAGACAGTTCAGAAATCGATGCTTGAAATGTCTGAAACGGTCGGTCAGGCAAGTGATGCCACGGCAGGGTTGTTAGAACAGATGAATACGATTACAGGCATTTTAAATGATATTAATGCAATTGCCGGACAGACAAATCTCCTGTCCTTAAATGCTTCAATCGAAGCCGCAAGAGCCGGTGAACACGGAAAAGGATTTGCAGTCGTTGCAGACCAGATACGGGTGCTTTCAGAAGACAGCCGGAAATCGGCAGACAGTATCAAAGAAATTATTCTGGCGCTGACAGAAACCGTCAACGGTGTGGTAGATAAGATTTCAGCCGGTGCTGATGCGGCAAAGAACAGTTCCGTACAGATTGAAGATTTAATCGGTAAGCTCGATACGGTTAACAACTCTGCAGAATCTGCAACAGTGGTTGTCAAAGAAGAATACGATGTTATCGGCGAGGTCAAAAGACAGTTTGATGATATTCAGGAAGAACTGGATACCGTAGCTGCAACTTCAGAAGAAAATGCCTCAATGGTTGCGGAAATCGGCAATAATATTGTCAATCAGACGGATTATGTCATGAAGCTTTCCGGTTCAATTGACAGTTTAAAGGAGTCTTCTAAGAAGCTGGAAGAACATTTTAATGAATGAAAATACAGATTTAGTAAATTATCTGGTGCAAAAGTATAGACAGAATAAACAGTTCTGTATAGATGAAAGCCGCAGGGGCATATGCTTCTGCGGCTTTTGGTATTTCAGCTATCTTTATGCGGGGGCTTGAACGGAAGCCCATAGTGTTGTGCTTATTACAACTATAAAATGTAAACAAGAATAGATACAACCGTACTTGTCAGTCCGACCAGTGCTTCATAAGGAATCAGCTTCATGCGGTCTTTAATCGCCATGTTGACAGAACCGCCGGTTGCGTGGAAGAATGAGCCGTGTGGCAGGGAGTCGATGACGGTTGCACCGCTGTGAATCAGCGCACCGGCAAGAATACCCGATGTCAGGATTCGTAAAACGGAAGACATCATACCCTGTGCGCCGCTAATCATCGTATTAACAGTGCCGGTCAGTCCGCCGCCGCCGATGAATCCGCCGATTAACGCACCGAGAATAAGACTATATGCAGGGTGGACTTTTTTAATAATTAAAATAATTGCAATCACGAGTCCAATCAAAGCTCCAATTTTTCTCTATAATGATGAAAATGTCCGTATTGTGCGGAATACCTGCTCTGCGGTGTCCGCCATATTCTGACGGGCGTTGACAGGATTCATGGCATCTTCTAAAGAAACAACATTTCTTAAAACCGGGAAAAAGGCATCAATGCCCTCGCGGTTGCAGGCAGTGGCATCTTTTGTGACACAGCCTGAGAACGCAAGTACCGGTTTGTCAAACTGCTTGGCAATCTTTGCGACACCAATCGGGGCTTTTCCCATAACCGTCTGACCGTCTAACCGGCCTTCTCCGGTTACGACAATATCTGCATCTTTGATATAATCACTTAACCGAGTTTCTTCAAGAACAATCTTAATCCCGGATTCAAGCGTGCCGTTTAAAAAGGTCATAAAGGCAAAACCGAGACCGCCTGCTGCACCGCTTCCTGCCGCTTTCGGATTGGCGTGCGGGAAAATTTCCCGTGCCAGTGTGGCATAGTAAGCCAGCCATTTATCCATTTGCAGAATCATGGCCGGCGTAGCGCCTTTCTGCGGACCGAAAATAGCACTGCATCCCTGCTCGCCGCACAGAGTATTGGTTACATCACAGGCAATACGGAACGTACAGTCTTTTAATTCCGGCAGGACATTGTCGGTGGTAATTTTATCAAGGACTTCAAGACCCGTAGCGCCGAAAGGAACCGGATTGCCGTTTTTGTCAAGCAGTCCGAAACCGAGGGCCTGTAACATACCGGCACCGCCGTCATTGGTGGCACTGCCGCCGATACCCACAATAAAGTGGCGGCAGCCTTTTGTAATCGCATCGCGGATGACTTCGCCGACACCGTAGGTCGTTGTATAGAGCGGGTTGCGCTCCGTGTTGGGAACAAGTGTAATACCGGCAGCACCGGACATTTCAATAATGGCAGTCCTAGTGCTGTCAACAATGCCGTACTGGCAGGATACCGGCTTGCCGAGCGGTCCGGTGACGGTAACGGTTGTAAGCTGTCCGGCACAGCCGAGTGTCAGTGCTTCAACCGTTCCCTCGCCGCCGTCTGCGAGCGGACGGACTTCAATCTGCGCATCGGGATAGACGCGCCGGATACCTTCTGCGGCGCTGTTTCCCGCTTCAAAGGAAGATAAGCTTCCTTTAAAAGAATCAATTGCAATTACTGCTTTCATAAAATCAACCTCACAATCTTTCAACTTATTTATCATTTGGTTTGGAATCATCTGTTCATAGTGTTTTGTATCACGCGTGTTTTTGATGATGTTATTATAACATGAAAATTATCAGTAAAGAAGCAGCACAGCACATTGTCGATACGGTAAAAGATGTGTGCAGCCAGAATATTAATTTTATCGACGAAAACGGCTTATCAGGGGATGCGCTGTGCCGGGTGGTCATTGTACGGCTGAATGTGCGTTACAACCCGAATAATTTGTTTATGATACAGTCGGCGATTATACAGGCATTGCGCAGCTGACCGGGTATAATCCGCGTAAATTCAGCGATGCCGTTGTTTTATACAGTGCGGTAAAGCTTGAGGAAACAGATAGGGGTTAGAAAGTACCGGACAAGTAATTAAGAAAATTTCTCAAAAAGTTCTTGACTTCTAATGAACGTTAGCATATACTAACGAAAGTAGGAAAGAACTATCAAAAGTTATTTATGATATACACGAAAGGAGCTGCAATGATGCCGTTATCAATGGTTAAAGCGGGGGAAACAAATATTATCAGAAAGATTGGCGGAAAGGAAGAAGTCCGCAAGTTTTTGGAAAATCTTGGATTTGTGACCGGTGGGGAAGTTACTGTAGTATCTGAGATAAATGGCAATATGATAGTCAATGTAAAAGATTCCAGAGTTGCAATCGGTAAGGACATGGCGAACAAAATTATGGTTTAGTCATGCTTATATAGAAAACATTTCATGAGGAAAGAAGGAACAGAGTTATGAAAACGCTGAAGGAAACAGCTTGCGGCCAGACGGTGAAGGTAAAAAGACTTCACGGTGAAGGCCCTGTAAAAAGACGGATTATGGATATGGGCATTACAAAAGGTGTCGATGTGTATGTACGCAAGGTTGCACCTTTAGGAGATCCTGTAGAAGTAACAGTAAGAGGATATGAGCTATCGTTAAGAAAAGCCGATGCGGAAATGATTGAAGTGGAAGCATAATTTTCTTGCGGGGTGATAGACAGAAATTTTTTTTACATAGGGGTTAGAAAACGCTAACAAAAATAAGTTATATGAAAGGAAGCATTGAAATGTCGATTAAAATTGCACTTGCAGGTAACCCAAACTGCGGTAAGACGACACTGTTTAATGCACTGACCGGTTCGAATCAGTTTGTAGGTAACTGGCCTGGTGTTACAGTAGAGAAAAAAGAAGGAAAACTAAAGGGATACAGCGATGTAACCATCATGGATTTACCGGGTATTTACTCATTATCTCCATACACACTGGAAGAAGTTGTGGCAAGAAATTATCTGGTTGGGGAAAGACCGGATGCCATCTTAAATATCGTAGATGGTACGAATATTGAAAGAAACCTGTATCTTTCCACACAGTTAATGGAACTGGGAATCCCGGTCATCATGGCTGTCAACATGATGGATATTCTTGAAAAGAACGGGGATAAGATTCATTTAGATAAGCTTTCAGAAAAGCTTGGCTGCCCGGTTGTAGCAATTTCAGCGTTAAAGGGAACAGGCATTAAGGAAGCAGCAGACAAAGCTGTTGATTTAGCAAAGAAAGCAGCAACTGTAACAATTGCACATTCATTTGCAGACAGCGTAGAAGCAGCGATTTCAGCAGTGGAAGCAAAAATCGGAAGCGATGTGGCAGACGAACAGAAGCGTTTCTTTGCCATTAAGTTAATCGAAAAAGATGATAAGATTAAAGATATGATGAAGTCCGTACCGGATGTATCCGCAGAGGTACAGAAGTTAGAGGATGAATTTGATGATGATACAGAAAGTATCATTACTAATGAAAGATACCAGTACATTTCATCCATCATTCATGACTGCTGTACAAAGAGCAAGAAATCAGAAGGCGGCTCTGTATCCGATAAGATTGATAAGGTTGTAACAAACAGATGGGCAGCCCTTCCAATCTTTGCAGCGGTAATGTTCCTTGTTTACTATATTTCTGTAACAACAGTCGGTTCATGGGCTACAGACTGGGCAAATGACGGTGTGTTCGGCGATGGCTGGCATTTATTCGGAATCGGTACATCTGCTTACAACGATGCAGCTGATGAATATGCTCCATATGATGCTGAAATCAAGGGCTTCTTAGAAGCAGCAGAAGAAAAAGCACCGGATGTCACAAAAGAATTTACAGAAGTTTATGATGACGAAGATGCGCAGGAAGCAGATGTCGATGCAGCAATCAAGGCATTTACATCAAACAGTGCAATCAAATCTCTTACAACAGAGGTTAACATTGCAGGAGAAGACGAGGACGAAGAACTCGTAAATGTGAATGTAGCAACATTTGAAACAGCTTTGGAGCAGGAAGAACCGGACCCGGCTGACTATGGTGTATGGGTACCTGGTATTCCGGTATTAATCGGTAACGGACTGGATGCAATCGGCTGTGCTGACTGGCTTTCAGGATTAATCCTTGACGGTATTGTAGCCGGTGTCGGTGCGGTATTAGGTTTCGTACCACAGATGCTTGTATTATTTATTTTCCTTGCATTTCTGGAATCATGCGGCTATATGGCACGTGTTGCCTTTATCATGGATAGAATTTTCCGTAAGTTTGGTCTTTCAGGAAAGTCCTTCATTCCAATGTTAATCGGCAGCGGCTGCGGTGTTCCGGGTGTCATGGCTTCAAGAACTATTGAAAACGACAGAGACCGTAAGATGACCATTATGACAACAACATTTATTCCTTGCGGTGCAAAGCTTCCAATCATTGCTTTAATCGCAGGTGCGTTCTTTGACAATGCAGGCTGGGTAGCATGGAGCGCATACTTTGTAGGTATTGCCGCAATCATCTGCTCAGGTATCATCTTAAAGAAGACAAAGATGTTTGCAGGAGAACCGGCACCATTCGTTATGGAATTACCGGCATATCATATGCCGACTGTTGAAAATGTACTGCGCAGCATGTGGGAAAGAGGATGGTCATTCATCAAGAAGGCAGGTACAATTATTCTTCTTTCAACAATCGTGTTATGGTTCTTAATGAACTTTGGATGGGCAGACGGCTCATTCGGTATGCTTGAAGCTGAACAGCTTGACAGCAGTATCCTTGCAGCAATCGGTAGTGTTATTGCACCAATCTTTGCACCACTTGGATGGGGCAACTGGAAGATGGCAGTAGCAGCTATTACAGGTCTGATTGCAAAGGAAAATGTAGTAGCAACATTTGGTATCCTCTTTGGTTTTGCAGAAGTTGCAGAAGACGGTGCAGAAATCTGGGGACAGCTCGGTGCAAGTATCGTACCGATTGCCGCTTACGGTTTCTTAGTATTCAATCTTCTTTGTGCTCCTTGCTTCGCAGCGATGGGTGCGATTAAGAGAGAAATGAACAACACAAAGTGGTTCTGGTTTGCAATCGGATATCAGACAGTTCTTGCATATATTGTAGCATTCTGTATCTATCAGATTGGTTCTGTATTTACGGGAAATATCCACGTAGTTGGATTGATTATCGCACTTCTTTTTGTAGCCGGTTTTATCTATCTGTTAGTAAGACCTTACAAGGAAAGCGATACATTAAAAGTCGATATGAAAAAGAAAGCATTTGCAAAATAATGTATGAATAGGGAAAAGGGTCTGTATCAACAATCTGCTGATGCAGACCCTTTTTGTAAAATGGAAAAATTTGTATTTGTATCAGAAAGGATTGGTGTGTTATGGGAACAGTTATTGTTGGAATCATCGTACTTGCAATCGCATGCGGCGCAGCATACAGTCTGCATCGTGACAAGAAAAACGGAAAATCGCAGTGTGGCGGGGATTGCAGCCGTTGTGGCGGACACTGCCATTAGAAATTTTGCGGAAAACCGCAGCAGAAATGAGGTATGAATGAGAAAATTAGTAAATGGAATCTGTATTTGTCTGGGATTTTTATCCTTTGCCATCGGCATTGTAGGCGCAGTACTCCCGGTACTGCCCACAACGCCGTTTTTAATTCTTTCGGCAGCGCTGTTTGCAAAAAGCTCGGAACGCTTTCACACATGGCTGCTGTCTACAAACCTGTATCAGCGGTATATCAGCGATGCAGTCCACAAAAAACAAATGACAAAAAAAGCAAAAAGAAATATGCTTGTGACACTTGGCATTATATTTACCATTGGTATTATTTTTTCACCCGTATTTGCTAAAGTGATTATTCTGATTGTGGCAGCAGGACATTTTTATTACTTCCTGTGCCGTATTAAAACAGTAGAAGAACAGGAAAACATGGAGCTTGAAAATGGGTGTGAATAAAATAGATGTGGAAAAGAAGCGGGCAGAAGAAAAAAAGCTTTTGTCCGTTATGATAGGAATATACTGCCGCGGGAATCACGGCGGCAATGATGGGAATAAAAAAGAATTGTGCGATTCCTGCAAAAAACTGGAGGAATATGCACTTTTCCGGACAGAAAAATGCCCATTTATGGAAACGAAAACCTTTTGCAGTGCGTGTAAAGTCCACTGCTATGCAAAAGAGCAGCGGGAACAGATTCGTGCAGTCATGCGTTATGCAGGACCCCGAATGACATTTTCCCACCCCGTACTGGCATTAAAGCACATACGGACAACGATTAAAGAAAAGAGGAAAAAGAAAAATGTTTCATAAACGGCTCATGCAGGAATTTCGTGATAACATGAAATACGTTGCGGGCATGGTTGCAACACAGTGGTTCATGCTGATTGCAAATGTGTTTTTTATGTATACACTCGCTGGGTTTATCAGCAGTGCGGCAGACGGCACGGCAAAGACAGCAGATTTGCAGAAGATTTTTATTGTGCTGGCATGTGTTATCGCAGTGCGTGCAGTAAGTACTTATGTCAACAGCAGGCTTTCCTTTGCGGCTTCCTGCAATGTGAAATCCAGAATCCGTAAAATGGTCTATGAAAAACTCATGCGTTTTTCGGGTTCATACAGAGAACACCTCTCCAGCGCGGAAGCAGTGCAGATTAGCACGGAGGGAGTGGAACAGTTAGAGATTTATTTCGGTAAATATGTGCCGCAGTTTTTCTACAGTATGTTAGCACCGCTGACACTTTTTGTTATTGTCGGCATGATGAACTGGACGGTTGCAGTAGTTTTATTAATCTGTGTACCGCTGATTCCGGTATCTATTATTGCCGTGCAGAAATTTGCAAAGAAAATGCTGGCAAAATACTGGGGAACATACACAGAGCTTGGTGACTCATTTTTGGAAAGCCTTCAGGGACTGACAACTTTAAAAATATACAGTGCCGATGAACGCTATGCGAAAAAAATGGATGAGGAAGCCGAAAAGTTTAGAAAAGTGACAATGCGTGTGCTGATTATGCAGTTGAATTCCATCAGTATCATGGATTTGGTGGCATACGGCGGTGCGGCACTCGGTATTGCACTCAGCCTTTTGAAATTAAAAAACGGTGCAGTTACACTGACGGAGTGTTTCTTTATCATTATGATTTCGGCAGAATTTTTCCTGCCGCTTCGTATGCTCGGTTCATTTTTCCATATTGCGATGAATGGCAATGCGGCGGCGGATAAGATTTTTAAACTACTCGATACCAAAGAACCGGAAGAAGGCAGTATTAAAGAAACACAAGGACAGACCATTTGTTTTGAAAATATCAGTTTTTCATATACACCGGAAAAACAGGTATTAAAAGAAGTCAGCTTTTCAACCAAAGAACGGGGGATAACGGCACTGGTCGGTACTTCCGGCTGTGGAAAAAGTACAATCACATCCCTGTTAATGAAGGAAAACAGACCGCAGTCCGGCGTGATTACCTTAGGCGGCGAAGTGTTGTCTGATTTTACGACAGAAGGGCTGATGAAAAAGATTACAAGAATTACGCATGACAGCTATATTTTTAAAGGCACGGTGCGCGAAAATCTTGCAATGGGCTGTGAAACCGCTTCCGAACTGGAAATGCGGGAAGCACTTGAACAGGTTGACCTGCTTGGATTTGTCGAAGAAAACGGCGGACTGGAGATGGAAATTCTGGAAAAGGGTGCGAATCTTTCGGGCGGACAGAAACAGCGTCTGGCACTGGCACGTGCCTTGCTGCATGACAGTCCGGTTTACATTTTTGATGAAGCCACTTCCAATGTCGATGTGGAAAGCGAAAATAAAATCATGGAAATTGTACAGGATCTGGCACGCGAAAAGTCGGTTATTCTCATTTCACACAGACTGGCAAACGTGACTGCGGCAGATAAAATTTTATACATGGACCAGGGAAAAATCGCAGAAAGCGGAACACACGAACAGCTTATGGCACAAAATAAAGCCTATGCTGCGCTGTTTAACAAACAACAGGAATTAGAGCATTTCAGAGAGGAGGCGGTATAAATGAAATCAAGAAGCGGTATACAGGTAATGGCAGGACTGATTGGCATGATCCGTCCCCTGCTTTCTAAAATGTGCCTCGCAGTATTAATGGGCTGTGCGGGCAATCTGATGGCGACATTTATCACCGTCTTAGGTGCATACGGACTGACAACCTTGCTTGGACTGACCGGCGGATTAAAGCTTTCGGTGATATTTACACTCCTTGCGGTATTTTCAGTACTGCGCGGTATCCTGCGGTATGCGGAGCAGGCAAGCAACCACTACATTGCATTTAAACTGCTTGCAGAAATCCGTCATCAGGTATTTGCGGCACTGCGAAAGCTCGCACCGGCAAAGTTAGACGGCAGTGACAAGGGAAATCTGATTTCCATTATCACAACCGATATCGAGTTACTTGAAGTATTTTATGCGCATACAATTTCTCCTATTGCGATAGCAATTATTACATCGCTGTTTATGAGCATTTTTATCGGACGGTTTGATGTGCGGCTCGGACTTCTTGCTTTTGTATTTTATGTTATCGTGGGTGCGGGTATCCCGCTGGTAAACGGAAAACTCGGCAGTGCGCTGGGCGGACAGTACCGGAAGCAGTATGGCGGATTAAATACGGCGGTGCTTGACAATCTCTACGGCATGGAAGAAATTATCCAGTATCAGGCAAAGGAAAAACGTCTGAAAAATATTGAGGGCTACACCGATTCCCTTGAAAAGGTCAACAGCCGTTTAAAGAGCAACGAAGCGGTACAGCGGATTGTAACCGATGCCGTGATTTTACTTGCGGGAGCATCTATGCTTGCAGTCAGTATGAACCTTTACTGGGACGGAACAGTGTCCTTTAACGCGGTACTGATTTGTACGGTTGCAATGCTTGGTTCATTCGGACCGGTATCGGCATTATCCGCACTTTCAAACAATCTGACACAGACACTTGCAAGCGGAAACCGTGTATTAAATCTTTTAGAGGAAGAACCGGTCGTGGAAGATGTGACCGACGGTGCGGCTGCGGCAGACGGTGTGATTGCGGCAGAGCATCTCGACTTTACTTACAGCGAAACGGACGGCAGTACACGCCATGTCTTTTCGGATTTTTCAGCGGAATTTAAGCCGGACCGCATTTACGGAATTTTAGGAAAGAGCGGCTGTGGAAAGTCCACCCTGTTAAAGCTGATGATGCGTTTTTACGAAACGGACGGCGGTGCAATTACGTACGGCGGTAAAAATGTCAATGAAATCAATACGGAAGCACTGCGCAGACACATTTCCTATGTCACACAGGAAACTTTTTTATTTCAGGATACGATTGAAAATAATATCAAAGTGGCAAAGGCAGATGCGACAAGGGAGGAAGTGTGTGCGGCGGCGAAAAAGGCAGCGATTCACGAATTTATCGAATCCCTGCCAAACGGGTATGACACAAAGCTTTCAGAACTTGGCGATTCACTCTCCGGCGGGGAACGCCAGCGAATCGGCATTGCACGCGCGTTCTTACATGACTGTCCGGTCATCTTCTTAGACGAGCCAACCAGCAATATTGACAGTCTGAACGAAAGTATTATTTTAAAGAGTCTGTATACGGAAAAGCAGGGAAAGCAGATTCTTTTGGTGTCCCACAGAAAGTCAACCATGGCGATTGCTGATACGGTTATCGAAATGAATTGACAAAAGCGGAAAACTGTTATAGAATTTATCCTATCGGATTACTAGGATAAAGGAGAATAAACAGATGCTCACGCAATTTTCAAGAACAGAGCTTTTGCTTGGAAAAGAAGCAATGGAGCGGCTGGCACAGTCACGGGTTGCTGTGTTTGGTGTCGGAGGTGTAGGCGGTTATGTGGTCGAAGCACTTGTACGAAGTGGTGTCGGTGCATTTGACCTGATTGATGATGATAAAGTATGCCTGACGAATTTAAACAGACAGATTATAGCAACCAGAAAAACAGTCGGAAAATATAAGGCAGAAGTGATGGCAGAAAGAATCGCAGAGATTAATCCGCAGGCGGACGTAAGAATTCACAAGTGTTTTTTCCTGCCTGAAAATGCAGAGGAATTTCCGTTTGATGAATATGATTACATTGTCGATGCCGTGGATACGGTGACGGCAAAAATCGCGCTTGTAATGAAGGCACAGGAAATGCAAATTCCGATTATCAGCAGCATGGGTGCGGGCAACAAGTTAGACGGCAGCCAGTTTAAAGTGGCAGATATTTATAAGACAAAGGTCTGTCCGCTGGCAAAAGTCATGCGCCGCGAGTTAAAAAAGCGTGGTGTAAAAAAGCTTAAAGTTGTCTATTCAGAAGAAAAACCGACAAGGCCGATTGAAGACATGTCAATCAGCTGCCGTACAAACTGTATCTGCCCGCCGGGGGCAAAACATAAATGTACAGAGCGCAGGGACATTCCGGGAAGTGTGGCATTTGTTCCGTCCGTTGCGGGACTGATTATTGCAGGCGAAGTTGTCAAAGATCTGTGTGCAGGCAGTGACAGGACGACATTTTCCGGAAAATGGGAACGAACCGGTTTTACATAAGACATGCGGCAAAAAAAGTGCAGGAGAAATGCAGGAAAGAGAGGTGGCACGATGAAGCAGATTTTATGTTTTGGAGATTCAAATACGTATGGACTGGTTCCGGCGACAACAGACCGCTACGGCTGGGGTGTGCGCTGGACAAGCATTATAAATGAAAAACTGGGATTGCAGGAATACCGTGTGATAGAGGAAGGACTTTGCGGCAGGACAACGGTATTTGACGACCCGTTCCGCGAAGGCAGACGGGGAACACAGTTGTTTCCGACACTGCTTGAAACCCATCGTCTGCTGGACTGCATTGTGATTATGCTCGGCACAAATGACTGCAAGACAGTTTACGGCGCATCTGCCGGTGTGATAGCAAAAGGTGTTGAAAAACTGATAGAGCAGGCACAGCGGTTTGCAAAAAATACGCCCATTTTACTGATTTCACCGATTCATCTGGGAGAGGGTGTCTGGGAAAAAGGCTTTGATACGGAGTTTAATGAAAATTCTGTTGCCGTCTCAAAGGGACTGGCAGAGGAGTATCGTAAAGTCAGTGAAAAATACGGGCTGGCATTTTTAAATGCCGCGGATTACGCACAGCCGGGAGCCGCCGACAGAGAGCATCTGGACGAGGAAGGACATCAGCGGCTTGCAGAGGCGGTACTGCACGTAATAAAGAACATAATTGATAAAAAAAATCAATAAAAGTTATTAACAACTAACATAAATAAGAGTATACTAACCCTTAGAGGATTGAAAAAAATTATCAATAAGAGGGCTGGTATTTATGGAGAGTAATCAGAACAGTCTGGAACGCTATCAGCGGACACAGATGAGGAAAGAAAATATTATTGAAAAGCTGCGGGAGCGCGGCTGCCGGATTACAAAGCAGCGGCAGATTCTGCTGGATGTTATTTTAAAAGAGGAATGTTCCTGTTGTAAGGAGATTTATTACAAAGCAGCCCGGCGCGACAGTAAAATCGGAATGGCAACCGTTTACCGCATGATGAATATGCTTGAGGAAATCGGTGCTGTCAGTCGGCGCGGAACGTACAAGGTGTCGGGACTTCCGGCGCAGGACGGGGTATGTCTGGTGGAATTAGAAGATAACAGCACCATTACCGTGTCGATGGCAACGTGGAATCAGATTGTCCAGTGCGGGCTGGAAGCATGCGGCTATACACAGGGGCAGAAGGTAAAATGTGTAGTAGCCGGTCAGCCGGGTGACAGAGAGGAAGAAAAAAGATGGGAACAATTATAATTATTGCAGTACTGGTGGTACTTGTTTTATTTGCATTTCGCGGAAGCTTTGCACACTTTAAGGGCGAAGGCGGCTGCTGTGGCGGTGGCGGCAGTGAGCCAAAGCAAAAAAAGAAAAAGCTGGCTGGTGAAGTCATTGCTACCAAGATTATCAGCATTGAAGGTATGCACTGTGAAAACTGTAAAAATACCGTAGAAAAGTATATCAATCAGATTGATGGTGCATCGGCACAGGTGAATTTAAAAAAGAATATTGCGGTTGTGCAGTTAGACAGACCGGTTGAGGATACAGATTTAAGAACTGCCGTAGCAAGAGCCGGATTTACAGTTGCCGGCATTGAGCAGATGGAGGCTTGATGAATGAGATAATGATAAGATTTCTCAATAAGGCAAAAAGTAGTGGAAATTTTATCTTAACGGCATTAAAATAGCTGATAAACAAAAAACGGCAAAAACAGGAGGATTTTATTATGTTAAAGAACTTCAAGAAAATTGACACAAAGCACACAGGATTATTTGCAGCAGGCGTATTATTCGGTACTGCGGGAATTAAGATTTTAGCAAGTGAAGATGCAAGAAAACTGTATGCAAACTGCACAGCAGCCGTACTTCGTGCCAAGGAATGTGTCATGAAGACTGCTACAAACATTCAGGAACACGCAGAGGACATCTATGCAGAAGCACAGCAGATTAACGAAGACAGAGCCGCAAAGGAAGCTGTTATTGATGACGAATCAGATTTCGTAGAGGACACAGAAGAAGCAGCAGAAGCCGAGGATGCAGAATAGTTTTTAGAAGGCAATAAAAATGCCTGCGGAATGGAGAAAAGTATGAAGTTTGTCATCAAACATGAAATCCGCGGCAGACTGCATGTTCATCTGATACAAAAACGCATGACGTTTGAGGAAGCAGATACGCTGCAATACTATCTGAGTACAAACAAGTATATTACATCTGTAAAAGTATATCAGCGGACGTGTGATGTTGCGGTAACATATGTAGGCGGCCGCGCGGAAATTATTAAGGCATTCCAGCGGTTTGCGTACAGTAAAGTCGATGTGCCGGACGTTTTTATACAGAATTCCGGCAGGGAACTCAATCAGGAATATTGGGACAAGCTTGTCAACAAAGTGGTACTCCGCTGCGGAAGCAAGCTGTTTTTACCGTATCCGGTGCGTGCAGTGGCTGCCACGATAAAGTCTGTCCGTTATATATGGGAAGGCATCAAGTGTCTGGCACACGGTAAAATCGAAGTGCCGGTACTGGACGGAACGGCAATCGGCGTGTCTATATTCCGCGGCGATTTCGACACAGCGGGTTCTGTGATGTTCCTGCTTGGAATTGGTGAGATTCTGGAAGAATGGACACATAAAAAGTCAGTGGGCGACCTTGCAAGAAGCATGTCTTTAAATATCGGCAAAGTATGGCTTGTCAGTGACGGACAGGAAGTTTTAGTACCGGCTGAAAATATTCAGGCAGGGGATAAAGTGGTTGTCCATATGGGCAATGTTATTCCGTTTGACGGTATTGTAAGCAGTGGTGAAGCCATGGTCAATCAGGCATCTCTTACAGGGGAATCCCTGCCGGTACGCAAGGCAGAACAGGCATCTGTTTATGCGGGAACGGTTGTTGAGGAAGGCGGGCTGACGATTCAGGTAAAACAGGTCAATGGTTCAAGCAAGTTTGAAAAGATTGTAACGATGATTGAAGAATCCGAGAAGTTAAAATCTTCACTCGAAAGCAAGGCAGAACACCTTGCCGACAGACTTGTGCCTTATACACTCGGCGGAACGGCACTCACTTATCTGTTTACAAGAAATGTGACAAAGGCGTTGTCTGTCTTAATGGTAGACTTTTCATGTGCGTTAAAGCTTGCTATGCCGATATCCGTATTGTCTGCAATCCGTGAGGCAAGTGTCTACGATATTACCGTTAAAGGCGGAAAATATCTGGAAGCAATGGCAGAAGCGGATACAATTGTCTTTGATAAGACTGGTACGCTTACCAAAGCACAGCCGACTGTTGTGGATGTAGTTTCCTTTAACGGAAAAACACCGGACGAGCTGCTCCGGATTGCGGCATGCCTTGAGGAGCATTTTCCGCATTCTATGGCAAAAGCAGTGGTTGATGCGGCACGTAAAAAGAATCTGGTACATGAAGAAATGCACTCTAAGGTGCAGTATATTGTCGCACACGGCATTTCTACAACCATTAATGATAAAAAGGCAGTGATCGGCAGCTATCACTTTGTTTTTGAAGACGAAAAGTGTATTATTCCGGCAGGAATGGAACAGCGCTTTGAAGAACTGCCGTCAGAATATTCACATCTCTATCTTGCGATTGAAGGCGTCTTAGAGGCTGTAATCTGCATTGAAGACCCACTGCGTGAAGAAGCCGCAGCCGTTGTCAATTCTTTGAAATGTGCAGGCATTTCAAAGGTTGTTATGATGACCGGTGACAGCGAGCGTACCGCAAGTGCGATTGCAAAGCGTGTCGGTGTGGATGAATATTATTCAGAAGTTCTGCCGGAGGATAAGGCTTCCTTTATTGAAAAGGAAAAGAAGGCAGGACGGAAGGTTGTCATGATTGGTGACGGTATCAACGATTCACCGGCATTGTCAGCAGCAGATGTAGGGATTGCAATCAGTGACGGTGCAGAGCTTGCAAGGGAGATTGCCGATGTAACGGTAGGTGCGGATAATCTGTATGAAATCGTGACATTAAAGGCAATCAGTAACGGACTGATGAAACGGATTCATAAGAACTACAGAACGATAGTAGGCTTTAATTCGGGTCTGATAGTGCTGGGTGTTGCAGGTGTGCTTGCGCCGACAACATCAGCAATGTTACATAATACATCAACGCTTTTAATCAGCTTAAAGAGCATGGAAAATGTGCTTTCATAAGAAAAAAGCGGTATTCCACCAGCATTTGGAATACCGCTTTTTTTGCGGTGCGCCTGCCTTGGCGCACCATTTATGGTAGCTGCACGTTATTATTGATAATCACACACATCAATCATCGATTCTAACAGTTCTTTTTCTTCAGGAATATGTTTTGTCATACGGGCGGCAGCTACGATTGGAAGCCATGAATGGACGTAGCGGCGGTCGGTATGGGTCTTTTTGCAGAAATCAACAAGATATTTTTCCGCAAAGCTTTCATCTACCAGCTTTAACATTAAATATGTGTTGGCAACATCGGCACTGGCATTGCCCTGTGTGGCATGAACCCAGTCAACGGCAGTGATAGCGGTAATCTTTCCGGCATCGTCCGTTTCAACAAGGATATTGTCCGGGCAGTAGTCGCCGTGGCAGAGCTTGTTGTGCTTTGGCAGCGATTCCAGCCGGGTAGACAGTTCATATTTAATATTGGAATCCAGTTCCAGTTCATTAATCTGGCGCACCAGCTTATCCTTTAACTTTAACAGCAGTGGGTTGGAGCGCTTATTAAAAGCAATCTGATAATCTACCATGGCATGCACGTAGCTGTCAATATTTTCAGGGTGTTCCTTGATTAATTGTGTCAGCGTTACCCCTTTTGCATATTCACTGGTGATAACCCACTGACCGTCTTCTACGGAAACGCTTAAAATCTTTGGAATATCCAGCCCAGTGTCTTCAACACGGGCTGTATTTAACGCTTCATACAAAACATCGGTTTTGCTGTAGTCCGGGGCAAAAACCTTGCGGACTGTATTGCCGTCTTTGTAAACGGCTTTGGTATCTTTTTTAGAAATGCAGTTATTCATATTCATATCCTTTCTGCCATACCGGCAAATATCATAATGTCACAAATCACAAATCACAAATCAGCAGCAGATTTATTTACCGTAGTAAGCTTTTAAATACATTTCCTTGATTTCACGCATGAGCGGATAACGAGGATTTGCACCGGTACACTGGTCATCAAAGGCCTGTTCTACCATGTCATCTAATGTATCTAAGAAATATTTTTCATCTACGCCGTAATCTTTAATTGTCTTTTTAATACCGACCTTTGCTTTTAATTCTTCGATAGCGGTAAGGAAGTTTTCAAATTTTTCATCGTCATTCTTGCCCTGAATACCAAGGAAGTTTGCACATTCTAAGTAACGCTCCTTGCAGTGCGGATATGCATACTGTGAAAATGTACCCATTTTTGCCGGTACCTCTGCGGCATTAAAACGCATGACATCGGTAATTAAAATGGCATTGGCAATACCGTGCGGCAGGTGGTGGAAAGCACCCAGTTTATGTGCCATAGAGTGGCATACCCCTAAAAATGCATTGGCAAATGCCATACCAGCCATCGTAGATGCGGTTGCCATCTGTTCACGGGCTTTGGCATCATGCGGACCGTTTTCATAAGCCGCAGGCAGATAAGTGAAAATATTTTTCATTGCCTTTAAAGCAAGACCGTCTGTGTAGTCGGTTGCCATGATAGAAGCGTAAGCTTCCAGTGCATGTGTTAAGGCATCAATACCGGAAGCGGCAGTTAAGCCCTTCGGCTGATTCATCATCATGTCGGCATCAATAATTGCCATTTTAGGAAGCAGCTCGTAGTCTGCAAGTGGATATTTGATACCGGAATCCTGGTCTGTAATAACGGCAAACGGTGTTACCTCGGAACCTGTACCGGAAGATGTCGGAACAGCGATAAAATAAGCCTTTTCGCCCATTTTCGGGAAGGTGTAAATACGTTTGCGGATATCCATAAAGCGCATTGCCATATCCATGAAATCAGCTTCCGGATGTTCATACATTACCCACATAATCTTACCGGCATCCATAGCGGAACCGCCGCCGATAGCGATAATGCAGTCCGGCTCAAACAGACGCATGGCTTTTGCACCCTCTTGTGCGCAGGCAAGTGTCGGATCCGGGGCTACATCGTAAAATGTGGTATGCACAATACCCATTTCATCGAGTTTATCTGTGACACATTTTGTATAGCCGTTTTTATATAAGAACTGGTCGGTTACGATAAAGACGCGTTTCTTTCCCATAACCGTTTTTAATTCATTTAAAGCAACAGGCAGACAGCCCTTCTTAAAATACACCTTTTCAGGGGCACGGAACCAAAGCATATTTTCTCTCCTTTCAGCAACGGTTTTTACGTTAATCAGATGCTTTACACCGACATTTTCAGAAACAGAGTTGCCGCCCCATGATCCGCAGCCCAGTGTGAGGGAAGGTGTCATTTTAAAGTTGTAAAGATCACCGATTCCGCCGTGGGAAGAAGGGGTGTTGATTAATACACGGCAGGTCTTCATCGCTTCTGAGAATACGGCAACCTTTTCGCTTTCCGTTGCGGTATTAATATAAAGAGAAGAAGTATGACCATAGCCGCCGTCTGCGATTAAGTGGCTTGCCTTATCAACTGCATCGTTAAAATCCTTTGCCTTGTACATAGCCAGTACAGGAGAGAGCTTTTCATGGGCAAATTCTTCTGAAATATCCACAGAAGTGACTTCGCCGATTAAAATCTTTGTGTCTTCAGGAACGGTGACACCGGCGAGTTTGGCAATCGTATAAGCACTCTGACCGACAATCTTGGCATTCAATGAGCCGTTGATGATAATGGTCTTACGGACTTTGTCGATTTCATCTTTTGCAAGGAAATGACAGCCACGCTTTGTAAATTCCTCTTTGACCGGTTTGTAAACGGCGGTATCGACAATGACAGACTGCTCGGAAGCACAAATCATGCCGTTATCAAAAGTTTTTGAATGAATAATGGAGTTGACCGCAAGAATAATATCAGCCGAAGCATCAATGATTGCCGGGGTATTGCCTGCGCCAACACCGAGAGCCGGTTTGCCGGAAGAATAAGCGGCTTTTACCATGCCCGGACCGCCGGTTGCAAGGATAATGTCGGCTTCCTTCATCAGGGTATTGGTAAGCTCCAGAGAAGGAACATCCACCCAGCTGATAATGCCCTTTGGTGCGCCTGCGGCAACAGCAGCTTCCAGTACAACCTTAGCGGCAGCAATGGTGCTTTCCTTTGCACGAGGGTGTGGGCTGATAATAATTCCGTTACGTGTTTTTAAACAAATCAAAGTCTTAAAGATCGCTGTTGAGGTAGGATTTGTTGTTGGAATAACAGCGGCAACGACACCGATCGGTTCAGCAATGCGCTTGATTCCGTAAGCACTGTCCTCCTCAATAACGCCGCAGGTCTTTGTATCTTTGTATGCATTGTAAATGTATTCGGAGGCATAGTGGTTCTTGATGACTTTATCTTCCACAATGCCCATGCCGGTTTCGGCAACTGCCTGTTTTGCAAGAGGGATTCTTGCTTTGTTGGCAGCGAGTGCCGCAGCTGCAAAGATTTTATCGACCTGCTCCTGTGAATAGGTTGAAAAAATCCGCTGTGCTTCACGGACTTCTTCAATGCGCTTTTCCAGTGCTTCAACAGTATCAACAATCATAATATTCTTTTCTGACATTTGATGACCTCCAATTTTGTGTAGATTAAGATTGATAATTTATTAACAATGATAGTATACCGTACTTTATGAACTTTGTCAACAATTTAACAATATTGAAAGAAAAAAATTGCTGTGATAATATTTATATATAAGACAATAAGGGGGTTTTTATGATGGATAATTATGGTTTTTACACAGGAAAAAGCTTTGATGCATATGAGTTTTTCGGGTGTCATACAGATGAAAATGGTGCGGTGTTCAGGGTGTTTGCACCGGCGGCAGTCCGGATTAGTGTTATCGGGGAGTTTAACGGCTGGCAGGATACACCGATGAATAAAATCGGTGACGGCAATTTCTGGGCGGTCTATATTGAAGGGGTCAAGCCGGGGCAGATGTACAAATATAAAATTTATAAGCCGGACGGCAGCTGTATGGACCACTGTGACCCATACGGATATGGTATGGAGCTGCGCCCTGCTTCGGCTTCGATTGTAAGAAATCTGTACGGCTATGAATTTCAGGACGATGCATGGATGAAAAAGCGCAGTAACGGGGTGGCTTCGGCATTAAATATTTATGAAATCCATGCGGGTTCGTGGAAAAAACCGCAGAATGGGTGGTACCGGTATGATGAACTTGCCACGCAGCTTATTCCTTATTTAAAGGAGTATGGATATAACTATATCGAACTGCTTCCGATTGGGGAACACCCATGTGATGAATCATGGGGCTACCAGTGCAGTGGCTTTTACAGTCCGACTTCACGGTATGGCACGCTGGACGATTATAAAAAAATGATTGATATCCTGCACCACAATGATATCGGTGTGATCATGGATTTTGTGCCGGTACATTTTGCGGTGGATGCGTATGCACTGGCAAAGTTTGACGGAACGGCGCTGTATGAGTATCCGCATAAGGACGTTGGAAACAGTGAGTGGGGAAGCTGTAATTTTATGCACTCCCGTGGCGAGGTGCGCTCCTTTTTACAGTCCTGTGCGAATTACTGGCTGAAGGAATACCATGTAGACGGTCTGCGCATGGATGCCATCAGCAATATGATTTACTGGCAGGGCAATCCGGCGCGCGGTGTGAATAAGGATGCCGTTGCATTTTTACAGAACATGAATGAAGGACTGGTAAACAGACACAGTGGCATTTTGCTGGCGGCGGAGGATTCCACGGTGTATCCGGGTGTGACAAAGCGCGTGGCGGAAGGCGGGCTTGGATTTACTTACAAGTGGGATATGGGTTTTATGCACGATACGCTTGAATACTTCCAGAAAGATACGGGAGAACGTTTAAACAACCGTAATAAGCTGACATTTTCCATGCACTATTTTAAAGATGAGCGGTATCTGCTGGCATTTTCGCATGATGAGGTCGTGCATGGCAAGGCGACAATTATTCAGAAAATGAACGGCGATTATGACAGAAAGTTTCCGCAGGCGCGTGCGCTGTATGCGTATATGGCGGCTCATCCGGGCAAGAAACTCAATTTTATGGGCAATGAGATTGCACATTTCAGGGAATGGGACGAAAAACGGGAGCAGGACTGGAATCTTTTGGATTTTCCGAAGCACCGCGAATTTGCAGCGTATATGCAGGCATTAAATCACCTGTACCTCTCAGAGGAAGCGCTGTGGAACGATTACGGCGGTGACGGTTTTGAATGGATCCATGCGGTTTCCCAAAACTACCCGGATACGGAACATTCCTGTGTGTTTGCATGGAAGCGCAAGGCAGAAAACGGCAGACAGCTGTTGTGTGTATTCCAGTTTGCAGACCGCGCAGACGGCGTGACACTGCCGTTGGCAGAAGATGAAAAACTGGAACTGGTATTCGATACGGACTGGATGGAATTTGGTGGGGCAACACCAAAGCAGGATGAGGTTCTGACGGCTCAAAATGGCAGAGCGGTAACGAAAATGGCGGCATTTTCGGCAAAGTTTTTTGTGGTTGGGAAGCGTGACGAGGAAGAAACAGATAACATGGGAGCAGACACTACAGAAGCCGGTGAGCCGATAACCGCAGAACCAATAGAAAAATTGTCGGAAAATTCATCTGTAAAACTTGTAGACGGTGCATGGTTTGACCGTGCGGTGGTGTATCACATTTATCCGCTGGGATATTGCGGTGCACCGCAGTATAACGAGGGTGAAAAGACACAGGGAAGCCGCATTTTAAAGGTTCTGGATAGAATTGGGCATTTAAGGGCACTGGGGGTCAATACGATTTATTTCGGACCGGTATTTGAATCACTGTGGCACGGGTATGATACCTCGGATTATTACAGAACCGATTCGCGACTAGGCAGTATGAAAGATTTTCAAAAAGTTTTCAGAGCATTAAAGGAAAATGGCTTTAAAATCGTGCTGGACGGTGTGTTTAACCATGTTGGCAGAGGTTTTGAACCGTTTCGGGACTTGCAGGAAAAAGGAGAAGCTTCCATATATAAAGACTGGTTCTGCAATGTGCATTTTGGCAGTAGTACACCGCTGGGTGATGCATTTTCCTATGATACATGGCAGGGCAACTGGGAGTTAGTCAAGCTGAACCTGAAAAATAAGGCAGTAGTAGACCACCTGCTTGGTGCAGTAAAAATGTGGGTGGAAACCTTTGATATCGACGGACTGCGTCTTGATGCGGCAGACTGCATTGATAAAGAATTTTTCAAGCAGTTAAAGGTGTATACACAGGGATTAAAGAAAGATTTCTGGCTGATGGGCGAGATTATCCATGGTGATTATAAGATGTGGGCGAATCCCGATATGATGCATTCCGTGACGAATTATGAGTGCTGGAAGGGCATTTATTCAAGTCACAATGATAAAAATTATTTTGAAATCGCCCATTCCTTAAGACGGCAGTTTGCAAAGGGCGGTATTTACGAAAATCTGCGTCTGTACAATTTTTTAGATAACCACGATGTCAACCGCATTGCAAGTCTGCTTAAAAATCCGGCGGATTTGAAAAATGTGTATACCATGCTGTTTTGTATGCCGGGCATCCCATCCATATATTACGGCAGTGAATGGGGCATTGCCGGAGTGAAAACAAGCGGGAAAGAAGCAGATTTGCCGGTTCGTCTGCCGGTTGAAGAAGCGGAAGCAGCAAAGCGGGATACGAAGCTGGAAAAGCATATTGCGGCACTTGCCAGACTCAGACAGACGACCAATGCACCGGTTTACGGTGAATATGCCGATATTCTGGTTCGCAATGAACAGCTTGTGTTTGTCAGACAGTATAATAAGGAAGCGGTAATTGCGGCATTTAATATTGCGGATACAGCGGTGTCACTGGATTTTGAATGGCAGGGTGAAAAATATGCGGTTGAACTTGCACCGCATGACAGTCGTGTGATTGTAAAAGAATAAGAGGGGGGAATTATGGGGACAGAAAAATGTCAGAAACGCGTCCTGGTTGTAGAGGATAATGAACTGAACCGGAAAATTGCCGCACAGGTGATTGAAGATGAGGGCATTTTAACGGAATGTGCCATCGACGGTCTGGAAGCGGTAAAAAAGGTCAGGGAAGCGCCGGAGCATTATTTTGATTTGATTTTAATGGATGTCCAGATGCCGGGGTTAAACGGCTATCAGGCAGCAGAGCAGATAAGAGGTCTTGGAAGGTGCGATACCAGTGCCGTACCGATTCTTGCCATGACGGCATACACATTTCCGGAAGACTTGAAGCGGGCAGAACAGTCGGGAATGAGCGGATATATTGCGAAGCCGCTGGATATGGACGTTTTATATGAAAAGCTGGAGCAGTGGCTTGTGAAAATGTAGTGATATTTAATTAAACGTATTGTCATCATGGTAAATGTGTGATATAGTATTTAAAACTAGATGAGTTGGTTTACACATGCAGGAGGACAGTAATGGGTTATAAGATTTTAATTGACAGCTGTGGAGAGATTCCGCAGTCACTGAGGAGTACAGGAGTTGTTGAAAATATTCCACTGAGTATTATGGTGGAAGACGAAACAATTATAGATGATGAAACATTTGATCAGAAAAGTTTTCTGGAAAAGGTAGCAAAGAGCAAAAACTGCCCGAAGTCGGCATGTCCGTCACCGGAAGGCTATATGAAGGCATTTGAGTGTGAAGCGGACAGAATCTATGTCATTACGCTTTCATCAAAATTAAGTGGTTCTTACAACAGCGCAGTGCTTGGCAAAAATCTCTATGAAGAAGAATACAGCGACAAACAGATTGTTGTACTTGATTCTAAATCGGCATCAGTCGGTCAGACCCTGATTGCCATGAAGATTGTGGAAGCAGAGGAGGCCGGACTGTCCTTTGAAGAAGTTATTGCAAAGGCAGAACAGTTCCGTGAAGAAGAACACACCTATTTTGTACTGGAATCACTTGAAACACTGCGTAAGAACGGCAGATTAAGTAATTTAAAGGCACTGGCGGCAGATGTACTTAATATTAAGCCTGTTATGGGGGCTGATTCCGACGGCAATATTGTCCAGCTGGATAAGGCAAGAGGCATGAAAAAGGCATTGGATAAGATGGTAACACAGATGTTTAAGAATGCCGGCAATACGGAAGAAAAGGTGCTTGCAATTTCACACTGCAACTGTCCGGAGCGGGCAGAATGGGTGAAAGAACTGGCACTTTCCAAAGGCAGATTTAAGGACTGTTTTGTTGTGGATACCCGCGGTATCAGCAGTCTGTATGCCAATGACGGCGGCATTATTATGGTTGTATAATGAAAGTAAAACGAAAAAAGATATGGGCAGTATTTCTGCTTATAATTTTATGCGGCTTCTTTGTATCCGTGGCGGCAGAACCGTTTTGGTACAGGGAGAGCGTACAGGCGGACACAATGACCGCCGCACCACAACTGGCAGTGCAGACTGTGAGTTTAGAGCAGACGGCATTACAGATAAGGATAAATTCCACACTGCGGATATTTTTAGCGGCTGTGGCAGTGATTTTGGCGGCAGGCGGGCAGTCAGCCCGGTATTTTCCGGAACTGCGGCAGATACATACCGGGGACAGCCGGGAGATTATCTGCTATATTCATAAGACGGATGGGAAAAAGAAAAACGCTTCTATGTAAGAATTACAAAATCGTATTATAAAATACAGACATAGGAGTGTATATAATGAAATTTCATTTATCAAACCTGTTTAAAGGACGAAAGGCACTGGCAGAGCAGGAAGAGGCATCCGGGGAAATGAATATTTTAAAGGCAGGACTGCTGGAAAAGCCGGAAAGTGCCATTGCGCAGGCAAGACTGGCGGCAAAGCTGATGTTTGATGAAACAAAAGATGCGTCAATACTGGCTGCAGGGCTTCTAAAGGACTACGAAGAAAATGCCTATATGCAGATTAAAAAAAGTGAAGAAAAAGTAGATTTATATGAAGACCAGATTTGTAATTATCTGCTGGAGATTTCAAAAAGGAAACTGACGACCGCTGAGAGCCAGCGTGTATCGGTTCTGTTACATACGGTAAATGACCTTGAAACAATCAGTGACTGTACCTGCAGTATTGGTCTGGCGTACCGGAATATGTATGAGAAAAATGCGGAATTTTCGCAGGAAGCCGCGCAGCAGCTTGAACTGGCGCAGCAGGCAGTTCGGGAAATGCTTGAAAAGACCCGGGCGATGTTTGACGATATCCAGCAGATTCAGGAAGTCTATGCGTATCATCAGGTAGTCAGTGAGCTGTTAGACCGGCTTCGTGAAAAACACATTGAACGGCTGAAAAGCAGCCGGTGTATGGTGGAGAGCGGGCTGGTACTGACAGACCTTATCAACTATTACGAAAGAATTGCCGTGCGCTGTCAGCGGATTGCAGGTTATCTGATGCAGGAGGGCAATGAGGCACTGAAAATCCACAGACATGAATACTGGTTTCCTGCAAAGGATTACCGGGAGCTATATGAAGGCTGCAGAGAACGGTATCTGGCGGAGGAGTAACTGTTAAAGGGACGCAGGAGAAAAATCCTGCGTCTTTTTTAGTGCAGAAAGCTTCAATAAAGCAATTGACAGCATACCATAGGGAAAAGCAAATAAAAGTAAATTATTTTATAATTCGCTTGAAATGGAAGGGAAATATGATTTATGCGATATTGCTGGTGCACAACTTGGCAACATATGCAGATGAAACTGTCTTAAATGAACAGGGAAAGATTGATTATCATGTATTTAAGCCGGTACTTTTTGAGTTTCCGACATACGAGTATTTCAAGACAGGTGAGAAAGCCGTGGATTGTGCAGTGAGGTAAAAAAGGTCATGGGTTCATGGCATTATGATGAAAGTGATATTGAACGGCTCAGCATGATTATGACACTGCATGATGTCGGTTTTACCAATGAAGAAATTCATAAGTATATGTCGTTGTGGACGCTTGGTGAACCGACCAAAGAACGGGACTGGACCTTGCCCAGCGCGAAATGATTACATTCTGTTTTCTGATGGCACAGGGCGGCTGTGAACCACAGCTTACGGCACACGCAAAAGGCAATATGAATATGGAAAATGACAAGGCATTTTTAATCCGTGTTGTTTCGCAGTGCCTGCCATACATTGGCTATTCATGCAGTTTAAATGCGATTGCCTGCATCAACAAAGCGGCAGAAAACGAATAATAAGAGTGAAAAATGCGGTAGAAGGCGGGAAACAAAAAAGTAAAACAGGAAAAATGTGAGAGAAAATTCAGGGGAGGAATCAAGGTGGAACTTCGCGTATTAAATTACTTTCTGATGGTGGCAAGAGAAGAAAATATTACACGGCAGCTTCCATTCTTCATGTGACACAGCCGACACTTTCAAGACAGCTCATACAGCTTGAAGAAGAACTTGGAGTGCGGCTTTTTGACAGAAGCAGCCACAATATTGTACTGACAGAAGATGGTATGTTACTGCGGCGGCGCGCGGAAGAAATTATCGGACTTGCGGAAAAGACGAAAAGAGAGCTGACACACGAGGAGGAGTGCATCGCAGGAGAAATTTCAATTGGCTGTGCCGAAACGAAAAATATGAGTTATCTGTCACAGAAAATTGTCCAGTTCCGGGAACAGTATCCGGGTGTAATATTTGACATTTATACTGCAAATGCTGATGATGTGAAGGAATGCATTGAAAACGGCATATTGGATATGGGATTAATGATAGAACCTGTGGAAATCAGCAAGTATCATTTTAAAAAGATGCCGTACCGTGAAAGATGGTGCATTTTGATGAGGAAAGACTGTCCGCTCGCAAAAAAAGAGAGGATTGAACCGAAAGATTTAACGCAGGTTCCACTTCTGATTACAAGCCGCAAATCCGTAAAAAATGAATTGGAAAGCTGGTTTGGTGTGTACTATCAACAGCTTAATATTGTGGTAACCTGTAATTTGTCGTATATCAATCACTCTATTATGATAGAAAATGGAATTGGTGTAGCACTGGTGCATGAGTTTGATAATAATAATGAGGCGCTTTGTCTGCGCCACATAGAGCCGGAACTGGTGAATGCAAGTGTGCTGGTCTGGAAAAAAGAACAGCGCAACGCAGCAGCCGTCCGCAAATTTATTGAATATATTCAGTCTTCATTGTGAAGCCGTCTGCGGGTTTTGTGGTATTTGGCAGGGATTTTTTCAAGCGGCATGGTTTCGGGGGCATGGGTTGAACCGGCTTCTTTGGCTGTTTCATAATACCAGCACTTGTAATCAAGCGTATCAAGAGTTTCCTGAAGCTCTGCCATCTGTGCCTGCAGAATTTCACGCTGCTTATAAAATAATTCAAGGCGCTGTTCAATCGTTTCATCGCCCTGTAGGGCAAGATTGATGTACTCGCGGATATCTTTTAAAGACATACCGGCTTTTTTTAAACAGCTGATGATTTTTAACCAGCCGTAGTCGGATTCCTGAAACATACGGATACCGCCCGGGGAGCGTTCTACAAAGGGAAGGAGTCCTTCCTTGTCGTAGTAGCGCAGGGTTGAAGCCGGAACATCCAGCATTTTTGCCATTTCACCAACAGTATAAATCATAATAATCCTCATTTCTGAGCGACTTTGTCGTGAAGATGCGATGAGAAATTCGCGTAGGCGATTTCTCATCTGCAATCAGGGAGATTTGTTTTCGCTCAGAAACAAATCGCTGTGCAAAAAATCGGCACATCAGTGTGATTTTTCACACTAACCTCCATTCTGCAGGCATTTTAATGTTGTCTAAATAACTTAAAGATTACTTTAACTTTAAAGACAGTATATCGTGCAGAAAAGAAAACGTCAAGAAAGAAAATAAAAAATTTCATGTTGATTTTACATACTTTTCATACAAAAAGGATAGCGTGTCAGACCGTCTCCCATTTACAATGAATGTAAAGGGAGGCGGTTTTTGACATTTGAAGAAATAAAAAATAATGAAGAAATCAATGAATTTATAAATAAGGGAAATTATAATCTGGGACTTTTGGGATATACTGACCATTCACAGATTAACTGTTCCATTGTAGTTGATACAGCGGCGATGATTCTTAAAAAATTTGGATATTCTGAGCATGACATAGAACTGGCAAAGATTGCCGGGTATATGCATGATATCGGAAATGCAATTAACAGGACACATCATGCAGAATATGGAGGGTTACTTGCTGATGGAATATTGAAAAAAACGGATATGAACATTAAGGACAGAATAACGATTGTTTCAGCAATTTCTAATCATGATGAATCGACAGGAGGTGCGGTTGATTTAGTTTCAGCGGCACTCATTATTGCTGATAAGACAGATGTCAGGCGTGACAGGGTAAGGAGCGAAAAGGGAAAGGCTGCATTTGATATACATGACAGGGTTAATTATGCGGTCACTCAGCATAAGTTGAAAGTTAATGTAGATAAGAAAACAATTTCACTTAATCTGCAGATTGATACAAAGATATGTTCAATGTATGAGTATTTTGAAATATTTCTTGGAGGAATGATGATGTGCAGAGGTGCAGCGGATATGCTTGGGGCAACATTTAAGCTTATGGCAAATGGTTCAAAGGTGTTGTAATAATTATTTGGTAGTACATCATATGACAAAATATATATAGGACGTGCAAATGTATCAAGTGATGAAGCATTTGACTTTCTTCCAGGAGAACTTGAAGATAAGTCAAGACCATTGCTGGGCTGTCTTTATTCAAATCTTGAGGATTTACTTAGGAAGGGAAATCATGAAGAAGATATACAGATACAGATGCAGATAGATGATATGATGGAGATGGGATTATTGAGGGTATTCCCATTAGCTTATATAAGGGGAATGAGCATAAAAAACAGTTTTATAATATGTGATGAAGCACAGAATATAGGCAGGTTCCTTATAAGGGATATTGTTACACGGTGTGGTCAAGGTTCAAAATTAGTAGTTCTTGGTGATACGAATCAGATTGATGTTCCGTTTCTGGATAAAACAAATTCAGGACTTACATATCTTGCGCATAATATGAAGGGAAGTACTAAATGTACACAGATAACATTTACAGAGAAAGAATCTGTTCGTAGTACACTTGCAACAGAGGCCCTCAGCAGATTGGATTAGAAGTCTGCTGAGGGCAGTATTCTGTATTAAAGAAAAACAGTTGGGAATAAAAAAATATAGGAATATTGGCATAAAAATATAAGCGGTCGTAATCGAAAATATTTGTGTTATAATTTGTTTTATGATAAAATATTATTAGAAATAAATTTGTAAAAATATAAGGATACAAGATTTGAAGTCTAATATGAATACTTTTGCAGTTTGGTTGTATTTAAGGAAATAAGCTATAAATACAACTTTTTTAATTGTAATTTTAACCAGATTGTTGAATGCTGTGTTTTTGTTGAATCTGGCAGGACGGTGAAAAAAATATGATAGTATTTAAACACATTACGAAAAGGGAAAAAAGCTAATTAACATTTGGAATTGCATTTTGGGATAATAAGTCATGTATGGTGAGGGAAAATGATAAGTATTAATAGGGTGACATTTAATTATAGAAAGAATAGTAATAGTATTCTTAATAATATTAATCTGGAAATTAAAGATAAAGAAATATTTGGCATATTAGGGCCGTCTGGGGCAGGAAAGACAACATTAATAAAGCTGATAACGGGACAACTGGATTCTCAAAATGGAGAAATATTAGTTGATGGGTGTAAGCCGGATGTTCATAACAGGGAATTTAACCGGAAGTTTGGAATTATGATGGATGGTCTGGGATTATATGAACGGTTGACGTGTTATGAAAATGTTTTGCTTTTTGCCAGAATATATCATGTTATCGATTCATATGCTGTTGATGTGTTGAAACAGGTTGGACTTGGGGAACATCTTAACAAGACGGTTAATAAGCTTTCTACAGGTATGAAGCAGAGAGTTTTGCTTGCCAGGGCAATTATACATTCGCCAGCTATTTTAGTATTAGATGAACCTACAAGTGGACTTGATCCGGTAACTGCTGATGAGATTCACAAGATAATAAAAGAAATAAGACACATGGGAACAACGGTATTGCTCACAACACATAATATGAATGAGGCGGATAAGCTGTGTAATAGAATTGCGTTGTTAAATAAAGGCGGGATTATAGAGTGCAATGAACCTGAAGCAATAAAAAGAAAGTACTTTAAAAGTGGAAGCGTGTGTATTCATACAAAAAATGAAAAAGATATTTATCTGGATTTAGAAAAACAAAAATCAGAGTTAATAAATCTTATTCATAGCGGAGATATCGAAACGATTCATTCGCAGGAACCGTGTTTAGAGGATATATTTATTAATTTGACGGGGGAAAAGATAAATGATAAATAGTTTAAGAGTCATAAGAGCAATGATTAATAAGGAAAAGACGGATATTTTAAGAAATAAAAAAATGCTTATTATTATGTTTATTTTTCCTGTAATTTATTTATTCATTACTTTTGCAGGCATAGAAGAATTTAAGGGAGACGGTTCGGCTTTTGTATTAATGCATTCTATCATGGTTCCAATACAGATAATAGCATCAATCGTGGCAGAGGAAAAGGAAAAAGGAACTTTTAAGATGTTGATGATGTCAGGCGTCAGAGCATTTGAATATATTATAGGCATAATGGTTATTGTAATGATGTTTCTGGTATTTGGAATGGTTATATTTGATCAGACCGGAGCAACAAAAAACAGTGATACTTTTGAAGCTGTTATAGTCAATATGATTGCTTTTATATTGTCTATGATGATTGGTTTTATTATTGGAGTTATATCAGACAATCAGGTAAGTGTAGGAGCGGTGAGTTTACCGGTAACTTTAATTATATTTTTTATGCCTATTGTGGGAATGTTTAATGAGAAATATGAATTCCTCGGAAAATATTTGTATAGTGGTGTACTTTTTAAAATTTTAAATGGTACACATTGTAATTTGGAGAATATTATAATTTTGTCAATAAATACAATTGTGTTAATTGTGATAGGATTTGCAATTGCGAATCCAGTAAAGATAATAAAGGAATAGATGAATTAAAACCGATAACAATAATCTGAGCCACTATAAGGATTTGGCAGAAATTTAAGGTTATCAAGTTAAGAATTTAAATCAGCAAGTAAAACACATTCAGAATAGGGAGATCAGAGTAATTATGATGACAAAGATACAGGCGATAGAGTTATCGGCAGAAAAAATTTTACAGGGGAATATTACCGAAGCCCAAACAGTTATGGATACAGAATATCCATTTCAAAAAATAACGGCACAGGGCAGAAAATACACAGACAAAGAAAAAATGGAGCAGTTTGTACGTGATGGTTTTATTGACAGGTATAGTGGGCAGAAGTTAGTGAATCCAGGATTATTAAAGGTTTTATCACATTATATGCCGGAAACTGTTCCATATCATGCACATTGGAAAATGGAATCTTGTCACAACGCATACTGGGAATTTGTGCCGACAGTTGACCATATTTATCCAGTGGCACTAGGCGGAACTGATTCGTCAGAAAACTGGGCAACGACTTCAATGCTTCATAATTCAATTAAAAGTAACTGGACATTAGCACAATTAAAATGGAAATTGCATGATGCTGGAAATTATAATGAATATGACGGATTGACAGAAATTTTTATAAAGCTGGTGCGGTCTGATGAAACATTATTAAAGGATGCATATATTAAAAAATGGTATAGATTATCGGTGGCAAACAAGTGAATTTGTAAAAACAGAAAATATTGTAATTTGGCAATAAGCCGGCTTAGAATTGGGGGTTCATATGATAAATAGACAGAAGCTGTCCGCGGCACTTGAGGAATATAAAAAAGATTTTGACAGTGAGTGGCAGGACGAAAAATACAAGTGGCAGGCGGTAAAATGTTTTCAGGATAACTGGGATATCGATGCAGGGGATTTTGCGGCAATGCTTGCAAAATCACTGAAAAAAACGGCAAATTTATTGACCTCGAATACCGGGCGAATCCCGATGTGATTCCGTGGAATGTTGATGACGGTGTGACAGCACATCTTCCGAATATGAACACGGATATTACATTAAAATCAGGGGAAAAGACCTTGATTATCGATGCAAAATATTATGCCCATACGATGCAGACGGTGTATGATATAGAAAAAATCCGCTCGGATCACCTGTATCAGATGTTTGCATATGTAAAAAATCTTGACAAAGAAAATACAGGAACGGTGGCGGGGATGATTTTATATGCAAAGACACAGGAGGAAATAATACCGGGGAATCGGTACGTAATGGGCGGTAATATTATCTGGGTGCGCACACTGGATTTGAATCAGCCGTTTACACAGATTGCGGGACAGCTTGAAAAAATCGCAGAGGATTATTTCGGGGAAAATGCAATGGAACAGAATGCGGATCCCATAATGAGGAGGTAAACAAATATGCAGTATTTTAAGTTACAAATTGGTTGTATGCTGATTGTGCTTTACGTGGCTTTTATTTATATCCGCGAGAAATATGAATATAAAGTAAATCAGAAAGAACCGGTATTTGAACTACTTTTGATTACGGGAATCCTAAGCATTGCATTTGATGGGGCAACGGCATATACCGTAAATTATCTTGATAAAGTACCTGGGCTTGTCAATGATGTGCTTCATGCCTGCTTTTTGTGCGGACTGGATGCACTGTCATTTGTAATATTTTTATATATGTACGATATAACAAGAGGAGTGCCAAAAAGCAGAAAAATAAGGACATTAATCATACTGCCGCTGGCAATATGCATTGCAGTAGTGATTCTGTTTATGCCACAGCTGGAGTACCGCCCCGGCAGAGTTACCAATTATTCCATGGGAATTTCTGCGTATACCTGTTTTATTATGGTCGCTGTTTATATGCTGGGAACGGTCATTCTTCTGGTAAAAGGCTGGAGAAATATGGGGCATCATAAGCTGATTACGCTGACGACCTGTATTGCGGCGGCAAATGTGGTGACGATTTATCAGATGATTTATCCTGAATCGCTCATATCCTGTCTGGTGCCGACATTTGTCATTATCGGTTCTTATCTGAATGTTGAAAATCCGCTGTTTACAAAGCTGCAGGCGCACAACCGTGAAATGGTCATGGGCTTTGCAACATTGGTGGAAAACAGGGATGGCAGTACAGGAGGGCATATCCGCAGAACAACGACATATGTAAAGCTTCTGGCAGAAGAACTGCAGAAAAGGGGAATGTATAAAGAACAGCTGACACAGGATTACATAGAAAATCTTACCATAGCCGCGCCAATGCACGATGTTGGAAAGATTGCCATACCGGATGCTATTTTACAAAAACCGGACAGGCTCACAGATGAAGAATTTGCCATTATGAGAACGCATGCGGAAAAAGGCGGAGAAATCATAAAAGAAACGTTTGGACATATCGGTGACGGTGAATATGAAAAAATGGCATATGAGGTAGCAAGATATCACCATGAAAAATGGAACGGAAAAGGATATCCGCAGGGCTTAACCGGAGAGCAAATTCCGTTATGTGCAAGGATTATGTCGGTTGCAGATGTATTTGATGCAGTTTCTGCCAAAAGATGTTACAGAGGTGCTATGCCGTTAGAACAGTGCTTTGAGATTATTGAAAAGGGCAGCGGACAGGATTTTGACCCTGACATTGCGGAAGTATTTCTGGATATGAGAGAACGGATTGGGCAGGTAGTGGGGACAATCTGATGTATTCATCTTCGGATAATAACTGTACTGCTTTTTTGGACTCCTAATATTGACATGGATTTGCAGCCGGTTGTATGCTTATAAATAAGCGGATAAAGCGGATATGAAAAATCTGATATCAGAAAGCGGATATATGAAATCCAATATCAGAAAACAGACATAGATATTGCAAAAAGAAATAAAAGGACAGGTTATACGATGAACGGATTTGATAAAATGAATAAAAAACTGCTGGCTTCACAGGTAGAAGATGCATTAATGGACGATATTTTAAATAAGCCGGTTCCGATTGGGGAAAAAATCCCGAATGAATATGAACTGGCAGAAAAGTACGGTGTAGGGAGAAGCACAATCCGTGAAACAGTAAAAAGTCTGGTATCTAAAGGCATTTTAGAGGTGCGGCAGGGTTCGGGAACGTATGTTATCGGGACAGATACACTGGAAAATGATCCACTGGGCTTTTCTAAATATGAAGATAAGTATAAGCTGGCACTGGAGCTGTTTGAAGTCCGTTTAATGCTGGAGCCGGAGATTGCTGCGCTCGCCGCCCAGAAAGCGACAGAACAGGATAAAGAAGAAATTGTGCGGCTGTGTGATGAGGTGGAGAATTTCTATCGTGCCGGAAAAAATCATACAAAAAAAGATCAGGCATTTCATGCGGCGATTGCAAAGGCAAGTGGTAACAGTGTGGTAGAGTCACTGATGCCGACAATTCACACGGCGATTATTACATTCGTCAATCTGACCTATCACAAGCTGATGGAAGAGACAATCCAGACACACAGGGCGGTTACGGAAGCAATTGTGCAGGGCGATTCAGTCGGCGCAAAATGTGCCATGATTATGCACCTGACCTATAACCGGCAGATGTTGGTGAAAATGATGCAGGAGCGCAAAGCAGGCAATAAAACAGACGATAATAAAGAATAATAAAAACAATAAATTGGTTGATAAACCGCAGGAAAACGAGAGGAAAAATTTGTAAAATACATCAGACCATTTTTGCGAACAATGTTAAAATATGGATTAATAAAATGAATAGTTGTGCAAAAAGCACAAAAACAAGGCGGATTACAATAGCTAATCCGTCTTTTTTTAGTACAAAAAACGAAAATAAAATAAATACATCGGATGTATTGACATTTGCACAAGCAAAATATAGAATAAAATCAACAAATACATCAGACGTCTTATGAATATTATTCGTTGTTTTACACAACGCAATGCATTACAAATCAAAATGAAAGTTTCAAACAGGCGGAAAAGGTATGATGTTTTTACGGAATACGGCTTCCGCGGAAATGGAGGGTATTATGGACCAAACAACAAGATTGATTCTTGCGGCGGTAGTGGGAATGATTTTACTGCTCGTTCTCATTATCAAATTTAAGATTCATGCAATGCTGTCAATTCTGATTGGTGCAATTACAATCGGTCTGATTGCAGGAATGCCGTTTTCACAGATTGTTACGGCAGTCAATGACGGTATCGGTAACACATTAAAGGGGATAGCCCTGTTAGTAGGTTTAGGAAGCATGTTCGGTGCAATTCTTGAAACGTCGGGCGGTGCACAGACACTTGCCGTTACAATGGTCAACAGGTTCGGTGATAAAAAAGCGGCATGGGCGCTGGGTATTACAGGACTGGTTATTGCAATGCCGGTATTCTTTGATGCAGGACTGATTATTCTGATTCCACTGGCATTTTCACTGGCAAAAAGAACAAAACGTTCCACACTTTATTATGTTATTCCGTTACTGGCAGGACTTGCCGTAGGACATGCATTTATTCCACCGACACCGGGACCTGTACTGGTTGCAACGATGTTGGGCGTTGACCTTGGCTGGGTTATCCTTATTGGTATTGCCTGTGGTACGGTAGCAATGATTGTAGCCGGACCGGTATGGGGGTCTATCTGTGGAAAGAAATACATGGTTGAAGTACCGGAGCACATTCAGCAGCAGGAAGATATTGATGAATCAAAGCTTCCGAGCTTTGGACTGGTTGTAACCATTATTCTGATTCCGCTGGTACTGATTATTTTAGATTCTCTTGCAGGTGTAGTGGGATTTTTGACACCCGTGGCAGGCATTCTGGGATTTTTAGGCGAGCCGTTTGTGGCACTGCTGATTGCAACACTGGTTGCGATGTATTTCCTTGGAACAAGACACGGTTACACACTGGCAGAACTTGAAAAGATACTCACAAAATCTTTAGAGCCGACAGGTCTGATTCTTTTAGTAACAGCCTGCGGCGGTGTATTAAGATATATGCTTCAGTATTCAGGACTGGGCGATGTTATCGGAAATGCCGTTTCATCAGCCGCACTTCCGTTAGTTGTGGTAGCATTTATTGTTGCCGCACTCGTAAGAATCTGCGTAGGTTCTTCTACCGTAGCAATGACCATGGCAGCAGGCATTATTGCTGCAATGCCGGAAATTGCGACACTTTCACCGCTTTATCTTGCCTGCATTACAGCAGCAGTAGCCGGTGGCGCAACGGTCTGCTCACACTTTAACGATTCCGGTTTCTGGCTGGTACGTTCATTAGTCGGACTTGATGAAAAAACGACATTAAAGACATGGACCATTATGGAAACACTCGTTGGCGGAACAGGATTTTTAGTAGCACTGTTGATTTCATTCTTTGTATAAATATATTAAGTAAAATTTGGTGATAGCAGATGAAAAATCGTCTGAGAAATGGAGAGTATTATGGAATTAAAAAGTCAGGAAATGAGAAAACTCGCACCGGAACTGGACCCTTTGCGAATCGGAACAGGCTGGAAGCGTGAAGATTTATCAAAACCGCAGATTTTTATAGAAAGTACATACGGTGATAGTCATCCGGGAAGCGGTCATTTAAACATTTTAGTAGAAGAAGTACGAAAAGGTGTTGCACAAGCCGGCGGATTCGGTGCAAGATATTATGTAACAGATATCTGTGACGGCGAAAGCCAGGGTACGGACGGCATTAATTTCAGTCTTGCAAGCCGTGAAATGATTGCCAATATGATTGAAATTCAGGGCAACGCAACCGTATCCGATGCCGGTGTTTATCTGGCAAGCTGTGACAAGGGTATGCCGGGCAACCTTATGGGACTTGCGCGTGTCAACATTCCATCCGTAGTTGTTCCGGGCGGTACGATGAATGCAGGACCGGAAATGCTTACTTTAGAGCAGCTCGGTATGTACAGCGCAAAATATCAGCGCGGTGAGATTGACGAAGAAAAATTAGACTGGGCAAAATGCAATGCTTGTCCAAGCTGCGGTGCCTGCTCCTTTATCGGAACGGCTTCTACAATGCAGATTATGGCAGAAGCACTTGGGCTTGCCCTTCCGGGAAGCGCACTCATGCCTGCTACAAGTCCGGATTTACTGGCATATGCAAGAGAAGCCGGAAAACAGGCAGTCAAACTCGCTTACATGGAAAATATGAAACCGTCCGATATTGTAACGATGGAAAGCTTTGAAAATGCAATCCTTGTGCATGCTGCAATTTCAGGCAGTACAAACTGTCTGCTTCATATTCCAGCACTGGCACATGAATTTGGAATAGAAATTACAGGAGATACATTTGACAGACTGCACCGCGGCGCGCATTACCTGCTTGATGTCCGTCCGGCAGGAAGATGGCCTGCTGAAACATTTTACTATGCAGGCGGCGTTCCGGCGATTATGGAAGAAATCAAGGAACATCTGCATTTGGATGTTATGACAGTAACAGGAAAGACACTCGGAGAGAATCTGGAAGATTTAAAGAAAAACGGATTTTATGAGCGCTGTGAAAAGTGGCTTGCACAGTTTAACGAACGGTACAACACCAACATCACCCGCAAAGATATCATACGTCCGTACGATGAAGCAATCGGCACGGAGGGCAGTATTGCAGTCTTAAAAGGAAATCTTGCACCAGAGGGCGCAGTCATTAAGCATACAGCGTGTCCGAAGGAAATGTTTAAGGCAGTTTTAAGAGCCAGACCATTTGACAGCGAAGAAGAATGTCTGGACGCAGTGCTTCATCATAAGGTACAGAAAGGTGATGCAGTCTTTATCCGTTACGAAGGCCCGAAGGGAAGCGGTATGCCGGAAATGTTTTATACCTCCGAGGCAATCAGCAGTGATAAAGAACTTGGAAAGAGTATTGCGCTGATTACAGACGGACGTTTCTCAGGCGCCTCAACCGGTCCTGTTATCGGACACTGCAGTCCGGAAGCCGTAGACGGCGGTCCGATTGCCCTTGTTGAAGAAGGCGATTTGATTGAAATTGACGTAGAAGCAAGAAAGTTAAATATTATCGGTATCCACGGCGTGCAAATGACCGAAGAAGAAGTGCAGGAAGTATTAAAACAGCGCCGTCTTGCATGGAAACCGAAAGAACGCAAGTACAAGAAAGGTGTACTGAGGCTGTTTAGTGAACTGGCAGCCAGTCCGATGAAAGGGGCTTATCTGGAATACGATAAGTAAAATCATATCTTTTCCTAATATAAATGATGCAATCCGCAAGGCTGGGTATCCGGTCTTGCGGATTTGTCGTTGTATTGCATGATATAGCGAATAGGTATTTGATATTTACGGCGGACATTGGTATCATAGAAATATTACAGGATAAAATGCAATAAAAGGATAGGTGATAAACGTATGAAACCGCAAAGACAGATAAATCAGGAATATTTAACAGGGGAACGCCCTTTATTTGGGGAATCGGGGCTTCAAATTAACCATACTCTATTTGGGGAAGGCGAATCTCCGTTAAAGGAATGTCATCAGATTGAAATGGAAAACAGTATGTTTCAGTGGAAATATCCTTTATGGTACAGCAGTGATATTGAAGTCAAAGACAGTACATGGGCGGAAATGGCGCGCGCGGGCGTGTGGTATACCAACAACATTCATATCGAAAATGCGCTGATTGAAGCACCGAAGAATTTCCGCAGGTGTAACCAACTGAAGTTAGACAACGTATTTTTACCGAATGCGGCAGAAACACTCTGGCATTGCAGTAATGTGACATTAAATCAGGTGCGTGCAAAGGGCGATTATTTTGCTATGAACTGTACGGATATGCAGATTAATGATTTTGAACTGGCTGGAAATTACTGCTTTGACGGTGCAAAAAATGTGGAAATCCACCATGCAAAAATGCTTTCCAAGGACGCGTTTTGGAACAGTGAAAATGTGACAGTGTACGATTCCTACATTTCCGGGGAATATCTGGGCTGGAATGCTAAGAATCTGACGCTTGTCAACTGTACAATTGAAAGTCTTCAGGGAATGTGTTACATTGAAAATCTGGTACTGAAAAATTGCAGACTGTTACACACAACGCTTGCATTTGAATATTCCACGGTAAACGCAGAGATTACGGGAAAAGCGGACAGCATTTTAAATCCGAAAGGCGGTACAATCCGCGCAGATGCAATCGGAACACTGATTTTAGAGCCGGATAAGATAAAGCCGGAGGATACGCAGATTATTTGTAAAAATGTAATGGAAAGGCGGGAAAAATTTTAAATGGAAAATTTATTTGATAAACCGGTAAAACGCAGAGGAACGGGCAGTTTAAAGTGGGACGTTGCCGAAAATGAACTGCCGATGTGGGTTGCCGACATGGATTTTGAAACAGCGCCGCCGGTAAAAGAAGCTATTTTAAAGCGGGCGGAGCACGGCGTGTTTGGCTACACGGACATTACACCGGAGTGGTATAGTGCCTATCAGAGCTGGTGGAAAGACCGCCACGGATTTGAAATTGAAAAGGAGTGGCTCATTTTTACAACGGGTGTCGTTCCGGCAATTTCAAGTATTGTAAGAAAAATGACAACGGTTGCGGAAAATGTGGTGGTTATGACACCGGTTTACAACATTTTCTTTAATTCCATATTAAATAACGGCAGAAATGTGCTGGAAAGCCGTTTAAAATATGAAAACGGCGCATATCAGATTGACTTTGATGATTTAGAGGAAAAACTTGCAAATCCGCAGACGTCCCTGTTGCTGCTGTGTAATCCGCATAATCCTGTCGGAAAAATCTGGGATAGGGAGGAACTTAAAAGAATCGGGGAATTATGCTGGAAACATCATGTACTGGTGCTTTCTGACGAAATCCACTGCGATATTACAGAGCCGGGCAAGAACTATAGTCCGTTTGCTTCGGTATCTGAAACGTGTAAAAATAACAGTATTACATGTGTTGCGGCGACAAAAGCATTTAATATTGCGGGAATCCAGACGGCGGCAGTGATTGTGCCGGATAAAACGATTCGTCACCGTGTCAGCCGCGGATTAAATACCGATGAAGTGGCAGAGCCCAATGTATTTGCATTGACCGCACCGATAGCGGCATTTACAAAGGGCGGGGCATGGCTGGACGAACTGCGTGCATATTTATGGGGAAACAGAAAGACAGCGGAAGCATTTATAAAGGAAGAAATTCCGCAGATTTCAGTTGTAGCGGCGGAAGCAACGTATCTGTTATGGATAGACTGCACACGCATTGCTAAAAAAGAAGACAACCTCTGCGCATTTATCCGCAGCCACAGCGGGCTGTATCTGTGTGACGGCGCGGAATACCGCAACGGCGACGGCTTTTTAAGAATGAATCTTGCCTGCCCGAAAACGCAGGTGGAAGACGGACTGCGCCGGTTGAAGGAGAGTGTGGAAGCGTATCAGAAGCGGTATGCAGGGTAAAAGGCCTGATTTGAAATAACGTGTTCATTCAATGCTTTACAGGCATGAAATGATATAAAGCATAACTATTGGATATGAAAAGCGGTTCTTTATATAATAAAGGAAGATAAAAAAACTTAAATAAACATAAAGAACTTGAACTTAAAGTCGACTTTAATGCTATCGTGAAATTGACAATGAAATATTCAAGAGAAGGTGGAGATTAGTTTCTGAGTGAAAACAAATCTCCCTGATTGCAGATGAGAAATCGCCTACGCGAATTTCTCATCGCATTTTCGCGACAAAGTCGTTCAGAAATGGAGATTATTATGGGACACGTTACAAATCAATACTATGAAATCATGCAAAAGACAGGAATGGCTTCAATTGTAGCATTAACAACAAAGAAAAATCCGTTTCCGCAGGAAAAGGTCAATTATCTGCTGATTACCGGGCAGATGAAATATGACAGCAGTGAATATGCCACTTTAAAAGAAAAAATCCAAATGGCAGGATATGCGGTGATGCTAGTTGCAGAAGCAGCGCAGATTCAGATTGCAAATCGTCTGCTCTGGGAGTGTAGAAATGTGACAGCGGTGTATTATGCAGATTTAGAAAATCCATTTGAAATAGAAGAAAGCGTTACAAAAAAAGACCGGCTTCTATGGGACGTGCAGGCAGACCATGCCGAAAATCAGGCGGTGATGTCAGGGTGGTGCAACAGTTATAATAATCAGGAATTCAGCAATGAGGAACTAAAAGAATATGTGGCAAACAGCAGACATAAATTGGAGTCCTATCTGACACCGGACGCAAGAATACTGGAAGTTGGAATCGGCTCCGGAATGATTGCAATGCAGCTTGCGCCATGCTGTAAAACTTATTCAGGGTGTGATATTTCAAAAATAGTGCTGGATAAATTGGACGGAATGGCAAAAGAACGAAAAATGAATAATCTGCGGTTATATCCGTATGCAGCAGATGAGATTTATCATATACAGGAAAAATTTGATATTATTTTAATGAGTTCCGTGACAGAATATTTTAGCGGATATAATTATCTGCGGAAAGTTATAGAGCGTTGTATTGAGCAGATTGATGGAAAAGGGGTTATTTTATTTGCGGATATTTTTGATCTGGACAAAAAAGACAGTTACAGACAGTCCGTATATCAGTATGCAAAGGCACACCCGGGCGTGCGTTATAAAAGGGATTTTTCGCATGAATTATTTATTCCGCATGAATACTGGAAAGATATTGCCAACCAGTTTCCGCAGATTACAAAAACATTTATATCTGATAAAATCGGCAGATATAAAAATGAGATTAACCGGTTTCGTTATGATGTACTGTTTGAAGTCAATCATTCACGCCAATGGCAGGAAGAAGTGCCGTTGTATAAATATCAGTTCGGTATGTGTGACTTTTTAAATACAAATGAACGGGCGGTGTGATTTTTATAAATAGTTATCTGAACATGAAATGTGAAAACGTATACATAGAGATAAAAATGTGGTATACTATGCGCAAGCTGCAAGCCGTGCCGGAAGAAAGTAAAACATTCTAGGACATTGTACGGCGAAAGGTAGTATATTATAAGCAGGAGGGAACGGACTGTGTATTTAATCAAGAGAAGCCTTATAAATAAAGGGTTTTGAATGATTTAAGTCCTATTTTTTTATGAAGTTATGAATTTTGGATTGACATATTTTCATATGACAGTTAATATAATATTAAAGACAGGCAACTTGAGTGTCTGCCAAGCGGCAAAGTAAGGTGTTGTGCCAGAGAGCAGTGCCTTATGAGCTTTATAAGGGTTTGACA
>OGHJ01000594.1_pt1 | contig 51833 bp, 45 predicted proteins | sample 1571351 | NCBI WGS metagenome assembly OGHJ01 (sample SAMEA2582037, study PRJEB24529) | metagenome | biome: Human gut stool | place: China | collected 2011 | reverse complement strand
ATGCTATACTATGCATAGAAAACACAGCACAGTTAGCGGCTATCATACATAGAGCCTACCATGAAAAAGGAAAAAGGAGAGAAATGATGTATAAAAGTGTTATGGAAATTCGCAAGGATATTAACCCGAACCGATTAGATCAGCTTGCGTCTATTGCAGAAAGGGCATTTCGCAATCGGGCGGGGCGTGTGAAGAACGTAAGTCTCACACCCTACTGTCTTTCCTTTGAGGGTGGCGAAAAGGATTACGGCTGCCTTGAACTTGGAATGCTGACTTTGAAAAGAGAGAAATCTTTTTTAGAATGCTTAAGCGATTGGCACTGGATTGATGAGGATCCAGATGAGTGCTGCGACCTTTTACAACTTTTCAAGGGGTGACAAATATATGAGTAGAGGAAGAGAGCAAGTTGCCTTCGATTTAGATACGACTGCTTTAAAAACATATTATCCGTCGGATAATTGGAATTATGCATACGAAGTAATACGCAGACATATGACCAACAGCGGTTTTTTGTGGATGCAGGGTTCTGTATATGTTTCAAAAATGCCGATTATATCTGCGGAGGTTACGAATATTTTAGATGAACTCATTGAAGAAAATCCATGGTTGCACCTTTGCATGCGAGACTGCAGAGAAAGCAATATCGGAAAGGAACATAGCAAAAATCATCTCTTTAATAAAGCATTCGATATCCCTTTGTGTGCCGTAAAGGAAAGGTTGGGAAAGCGATGAAAACATTGCAGCAAGTGAAAGCAGAGCAAATGCAGGACCCTGTATTTGCAAAAGAATATGAGGCGATCCAGCCGGAAATGGATGTTATCAGGGCAATCGTGGAGGCCAGAACTTCTCAAAATCTCACGCAAAAAGAACTTGCAGAGCGTACGGGCATCAATCAAGCTGATATTAGTAAGCTCGAAAATGGTACTAGAAATCCTTCTGTTAATTTATTGAAACGTTTGGCAGAGGGGATGGGAATGACCCTAAAAATTGAGTTCGTACCAAAGAAATCATAAAATCCCGACCGTCGGCTCAATCCGGCGGTCTTTTTCTCCTTTTTCTTTTTGTGTCGATAGAAGATTCTTTGTCAATTTCACCAGATATTGAAGTTTCATCGCAAATCTGCTAAACTATATTTAATCGATAAATCGGAAGTTGCGAAAGGAGAACAAAATGTGGGGAGTATGTCTTGATAGTAACGCCATACAAGATGGATTATTTCAGACCGTTATTCAATACAAAAGAAAAGAGAATGGTGAAGTGGTGATTATATCCCCAAAAACTACATACAAACTGGATATTAAGCATGTTAAAGAATTGTCAGCACCTCCCCAATATATTTATGGAGAATGTGTTTCCCCTTGTAATCATCCCGATATGATAGGTATAGTTTGTGATATTGCTTGGCATTTCAAGTTAAACTGCTATTTCTATATAATTAAAGTCAATGGTAGACCGAAAAGCAAACGATACTACGATGGTGATTTGAACCCTATTGTATAACTTCCAGTTTATCGAACAGCTGCTGTTCAAGAATACACCGCCCTTCGTCAAATCGATGGAGGGCGGTTTTGCGCGCCTAAAATCAACACAACAGGTAAAAGGGCGGTCTTTTTTGACAGCTTGCGCAGGCTGTATTTTTTTTGTATAATAGAACAAATACGATACGAAACGTGTGAAGCACAAAACAGAGATAAAGGAAATGATAGATTTATGAGGATTATTACAGGTGATTTTAAGGGCAGGCGTCTTGAGATGCCTGTGGGAAACGATATCCGGCCGACGACGGAGAAGGTAAAGGAAGCGTTGTTCAGCATGATCGCGGGTAATCTGTATGACGCGGTCTGCGCGGACCTCTTCAGCGGGACCGGCAATCTGGGTCTGGAGGCGCTGTCCCGCGGCGCCGAGAAGTGTTATTTTGCAGATAACAGCAGAGCCGGTCTAGAACTGACAAAGCGCAATATCGCGATGTGCAGGGCAGAGGAGTGGTCAGTCGTAATCCCGGGTGACTTTGAAAAGGCGCTGGCGCGGCTTGCGGAGCGCGGAGAAAAGATTGACATCTTCTTTTTAGATCCGCCGTATCGGGAAGGATTATATGACAAATGCTTTGCGCTGATCCGTGCATACGATCTGCTGGCCGACGAGGGTATCATCGTAGCCGAACACGGAGAGCGTGATGTTTTCCCGGAAACCTATGCGGGCTTTGAAAAATTGAAAGAACGAACCTACGGTTCGATCGCGATCACGATTTACGGTTGATTGCATGCCTGCCTTGTGCTAAAATAAAGAGTACAGCAGAGTGCTGCGCTGCCGGAAAACAGCAGGACAGGCAAAATGACGGCAAAAAACACAAGACAGCTTGGAGGCAGTGATGAAAACAAAGGCATTGTATGCAGGCTCTTTTGATCCGTTGACCTTAGGGCATCTGGATATGATCGAAAGGGCAGCCCATATATTTGATGAAGTGACCGTCGGCGTGGTGGTGAATCTCGAAAAAAAAACCTTGTTTACATTTGAGGAACGCATGGATATGATTCGCAGGAGTACAGCACACCTTGCGAATGTCAGCGTGGACAAGTGCGAGGGGCTGCTGGCGGATTTCGTAAACAGGCACGATTTCAATGTGGTGGTGCGCGGCCTGCGCGGCGTCGGGGATTTTGACAGCGAACAGCAGATGGCGCAGCTGCATCAGCATTTATATAAGGAAAATGTCGAAACCGTATTTTTGATATCTGACGCAAAATACGCTTTTATAAGTTCAACCATGGCGAAGCAGGTCATCTCCCTTGGGGGAGAGGGCAGCATGCTTGTGCCGCCGTATGTTTTAGAGATGATGAAAGGGAGATTTGAAAAGTAATGGAAGATACAATGAAAGTCCTCGAACTGCTTGAGGAGTTGGAAGATATCGTAGATAACGCGACGAATGTACCGCTGACCAGCAAGATCATGCTGGAGGCAGAGGATGTTTTCAATATTGTCAGAGAGGTCCGTTTGGCGCTCCCGGATGACGTGCAGCAGGCCAAGTGGATCCGCGATGAACGCGACCGGATCCTTGCCGATGCCAAGGCAGAATACGAACGGATCATTCGTGAGGCGAAGAAACAGGCGGATTATCTGGTGGAGACGGATGATATCACGCTCAGAGCAACGAAGCTGGCGCAGGAGATTCGCGAGGACGCGGAGCTGCATGCCAAGATGCTCAAGATGAGAACCTATGATTATGTTGACAAAATGCTCTATGATATGCAGGCAAAGATGGACGAACTGAACCTGAAATATTTCGGAGAGATGTATACGAATCTGGACAAGACCTTCTCGATCATCAATCAGACGCTGAGTGACAACCGGGATGAGATCAAGCAGTTGGCTTATCAGACGCAAAACGATTTAGATACAGAAGCATAGGTGTCGGTTGTAAGCATAAGGAAGTAAGAACAAAATGCAGCAAAAAACAAATCTGAATTTACTCAATGTGGCTCTCATGTTTGTCGGTGCGATCATGGGAGCCGGTTTTGCGTCCGGGCGAGAAATCTGGCAGTTCTTCGGCGTATTCGGCAAGCAGGGCAGGATCGGTATTTTGCTGATTGCGGTGCTGTTTGTGGTCCTCGGCATGATGACAGCCTATCTGGCGCGGATTCTCGGAACCAACGATATGGGGCGCATCATCGCGCCGGGCGGCAATCCTAAAATCGAAAATCTGGTCAGCTGGTTTATGGCAATCATGCTGTTTACCGTACTGATCAATATGACCGCGGCAGGCGGTGCGCTTCTGCACCAGAACTTCGGCATCAGCAGACTGGTTGGCGGCGTACTGATCGGTGTGCTGGTCATAGTGACTGTGCTGGGAGAGTTTGAACGCATCTCAAAAGTCTTTCGCTATATCATGCCGGTTCTGTTCGCGGCAGTGATCCTGATCAGTGTGCTGGCAGTCACTGCGAATCTAGGGGCTTCGGCGCAGCGTGAACCTGTCAAGCCGTCACCGATTGCGGGGAACTGGATTTTGGCAGCTTGCCTGTATATTTCCTATAATATTCTTGCGATGATCCCGATCGTGGCGACTTCGTCGGTCAATGCGAAAAGCGAAAAATCTGCGATGCTCGGCAGCGGTCTGGGCGGTATTTTTCTAGGTGTGCTGGCTTTCACCATCGTGCTTGCACTGCAAAAAGACATGCAGTTTGCGCAGGCGATGGATATGCCGATGCTTGCCTACGCAGGACGGATCTCCAAGGGTGCAGGGATTATTTACAGCGTCCTGCTCTTTGCGGCCATTTACGCGTCCGCGACCAGCAATTTTTACGGTTTTACGACCAAGCTCCGGGAAAATCCGCAAAAGCAGCGGAAGGTGATCGCGGCGGCATGCCTGGCGTTTCTGCTTGGTTTAGTCGGCTTTAAGAATGTGGTGGCATACATGTTCCCGATCGAAGGCTATCTGGGATTTGCGATCATTGCCATGCTGCTCGTCAATTTCGTGCAGGTATACCGCAGAGAAAAGCGCAGAAACACCTATCAGAAACAGATGAAGCGAAAAGAAGGCATCGACTATTTTGAGGATTTTGCAGGATATGACCGTATGGAGCTTCCGCGTCCGCTGGTACGCGTAACCGGAGGTCCCGGCGGCGAAGCGATTTTGATTCTCGGCAGCGAAAAAACAGCATTGTATGACTGCGGCATGGCATGCTTTGCGGATAATTTGATTGAAAATCTAAAGACGGTATTAAATGCCGAAGGAAAAACCCTAGACTATATCCTGCTCTCGCATACGCATTACGACCACATCGGGGCGCTGCCTTACGTGCTGCAGGTCTGGCCGGAGGCACAGGTCTGCGGGCTGCAAAAAGCCAAAGAGGTCTTTACCCATCCGAACGCCAGAGCGACGATGGAGCGGCTCGGAAACAACGCCAAAGCGCTTTACGGCGTGGAGGGGATCGAGATCACTGCTGCGGGCATGCGGGTGGACCGCGTGCTTGCAGACGGCGACAGGATCAGTCTGGGTGCGGAGACTATAACGGCATATGAGACAAAAGGGCATACGGACTGCTCTGCGAGCTATCTGCTTTCTCCGGAGAAAATCCTCTTCACCAGTGAGAGCACCGGCATGCAGGTGACGAGCATGCTCGTGCAGACTTCTCCGCTCAAGAGCTATGATGATTGCTTTGCATCGGCGGCGCGCTTAAAGACGTTCGACGTGAACGATCTGATACTTCCACACTACGGGAGATTGCCGTCTTTTCGGAATCAGACGTATTTCGATGACTTTATCAAAGAAGCCGAGCTGGAACAACATATGCTCGAGGAGGCGATCCGACAGGGACTTTCGGACGATGAGCTCCTGCAGCTGCACATGCGGCGCTACTGGAGTGAAAAGCGCAACAAGGCGCAGCCGTTTGCAGCCTATGCGCTGAACACGCAAATCATCATCCGGCAGCTTCGAAAAAAACTTAACATCCCAAGTGAAATGTGATATGATGAAAACATCTTGAGACAACTTTCTCATCAAGGAGGGTTAAAAAATGGAAAGATATTTAGAAATGAAAGAGAAAATCGCAGAGGCAGTCAAGGCGAATCTGCAGGATGCGATTGCGCTGAACGATGATCTTGCAGACCATCCGGAGCTTTCCGGAGAGGAATACGAATCGTCACGCAAGATTGTAGAATTGTTGAAGCATAAGGGCTTTGACGTAGAGTATCCGTTTGCGGGTCTACCAACATCCTTTAAGGCGACTTACGGCAGAAACGACCATAAATATAAGGTTGCGATTATGACCGAATACGACGCGCTTCCGGGCATCGGACATGCTTGCGGGCACTGTGTCAGCGGCGCCATCAGCGTACTGGCGGGAATCGCAGCATCCAAGCTGCAGGACGCGTTGGACGCGGATATCGATGTGATCGGTACTCCGGTCGAAGAAACCGACGGCGCGAAATGCGCGCTAATCAAAAAAGGTGTCTTTGATCACTACGATATGGCAATGATGATTCACCTTTACGACCAGAATTTGATTTACTGCACGCTGAACGGGCTGGCATCTTATCTTTATACTTTCCACGGCAAGGCCGCACACGCGTCCGCAGCGCCTTGGGACGGTATCAACGCGTTGAATGCGGCACAGCTGATGTTCCATGGCACAGATTGCCTGCGGCAGCATGTGACACCGGATGTCAGAATTCACGGCGTCATCAGAAACGGCGGAGAAGCACCGAATATCGTGCCGGAAGAGGCCAGCGCGGAATTCTATGTCAGAGCGCTGGATCTGGATTACATGATGGATGTCGTCAGAAAGGTAGATGACTGCGCGGCAGGCGGTGCGCTGGCAGCACAGTGCACCTGGGATAAAGTAGAAACGGCAGCGGCCTATGCGAATATGAGAAGAAATTACTCGGGTGAGGACGCGCTGCGTGAGGTCTATGAGGAACTCGGCATCGATATCAACGGCGACCATGAGAAGAGCTTTGGTTCTTCCGATGTCGGCAACGTCAGCTTTGTCTGCCCGACGTTCCAACCGACGCTGCAGATCGTTGATCGCGGTGTCGCGATCCATACCAGAGAGTTTGCAGCTGCAGTGAAAACGGACAGAGCGCATGACACCATCGCGCTCGGCGCGAACGTCATTGCCCTGCAGATCGCAAAGATCTTCGGTGATGAAAACAGGATCAAACAAATGAAAGCCGATTTTGAGGCACAGGGTGGCCGCAAGATCGTATAAATCGATCGGCATCTGATATCAGACAGCGTCGATATCGGATATCTTGACATCATCTTTACATCATATGCAAGACAAAAGGAGGAATCAGAGATGCTGCAAGTATTGATTATAAACGGAATGTATCCGGACTATGAAAAGAAAGAAATGGTAAAGGCGAATATCGGTGTGCAGGACGGCAAGATCGCCTACATCGGTGCTGAAACACCGGAGGCGCGGCAAGTCATTGATGCAGAGGGCAGAGTGGTTTCGCCGGGATTTATCGATATTCATATGCATGAAGAGGATTTTGTGCATGAGGGTAAGCAATTCGTCATTGCCAATATGATGCTGGAAATGGGCGTCACCACAGCGGTCGGCGGCAACTGCGGCGTGCAGAAGCAACCGTTGTCAATCTTCAAATCCGTACTCAACGAATTGGGCGGCAGCCCGGTCAACTATCTCATTCTGGCAGGCTACAACCATTTTCGTACGGAATTGGGCATCGGCAGATACGCGCATCCGTCGCAGGCACAGATGGACGAGCTGCAGGCAATCATGAAGCGTGAGCTTGCGGAAGGCGCATATGGTATTTCGTTCGGTATTGAATACGATCCGGGCATCACCTTTGATGAAATGCTATGGGCTGTCAGAGCCTCTGACGATCCGCATCTGCTGGTTTCCGCGCACTATCGTGACGAAACGAAGAAGGACGATCTGTTCCCGGTAGAGGAAATGATACGCTTCTCACAGGAGATCCCGCAGAAGTTCCAGATCTCGCATCTGTCCAGCTGTTCGGCGACCGGCAGCATGAAAGAAGCGCTCGCGTGCATCAACGCAGCGATGGAACAGGACCCGACCCTGAACTATGATACTTATCCGTACAATGCGTTCTCGACAGAGATCGGCTCTGCCGTCTTTGAAGACGGCTGTCTGGAGGGCTGGGGCAAGGATTACAAGGACATTTTGCTGACGGATGACCCATATAAGAATGTTCGTTGTAACGAGGAAATCTTCCGCAAAGCCAGAGCAGAATATCCGAACATGCTGGCAGTTGCGTTCGTCATGAATGAGGACGAGATCAGAGAGGCCATTGTCAATCCGAACGGTATGGTAGCCAGCGATGCAATCATCAACAACGGCAGCGGACATCCGCGCGCCGCAGGGACATTCCCGCGCGTGCTCGGCAAGTATGTGCGGGAAGAAAAAGCGCTGCCGCTGATCGACGCGCTCCGCAAGATGACACTGGAACCGGCAAAGCGTCTGGAGCTTGATCAAAAAGGCAGAATCGCGCTTGGCTGTGACGCGGATATCACGATTTTCAACCCGGACACCATCATCGATAAAGCAGATTTCACCAAGCTCTGCAAGCCGGAGGGCATCGATTACGTACTGATCGGCGGTGAAATCGCCCTCAAGGACGGCGAACACGTCAATGACAGACTGGGACGGTTTATCTCCTATTGTTAAAACAGCATAGACACAAAAGAAAATCCCTTGGAAATCTCAAAATTCCAAGGGATTGATTTTTTGGTGGAGCATAGGGGGATCGAACCCCTGACCTCTTGACTGCCAGTCAAACGCGCTCCCAGCTGCGCTAATGCCCCGTACTTGCTTTATAGTAACACACTTTGATGCAAAACACAAGCATAAATTATAGTCCTGATATAAAATGTACACAGAAGGCGGTCCTGTGGGAACCGTCCGGTTCATCATATTGCAGCGCTTTTGCTTATTGGACACAGCGGCTGTGTGTTACCGCTTACGGTTTCTCGCTTTTCTCTTCAAATAAGCCAAAATAAATATATGAAAAAAACTTGAAAAAGCGTAAGACATGTCGTATAATTATTTCTGCTAAATATATAATGAAAAATCAAAAATCAAAAAATTAAATCAGTTAGGAGGTGTCTCCATGGGAAGACACGGTACGATCGCAGGCAGAAAGGCCGCACAGGACTCGAAGAGAGCCGCAATGTTCACAAAATATGCAAGAGCTATTACAGTTGCAGCGAAAGCTGGCGGAGACCCTGAATACAATGCGACCCTCAGACTGGCAATCGAAAAAGCGAAAGCGATTTCCATGCCGAACGACAACATTACGAGAGCGATCAAAAAAGGAACCGGAGAATTAGCCGGTGAGACATACGAAGAATTAAGCTTTGAAGGATATGGCGTAGGCGGCGTTGCTGTCATTGTAGAGGCATTGACCGACAATACAAACAGAACGACTTCGTCCGTCAGATCTACCTTTGACAAATACGGCGGCAACCTGGGCACACCGGGCTGTGTATCCTACATGTTCTCCCGTAAGGGCATCATCATCATCGAAAAGACCGATGCGGTCGATGAAGATGCGCTGCTGGAAACTGCGTTGGAAGCGGGCGCTGACGATATGGTCGTGCAGGAGGACAGCTTTGAGATCGTTACCGATCCGGCGGCCTATACGGACGTACATCATGCACTGGCAGATGCCGGATATGAGATCGTGGAATCCGATGTCGAATATGTTCCGTCGATGGAGGCTGCGCCGAAGGACGAGCATGATATCGCCAAGCTGGCGAAGATGATCGAACTGCTGGAGGATAACGACGACGTGCAGAAAGTATATACAAATTGTTCCATCGACCTTTTCGAGGAATAACAGACAAACTTGCGATTATACTATAACAATGAATCCTGGGTTATGCGTTGAGGACATATAATTGAACCTACACTTGAATTTCGGGAGTCCGGGTTTCGCCCGGCGTTATGTCAGGCCGCCTTGTGAGCGGAAGACAGAGGCAGGCAACAGGACACCCACCTATCGTAAGATAGGGCGTCAATTATATCCTTGACGGTAATTTGGGATTTTTGTTTATCCTGCGGGACGTCTCATGACGAGCGCCCCGCATCACGCAGAATAGCAGAGGATTTGAGTTTTCAAATCCTCTTTGTAAATAGAGATAAAGAGGTTCGTACATGAGTGAGAGAATCGTCATCATCGACGGAAACAGTCTGATCAACAGGGCATATTACGCGATGCAAAAACCTATGATTACCAAGGATGGGATCTATACACAAGGAATCTTTGGATTTGTGAATATGCTGAATAAAATTATCGGAGATTATGAGCCAATGTATCTGACGGTGGCATTCGACTTGAAAGCACCGACTTTCCGCCATCTGGAGTATGACGCATACAAAGCCGGACGCAAACCGATGCCGCCGGAGCTGGTCATGCAGATGCCGCTGCTCAAGGAGGTACTGCACGCGATGCGTATCCGGACGCTGGAGCTGGAAGGCTTTGAGGCAGACGACATCATCGGCACAGCCGCACGTCTTGCGGAGGAGGCGGACATCGAGCCGCTCATCATCACCGGAGACAAGGACGCGCTGCAGCTCGCGACCGATAAGACGAAAATCCTCATCACGAAAAAAGGCATCTCTGAATTTGAATTATTTGATTACGATAAAATGGTCGAGCATTACGGACTGACACCGACGCAGTTCATCGACCTCAAGGGATTGATGGGAGACAGCTCCGACAATATCCCGGGGATCCCGGGTGTCGGTGAAAAGACGGGGATCGCGCTGCTCACGCAGTTTCATTCGATAGAAAATCTGCTGGCGCATACCGACGAGATTACGAAGCCTGCACTGCGCAAAAAAGTCGAAGAGAACGCACAGCTTGCTGTGATGAGCAAGCGACTGGCCACGATCAACCGTTTCGTGCCGATGGAGATGGACTTCGACGAGATGCGCATGCAGGAACCGGACTACGATGCGCTGATCGCATTGTACCAAAAATTGGAATTCAACAGCTTCCTCAAGCGGCTGTCTAAAAAAGAAATCCCGCAGGAGACTTTCGATTTCGTTCCGCGCGAAGTCAAACAGGTGCGCATTGCAGACAGTGCAGCACTTACTGCACTGGACGCCTTGCAGCAAAAAGAAGTGTTCTTCCAGGTGTTCGGCGACGGCAGCCATGTGCACAAGCCACAGGTGGAGGGCATCTTCCTGCACTGCGGAGACTGCGCATATTATCTGGACAGCTATGCAGTGCCGCTTGAGACCTTGGTGGAGAAGCTGAATACGCTGCAGCTGCACCTTTGTGGGCACGACATCAAGGAAAGCCTCTACAGCCTGATGGTTTACGGATATCAGCAGTTTACGGTCGTTTTCGATACGGCGATCGCGGCTTACGTGCTGGATGTTTCCAAGAACCAGTATGATCTGAAAAGTCTGGCGTTTGAACAGCTGCATCTCGCGGTAAAAAGTCCGGAGGAATATTTCGGTGAAAGCAGGCAGATGGATATGTTCGCGGCTGTCGATACGCAGAATATCGAATACGGCATCGTGACCGCAGACGTTGCGGCAAAGCTGCGCGCACATCAAGAAGCCAAACTGCAGGAAAATGCGTTGGAGAAAGTCTTTTACGATGTGGAACTGCCGCTGATCGAAGTTCTGGCAGCGATGGAAGCGGAGGGTATCCGTACAGACAGCACATTTTTAGACAAGACCGGGCAGGAGCTGCAGGCACAGACGGAACTTCTGGAAGAACAGATCTACGCTTATGCGGGCTGCCGCTTCAATATCAAATCGCCGTTTCAGCTCGGCGACATTCTCTTTGAAACGCTGCAGCTGCCGGCTGGCAAGAAGACCAAGCGCGGCTACAGCACCAGCGCCGATATTCTCGAAAAGATCAGGGACAAGCATCCGATTGTCGATGCGGTACTCCAGTATCGCAATCTGACGAAGCTCAACTCTACTTATGTGGAGGGCATGAAACCGCTGATCGGCGAGGACGGCAAGATCCGCGCGCATTTCCAGCAGACGGTGACCGCAACAGGCAGGATCAGCTGCACTGAGCCAAATCTGCAGAACATTCCGATCCGGCAGGAGACCGGACGCAGTCTGCGCAAGGCGTTCAGTGCTTCGGACGCAGCGCATATTCTGGTCGGCGCGGACTATTCCCAGATCGAGCTGCGCATTTTGGCGCATTTGTCGCAGGATCCGGGGCTTCTGGAAGCGTTCCGGCTGGGTGAGGATATCCACAAGATGACCGCAGCCAAGGTGCTGGGCGTGCCGATGGACGAGGTCACGCCGGGTGACCGCAGCAAAGCGAAAGCGGTCAATTTCGGTGTCATTTACGGCATGAGCGGCTTCGGTCTCAGCGAAAATCTGCATATTACGCGCAAAGAGGCGGAGTCCTATATCGAAGAATATTTCAAAAAACATCAAAAAGTCAAGGCGTATATGGATGGTGAGATCGCACACTGCAGAGAAACCGGCTATGCAGAAACGATGCTCGGACGCAAGCGTGCCATCCATGAGATCAACGCATCTGCCTATATGGTCAGACAAGCAGGGGAACGTCTGGCGATGAACACGCCGATCCAGGGCACTGCCGCGGACATCATCAAAATCGCGATGGTCAAGGTCTATCGCGAGCTCAAAGCAAAGCACCCGGATTCCAGTCTGATTTTGCAGGTGCACGATGAATTGATCATCAATGCAGCAAAAGCGGAGCTTGCCGAGATCAAAGAATTGCTGGTCAGAAACATGGAATCGGCGGTGCAGCTCTCGGTCAAGCTGGTCAGTGAGCTGGGCGAAGGGGAAAGCTGGTACGACTTGAAATAGGAGATACAAAAACACATGAAAATTATCGGTTTGACGGGCGGTATCGGCACCGGAAAGTCTACGGTTTCCGCTTATCTTGCACAAAAAGGCTGCAGGCTCATCGACGCGGACAAGATCTCGCATCAGATGACAGAACCGGGCAGTCCATGCCTTTTGGAAATCCGGGAAGCCTTCGGCGCAGAGTTTTTCCTTGGTGACGGCAGTCTGGACAGGAAGAAGCTGGGGCGTCTTGTGTTCGCGGACGCAGAGAAAAAGGCACAGCTGGAGGAAATCATTACCCGCAGAGTCATCGAAAAGACACTGCAGCTGGTGCAGATGTACCGGCAGCAGCAGGAAAAGCTGGTCGTTATCGACGCACCGCTGCTGTTTGAATGTGGGATGCAGCGTTATACCGATGAGACCTGGCTGGTTGTATGCCGTTCCGAAAAACGCATCGCGCGCATCGTCGCGAGAGACGGGCTGACACCGGAGGAAATCGAGGCACGGATCGCAAACCAGATGCCGGAGGCGCAGAAGGAAACGCTTGCGGATCACGTGATCGACAATTCCGGGGAGCTGCCGGGGCTGTATGCGCAGATTGACGCGCTGCTTGCGGCGCTGAACATAGAGGGATAGAACTTGAGGGAGAAAACGGATGAAAGACAATCGGCTGCTGCAATTTTTAAAAAAATACTGGGTGATAGGAGTTTTTACCTTGACGGCTCTGGGCGCGGTGCTTTCCAGTGTGGAGATCTACAAGGAAGAGGTGCTCAATATCGACCCGGATATTAAATACGAGGCGCAGGATACCTTGTATTTCGCGGCAGAGCGGATCGATACGCTCAACCCGCTGATTTCGCAGAGTGAGGACGTATACTATCTTTCCAAGCTGCTCTACAGCAGTCTCTTTGCGTATGACGAAAATCTCAGCGCCGTACCGGAGCTTGTGCGCAGCTATACGGTCAACACAGAACGCGCTTATATCGATCTGAAACTCAAAAAGAAGGTCAATTGGCATAATGGAAAGCGTCTGCGTGCGGAAGATGTTCGCTTTACGGTCAGCGCGATCAAGGCGGTCGGCACTACTTCGCCGTACTACGAGAAGGTGTCCAAAATCATATCGGTCAATGTGACGGATACCTATGCCTGCAGGATCTATTTCAATAATAACTACAACTGTTCCCTGGATGATCTGATCTTTCCGATCGTACCGAGCACGCAATACGCGAGTGCGCTGCAGTTCGCGCGTGCAAAAGACGATTTCAAGCCGATCGGCACCGGCGTATATCAGTATAAGTCCTACAATTATCTCAAATATCTGCGCATGGTACCGAATGCGGACTATTTCGGCACGCAGGCGGAGAACAAAATTTACGTGACAATCGTACCGGAGCGCGATCTGGCGGAAAATCTGATGGAAATCGAAATGGTGACATGCTATCTGGACAATTCTTCCAGCCGCAAGTCTGTTGTGTCGGATAAGCAATATCAGATGTACAATATCGTATCCAATCAGCTGGAAATGTTAGTATACAACACGAAAACAGGGATCTGCAAAGATCTTAAGACCAGACAGGCGATTTCTGCGGGCATCAATCGGGAAAAGATCCTCGCCAATGCCTATATGGGCGACGGCGTCCTGACCGATTCGATCTACTATCCGAATTATCTGGGCGTACAGGACGAGGCTACCTCTGCTGTCTATGATTATCAAAAAGCAGTGGAGCTTTTGGAAGCCGCGGGCTTCTCGTATGACGAGCATGACGGACAGCTTGCAAAAACAGGCGTTGCGGACATGACTGTCACAATCCTTGTCAACAAAAAGAATGCGACGCGTACGGCAGCAGCGCGTTTGATCGCGGCGAATCTCGAAAGTCTGGGATTCAAAACAGATGTGCAGGCACTGACGGCAAAAGCATATCAGGCAGCGATGAAAAAGGGTGATTTCGATCTTCTTCTGGTCGGTTACAGCATCGAAGAAAACTATGATCTACGGGCATTCTTCAACGGCAAAAATCCATGGAAGTATACGAATTTCTCTCTGCTAACGCAGGTGAACGAGCTGGAACGCATGCACACCAACGAGGAATATCAGGAGATCTACCGCAGTATCAAGCAGCAGCTCGCAGAGGAGCTTCCTTATGAACCGCTTTGCTATAAATATGTGGGTTTGGTCGGCGTTCCGTATTTTGAGGCGGAGCAGCTGCCGCTGTTCCATGATATTTACAAAAACTGTCAAACTTGGCGTTGGAGTAAGGTGATCGAACCGGAGAAAGAGACAGAAACCGGACAAAATGACAACAAAAATCAAAATAATTAAAAAAAGTGTTTGTATTTTCGAAAGTTTTATGCTATGATTGTTCTGTTACCTCAAGAGTGGTAACAGAAGCATGCCGGCGTGATGGAATTGGCAGACGTGCAGGACTCAAAATCCTGTGGTGGCAACACCGTATGGGTTCGACCCCCATCGCCGGCACCATTTTTATGGAAACGAAAGCATAGTATATGAGAGGAGCGTTAAAGCATGCCAGCAGGATTAGCAAATTTAATTCCTTTGGTTCTTTTGATCGTCGTAATGTATTTTTTGATGATCAGACCGCAAAAGAAAAAAGATAAGCAGATTCAGGATATGAGAAAAGCCTTGACTGTAGGAGACGAGATCGTCACCATCGGCGGTATCTGCGGTAAAATCGTAAAGACAAAAGAAGATTCTTTCATCATTCAAGTCGGTGCTGACAAAGTGAAATTTGAAATGATGAGATGGGCTGTTTCATCCGTAACCAAACCGTCTGCAAGACGTGAAGACAGAGAGACTGTTGTGGAGGATGAAGCACCGAAGAAGGCTATGCCGAAGAAGCTCAGAAAGTCTTCCGATGTAGAAGAGACTGCAAAAGAAGATGCTCCGGTTGCTGTTACAGAAGTCGAAAAAGCTGCGGCAGAAGAAGCTGCGAGTGAAGAATAGCGGACTGCAGCAGCCATCATATCACAGCATACAAGGGACCCTGATTCGTTCAGGGTTCTTTTTTCGTGTAAAATTTGCGTATTTTTGCCCTTTTCCAGAGTTTTTTGTTCTAAAATCAACGGTTTGCTCTTGTAAGAAAGGCAAAAAAGTAGTAAAATGTAATGTAAAATAAAATGCCCCTTTATGGGCATTCATAGAAATTATAGGATATGAGAGGTTTTTGAAAAATGAGTTTAAAACTGAAACGTGTACTGGCTGTGCTGGTGATCATCGCACTGGTATTCGGCTGGTATGTCACCCTGTTCGGCATCGGTGACAAGACAAAAGACGGAGCTATCACCTCTGTGAAATCTGCCTTAAAATACGGCTTGGACATCGACGGCGGTGTCTATGTCGTTATGGAGGCTAAGACAGACTTGACCGGAGACGAACTCAAGAAGCTGATGGAACAGACCCGCGCGGTACTTGACAATCGTGTCAATCAAATGGGTGTCGCGGAATCCTCCGTCACGATCGAAGGCACCAACCGTCTGAGAGTGGAAATTCCGGGCATGGAGGATGCGGAAGACGCTATTCAAGCAATCGGCAAGACTGCGCAGCTGTATTTCATCTTAGCAGACGGCAGTGTGGTACTGGATGGCAGCCATGTCAAGGATGCACAGATCGCGACAGACGGCAGCTATTACAAGATTCTGCTCGACTTTGACAGCGAAGGCGCGACCTTGTTTGAAGAAGGTACCAGAAAGGCCTTTAATCAGGAAGTGACGCCGACGATCGATGGTCTGCAGGCGAATCAGATCGCGATCGTACTGGACGGAGAGATCATCACCAACCCGAACGTGCAGAGCGTCATCAGCGGCGGCAGCTGTGAGATCGAAGGTAAATACAGCAAAGAAGAAGCTTCCATGACCGCGGCGCTGATTCGAGGCGGCGCGCTTCCGGTGGAACTGGAAGAAGTCCAGTCCTCCGTACAGACGGCGACCATCGGCGCACACGCGCTGGACAAGTCCATCATAGCAGGCGCGATCGGTCTTGGCATCGTATTCCTGCTGATGCTGATCTTCTATGGCATGCTGGGACTGATCGCAGACATCGCACTGCTGCTGTATGTCATCATGTTCATGTGGTCCATGGTCGGACTGGGCGTTGTTATGACCTTACCAGGCATTGCGGCATTGATCCTGTCTATCGGTATGGCTGTGGACGCGAACGTCATCATCTTTGCGAGAATCAAAGAGGAAATCTGCGCAGGCAAGACGATTCGCGTGGCGGTCGATGCAGGCTTTAAGAATGCCTTGACGACCGTACTCGACGCACAGATCACAACCTTAATTGCAGCAGTGGTACTGTACGAGATCGGTACGACCTCCGTCAAGGGCTTCGCACTGACCTTGATGATCGGTATCGTGATCAGTATTTTTACAGCCGTAGTCATTACACAGCTGTTCATTTCCCTGCTGGCGAACAATCCGAAATTTGCAAAGAATAAGTACTTTGGCGTGAATGATGATTTGACGCCGAAGCAGATGTTAAATAAAACTTTCTCATTTATCAAACATAGAAAAGTTTACTACATCATAAGCTGTGTAATCATCATTGCGGGACTGCTGTTTGCGACGATCGGCGGTATGAACTACGGTATCGACTTTACCGGCGGTACGACCATTCAGGTAGAAATGGGCAAAGAGGTTCCGGTTGCAGACATCGAAAAATCGCTGGAATCCTATGAGCTTTCTCCACAAATCATCTACGCGGGAGTGGGGAACACCCAGATCGTGATCAAGACAATCAAGTCTTTGGACAATGCAGCTCGTGCGGAGATCATTGATACCCTGGGTGAAGATTTTGGTATTACGCAGGAGGATGTATTGGCTTCCGAACAGTTCGGACCGTCTGTCGGTGACGAGCTGAAAGCGAACGCGCTGAAAGCTGTGATCATCGCTTCGATTGGTATGCTGATCTATATCATCTTCCGATTCAAGTCATGGAAGTACGGTGTGACGGCGATTGCCGGCGTGGTGCATGACGTCTTAATGGTCATCGCATTCTATGCGATCTTCGGCTATACGGTAAACAATCCGTTTATCGCGGCAATTCTGACTCTGGTCGGATATTCCATCAACGATACGATCGTCATCTTCGACCGTATCCGGGAGAACAAGGCTTTGCATCCGAAGGACAACAACGAAACCAATATCGACCTGAGCATCAATCAGACACTGAACAGAACGATCATGACGTCCTTGACCACACTGGTCGTTATGGTCCCGCTTTGCATTATGGTATCCTCCGCGATCAGAGAGTTTATCATTCCGCTGATGGTCGGTGTTATCGTAGGATGCTATTCCTCCATCTTTGTTTGCAGCCCGCTCTATTATGATCTCTGCAAGAAAGATGAAACATCGAAGTACGTATTAAGTACAACAAAAAAGGCAAAAAAGACAAAATAGGAGCCATGATCTATGACCACAAAAGCTGAATTTTTAGAAAAAATACTAAGTATCAATTCTAAATACAACACCGAGCTGATCGGCAAAGCGTTCGATACCGCCCAGCGTCTGCATGCAGGGCAGCTGCGCAAGAGCGGAGAACCGTATTTCATTCATCCGATTCATGTCGCGCTGATCCTCGCGGAGATGGGTATGGACGACGCGACGATCGTCGGTGGGCTTTTGCATGACGTGGTAGAAGATACACCTTACACCAGAGAGCAGCTCGTCACCGACTTCGGGGAGGAAATCGCCCTTCTGGTGGACGGTGTGACGAAATTAGGTACGATTAAATTTGAATCCAAAGAGGAAATACAAGCGGAGAACTTCCGCAAGATGTTTTTGGCGATGTCCAAGGACATCCGCGTCCTGATCATCAAGCTGGCGGACAGACTGCACAACATGCGGACCATGGAGTACATGAGCCCCGAGAAAAAAATCGAAAAGTGCAACGAAACTCTCGAAATCTACGCGCCGCTTGCCAGCAGGCTCGGTATTTCCAAAGTCAAGTTTGAGCTTGAGGATCTGGCACTCAAATATCTGCATCCGCAGGAGTTTCAGGAACTCAAGGAAAAAGTCAACAAGCGTAAGGAAGAACGCGAGGCGACCATCAATCTGGTCATCAGCGAGATTCGCGATTCGCTTGACGACATGCACCTGCATTACGACATCTACGGCAGGGCAAAACATTATTACAGCATCTATAAGAAGATGAAATATCAAAATAAGCAGATCGACGAGATCTTCGATCTGATCGCAGTCCGTATCATCGTAGACAATGTGAAGGACTGCTACGCGGTACTCGGTATCGTCCATACCATGTGGAAACCGATCCCGGGTCGATTCAAAGACTATATCGCGATGCCGAAACCGAATATGTACCAATCACTGCATACGACGGTCATCGGCGACAACGGCGAACCGTTTGAAATTCAGATCCGCACCTATGAGATGCATCAGGTCGCGGAATACGGTATCGCAGCACACTGGAAGTACAAGGAAGGAGATACTTCCGGCAAAGCATCCAATGACGATATCAAACTGGCATGGCTGCGGCAGTCTCTGGAATGGCAGCAGGACATCAATGACCCGAAGGACTTCCTGGAGACGATGAAAATGGACCTGTTCGCCAGTCAGGTATTCGTATTCACGCCGCGCGGCGATGTGATCGAGCTGCCGGCGGGTTCAACACCGCTGGACTTCGCCTTTAAGATCCACTCAGCCATCGGCTGTAAGTGCGTCGGCGCCAAGGTCAACGGCAAGATGGTGACCATCGATTACACCTTGCAGAACGGTGACATTGTCGAGATCGTCACCTCCGCGAACTCAGCGGGACCGAGCATTGACTGGCTGAAGATCGCCAAAAGCTCTAACGCCAGAAATAAGATCCGCAGCTGGCTCAAAAAAGAAAACAAATCCGACACCATTGATAAGGGAAAGGATCTTTTAGATAAATATATCCGCAAGCGGGGCTTCGAGCCTGCGGCCTGCGCCAAATCCGCTTTTTTGAACAAAGCGATGAAGGCAATGAATTTTGCCAACGCAGACGAATGCTATACGCAGCTTGCCAACGGCGGTACGCTGGTCAGCAAGTTTGCAAACCTCCTGTTTGGCTACTATACGGACGAGACAAAGACAGAAATTCCAAAGAGCAATGAAGAACTCGCAGCCGAGATCAAGGAAGCAGAAACGAAAAAATTACGCGATCGCAGAAAATCAGCTGATAATCCGGGCATTGTCGTCGAAGGCGCGGACAACCTGATGATCAAACTTGCCAAGTGCTGTAATCCGGTACCGGGAGACGAGATTGTCGGCTTCATCACCAAAGGACGCGGCATTTCCGTTCACAGACGGGACTGCTCCAATATCGTGGCGCTGCCGGAGCATGAAAAGGCGCGTTTTATCAAGGTGGACTGGGAGGACCTCAAAGCAGGGAAAGCCTACAATACCGACATCTGCATCATCGGAACGGATCGCAAGGGGATGCTTTCGGATATTTCCAGAGTCTGTGAGGATATGGATATTCATTTGTCCGGGGTCAATGCGAAAAGCGGCAGAGACGGCAGCTTGACGATGACGATTACCCTGTCGATTTCCAGTACGCAGGAGATGCAGAAGGTGCAGCGCAGTCTGCGCAATATCGAGGGCGTGACACAGGTTTACAGAGCAAAATCATAAAAAATAAACGATAAAAGAGAAGGAGTACAGCACACATGAGAGCAGTCGTGCAACGCGTCACACAGGCAGATGTGACCGTAGAGGAAAATGTGACAGGCGCAATCCGGCAGGGTCTGGTCGTTCTATTAGGCGTAGAAGACGGCGATACCGAAAAGGATGCGGATTACATCGCAGAAAAGGTGGCAGGACTTCGTATTTTTGACGATGCGGACGGCGTGATGAACCGTTCGGTGCTGGATATCGGCGGCGGTGTCCTTTCCATCTCACAATTTACGCTGCTGGGCGATGTGCGCAAGGGCAAGCGACCGAGCTATAGCCACGCGGCAAGACCGGAAGCGGCAAAAGCGCTGTACGCATATTTCAATCAGAAGCTGACAGACAAAGGCATTCCGGTCGGCGAAGGCATCTTTCAGGCGGAGATGCTCGTGCGCATTTATAACGATGGACCGGTGACCATTTTACTGGACAGCCACAAATTATTTTAGAGGGAAAATATGAAAATCATCAGATACATGACAGGACCGATTCAGGTCAACACGTACCTTGTGTACGATGAAGAAAGCAAAAAAGGATTTATCGTCGATCCGGGTGGTTACTGCAAAGAGCTGACCGAAGAAGTTAAGAAGCTCGGACTGGATATTGTGTATATTATTTTAACACATGGACATGGTGACCATATCGGCGGTGTTGCGGAACACGCGAAGGAGTTTCCGAACGCTAAGATTGTGGCGAGCGAAAACGAAACGGAGCTTCTGCATGACGCAAAGTGCAACGTGTCAACCGAAATGTTCGGCAAACCGATTACGGTAGAGCCGGACCTCTATGTCAAGGACGGCGATGAACTGACCGTTGGCAATATGACGCTGCATATTCTGGATACGCCGGGTCATACCAAGGGTGGCATGAGCATCTATGTGAACGGACATCTGTTCAGCGGGGATACCCTGTTCCGTTACTCTATCGGCAGAACCGATTTTTACGGCGGCGATTTTCGCGTGCTGATGAATTCCATTAAGGATAAACTGTTCCTTTTGCCGGATGATACGGTCGTACTGCCGGGGCATATGGGCTTCACGACGATCGGCGACGAGAAGAAAGGAAATCCTTTTGTATAAAATTTTACTTCATGGGATTACAAATAAATATGAGCTGCAGGAGCTGATCAAGGTGTTTCTCTCGCCGGACATGTTCGTGAGCTATACGGACGCGGAGGCAGAAGCAGCGGCGGACTTAGAAGCCAAGTACGGAAACGGCAATCTCGCGGCAGGCGGGACGCAGCCAGCGGAAATCGCGGCGCCTGCCGCGCAGCCAATCCTGCTTGAGATCAATCAAGCCTTGTCCGCGGATAAAAACGAGATCAAACGAGAAACTTACCGTAAACTAGCTGCGGTAACCGGATATGAGCCGGAGTGGGGCATTCTGACGGGCGTGCGTCCGGTCAAGCTGGCAGGAGAGCTGCTTGATCGTCTGCAGGATATGGAGGCGGTACGCAGAACACTCCGCGAGGACTATCTGCTGGCAGAGTCCAAGATCGATCTCCTCACAGATACCTTAGCCTATCAGCGGGAGGTCTGCGGCAAGGCAGATCCGGATTCGGTCGGCGTTTATATCGGGATTCCGTTCTGTCCGACTCGATGCCTTTACTGTTCTTTTACTTCCAATCAGGTGCCGGACGCGGAGATCGCGCGCTATCTGGAGGCATTAAAGCAAGAAATTGCGTATGTCGGCAGACGCATGCAGGAGACCGGACTTTGGGCGGAGAGCATCTATATCGGCGGCGGCACACCGACCACGCTGACGGCAGAGCAGCTCGATGCGCTGCTGGGAACGGTGGAGGCTGCGATAGACCTGAGCAAACTAAAGGAATTTACGGTAGAAGCCGGCCGTCCCGAAACCATCACCTATGAGAAGCTGGAAGTGCTGCAGCAGCACCATATCGCACGCATCAGCATCAATCCGCAGTCGATGCATGCAAAGACTTTGGACCTCATCGGGCGGGAGCATCGTCCGGATGATATTGTCAAGGCATTTCAGCGCGCGGACTGGGTCGGGATTCCGATCGTCAACGCAGATGTCATTACCGGTCTACCGGAGGAATCACCTGCTGATTTTGCGAAGACGATGGAGGCGCTTCTGGCGCTCGACCCGGAGAATATTACGGTGCATACGCTGGCGGTCAAACGCGCCTCGCGCCTTGTGGAGGTGGATAAGGATTTTCACTATAAGCAGGGAGAAACCGTTAAGGAAATGCTGGCTGTCGCGCAGCAGAAGCTCAAGGCAGCAGGCTTCCGTCCGTATTATCTGTACAGACAGAAGCATATGGCAGGTGCCTTTGAGAATACAGGGTACTGCAAGGATGATACGCCTTGTATCTACAACATTCGCATCATGGAGGAGAAGCAGACCATTCTGGCGCTCGGCGCCGGCGGCATCAGCAAGATCTACTACCCGGACGAAAACCGTCTGGAACGGGTGCCGAATGTTTCCAATTATGAGATCTATATTTCCAGATTAGAGGAAATGCTGGATAGAAAAGAACAGAATATTTTTAAGGAGGTAGAAAAGAGATGTTAACGAACGCACCGAAAGGGACGAAGGATATCATGCCGGATCAGGTGTACAAGTGGCATTACATCGAAAAGAAGTGGAAAGATGTGTGCCAACGCTACGGCTTCAAGGAAATCAGAACCCCGATCTTTGAACATACAGAATTATTCCAGAGAGGGATCGGCGATACCACCGATGTCGTGCAGAAAGAAATGTATACCTTCAACGATCATGGCGGACGCTCCATTACGCTGAAGCCGGAAGGCACCTCTCCGGCGGTACGTGCTTTCATCGAACACAAGATGTACGCGGAAGTGCAGCCGATCAAGCTCTACTACGATATTCCTTGTTTCCGTTATGAAAAGCCGCAGTCCGGCCGTCTGAGACAGTTCCATCAGTTCGGTGTGGAAACCTTCGGTACGCCGAATATGGTCGCGGACGCGGAGATCATCGCGATCGGCTACGATTTTCTGACCTCTATGGGCGTGTCCGATCTGACCCTGGAGATCAACTCTGTCGGATGTCCGCACTGCCGCGCGGAGCACAGAAAAGCGCTGAAGGAGTTCTTAGCGCCGAAGTTCGATCAGCTTTGTGATACCTGCAAATCCAGATATGACAAGAACCCGATGCGTATCCTCGACTGCAAGAGCCCGCAGGATCAGGAGCTTGTTCAGGGCGCGCCGATGATGATCGACTTTTTATGTGATGACTGCAAAAAGGCATTTAAGGAGCTGCAGCAGAATTTGGATGCCATCGGCATTCCATATGTCATCAATCCGAAAATCGTCAGAGGGCTGGACTACTATACGAAAACAGCCTTTGAATTCGTGACGAACAGCCTCGGCGCACAGGGCACTGTCTGCGGCGGCGGCAGATATGATAATCTGGTGCAGGAGGTCGGCGGACCGCCGATCCCGGGCGTCGGCTTCGGTCTCGGCAAGGAAAGATTGCTGATGCTGATGGAAGCGAACGGCGTGGAGATTCCGAAACCGTCCGCATGTGATGTTTTCATCGCCACCATGGGCGAAAAAGCAAAGCTCTACGGACAGAAGCTGCTGCTTACGCTGCGCAGAGACGGCTATAAGTGCCAGATCGATGATCTGCAGAGAAACTTCAAGGGACAGTTCAAATACGCAGACAGACTGGGCGCGAAGCTGGCGGTTGTCATCGGTGACAACGAGCTGGAGCATGGCGTCGCGACCTGCAAGGATATGATCAGCGGTGAGCAGACAGAAGTCCGGTTTGAGGACTTGAAAGCGGAAATTGACAAGCGCCTCTCAGCTGAGCCGCAGGAATGCAAGGATAAATAGAAACAGGAGAAGTATGAGATATGAGCAATATTTTTAAGAGAACGCACATGTGCGGCACGCTGAACCTCAGCAACGCGGGGCAGGAAGTCGTACTCAACGGCTGGGTCGCGAAGAGAAGAAACCTCGGCGGACTGATCTTCGTGGATTTGAGAGACAAAACCGGCATCGTGCAGGTGACCTTTGATGATCAGATTCCGCAGGAGCTGTTTGAAAGAGCAGATGCGCTCAGAAGCGAATATGTCATCGGCGTCAAGGGCATCGTAAAGGAGAGAAGCGCCAAGAATGAAAGTCTTCCGACCGGCGAGATCGAGGTGTTCGCAACCGATTTGGTGCTGTATGCCGAAGCGGATACACCACCGATCTACATCAAGGACGATGATAACGTGGACGATAATCTGCGTCTCAAATACCGTTATCTGGATCTGAGAAAGACCAAGATGCAGCGCAATCTGACCTTCCGTCACAAGGTCTGCAAATGTGCCAGAGACTATTTCGACGCGAACGGTTTTACCGAAGTGGAAACCCCGATGCTGATCAAATCCACACCGGAGGGTGCCAGAGACTATATCGTACCGTCCCGCGTGTATCCGGGTGAGTTCTACGCGCTGCCGCAGTCTCCGCAGCTGTTCAAGCAGCTTCTGATGGTCGGCGGCACCGACCGCTACATGCAGATCGTCAAGTGCTTCCGCGATGAGGACCTGCGCGCCGACCGGCAGCCGGAGTTTACGCAGATCGATCTGGAGATGTCCTTCGTGGATCAGGACGATGTCATCGCGATGCAGGAGGGTTTCCTAGCCAAGGTGTTCCGCGAGCTCAAGGGCGTGGAGATCCAGCTGCCGCTGCCGCGCATCACCTGGGATGAAGCGATGGAACGCTACGGTTCTGATAAGCCGGATACGAGATTCGGCTTTGAACTCAAAAAACTGAACGATGTCGTAAAAGACTGCGGCTTCAAGGTTTTCACCGATTGCATGGCAAACGGCGGCGACGTCAGAGGCATCTGCGTGACCGGCGGTTCCGAGCAGTTCAGCCGTAAGGATATCGATAAACTGACGGACATGACCAAGGCTTACGGCGCGAAAGGTCTTGTCTGGATTCGCGTGCATGAGGGCGAATACAAATCCTCTGTAGATAAATTCTTCTCGCAGGAGGAGCTCGCGGAGATCGCAAAGGTGTTCGACGCGAAGACAGACGACCTGATTTTTATCTGCTCTGACCGGGCGAAGGTAACCTATGATTCTCTGGGCTTCCTCAGAAGAGAATGCGCGAAGAGAATGGGGCTTTTGGATGATAATCAGTACAATCTGCTGTGGGTCGTTGACTTCCCGATGTTCGAAGAGAACGAAGAAGATCACTCGCTCAAGGCAATGCATCACCCGTTCACCTGCCCGAAGCTGGATCAGCTCGAGCTTTTGGATACCGATCCGCTGGCAGTCAAGGCAGACGCCTATGATATCGTTTTGAACGGCGTAGAGCTGGGCGGCGGTTCGGTCAGAATCCATGACAAGAATCTGCAGGCGAAGATGTTCGAGGTACTGGGTCTGACGAAGGAGGACTGCGATGAAAAGTTCGGCTTCCTGATTGAAGCCTTCAAATACGGCGCGCCGCCGCATGCGGGGCTTGCTTACGGTCTGGACCGTTTCGTGATGCTCCTGCTCGGTGAACCGTCGATCCGCGAAGTCATCGCGTTCCCGAAGAACCAGAACGCGCAGTGCCTGGTTTCCAGCGCACCGTCACCGGTCGATCAGACGCAGCTTGACGAGCTCGGCATTACGACAAAGGAATAAGCAGATAACGCAGAATTATAGAAAGGAATCCGGTTCCCATGGCGAAAGAATGTATCAACTGCGGCGCGAGCATCAAATTTTATCAGGATTATTTCTGTCTGGTGAACCAGAATGTCTATTTCTGTGAGACTTGTGCGCAAAAGGCAGAACCGCTGCTGCAGGATATTAAGACTGCGATCACGATGAATTCTTATCAAAACGCAAAGGAAAAGTTTGCGCAGGCGCTTCCGCAGTCCGGGCTCAGCGAGGAGGCCAGGAAGTATCTGCAGTACGAATTCGATGATCTTGCGCAGAGTATTCCGGGTGTGGAAAGCAAAAAACTGCGCAATGCCAGAGTATTCAACGGTTCGTTTCAGGCCTGCTGCGGTGCGATTTATCGGGCAGGCAAAACGATCACCGGGTCAGAACCGGTCGTGCCGATGCAGTGCATCAAGCTGCCGACCCGAGATGGAGAGTATCATGTTGTAACGGCAGTCTTTGAGAATTACTTTATGCGGACCGGTTCCTATGCCAGTTTGTCAATCACGATGGTCTGGGTGGAGAATCTGTTCAAAGCAGGAACCGCCATTGTCAGTGCGGTTGCATCCGGCGGCGGAGAGGGGCTGTTCAATATCAGCTGGGGCGCGGAAGAGGATTTTGCAGCTTCGTTCTGGCGGGCGCTCAGAGATCAGAATCCATCGTTCGAGTTCAGGGAATACGGGGAATCATTCTGGGACAGCGGCATTGAATTTCAAGATTTGGACAGAAGCGGCCCGGCGTCAGATGCACAGACCTCTGCCGCATCTGACGGACCGCCGCGGCAGAGCCGGCAGGCTGCGGGCAGGACCAACATGAGCGCAGGCGCGTCCGACAGCGGCGCACAGACAATATATCCGCATCGCATCGGTGTGCTGGGCGGCACCTTTGATCCGGTACATATCGGGCATGTCGCGCTCGGCCGGGCAGCGCTCATGGAAGCGGGTCTTGCGAAGCTGATCGTAATGCCTGCTTATATCCAGCCGTTCAAGCAGGGCAAGCGCGTGACCGATGATGCGCACAGGCTCGCAATGGCGAAGCTGGCGTTCGCGGAGGTGCCGCGGACGGAGGTTTCGACCCTTGAGATCGACCGCATGCGTGTCTCCTATACCTACGATACGCTGACAGCACTGCAAAAGGAAATGCAGGGCAAGGAGCTTTTCTTTATTACGGGAACAGACGCGTTTTTGGTGCTGGACAGCTGGTATAAAGGCATCGACCTTTTGGAGCATTTTTCTTTTATCGTCAGCATCAGACCGGGCCACCGGGAGGCGGAGCTGGATCACAAGATTGGCGAGTACCGCGCGAGATACGGGACCAACGTCATCAAACTGGCATCGCAGATGCCGGACATCTCAGCGACCGAAATCCGCGAAAAATATCAAGCAGGCGAGCCTGCGACAGGTCTGGTTCCCGAAACTGTAGAGAGGTATATCACAGAACATGGACTCTATCAAAGAGATTAAAGATTATATCGAGAAGAATTTCTCGGAAAAAAGGAAAATTCATACCGAAGGCGTGCGGACAACCGCAATCGAGCTGGCGAAGCGCTACGGCGCGGACCCGCAGAAGGCTGAGATCGCGGCGCTCTTTCACGATATGTATCGGGGCGTTTCCGAAAACAGCCTCAACTATTATGTCAAGCACCTGGGTCTTGACAGCAAGTATCTGAATAACTGTAATCTGGCGCATGGCAAGATCGCGGCGATCATCATGCAGCGTGATTTTGAGATCGAAGATCCGGACATCATCAACGCGGTATCCTATCACACGACCGGACGGCCGGGCATGTCGCTCTTGGAAAAGATCATCTACATTGCTGATGCTGTCGAGCCGAACCGTTCTTATCCGGGCGTCGAAGCGCTGCGCAAGGAGGCCTATATCGATCTGGACAAGGCGTGCCTGATGTCGCTTTCCAACACGATCGATTTTGTCAGGTCCAGCGGCAAATATTTAGATGAGGAAACCATACGCGCAAAAGCGTATTTAGAAAATACGATCAAACAAAAAGGAGGAAAACCATGACCAACAGAGAGTACGCGCTGCTTGCCGGAAAGACGCTGTCCGCTAAAAAAGCACAGGATATCGTCATCATCGACATTCAGGGAAAGGCATCCTTTGCGGACTTTTTCGTCATCTGTTCCGGTACATCCGAACGACAGATCAATACATTGGTGGATGACGTAGAAGAGGCATTCGCGAAGGAAGGTCTCTTGGTAAAGTCGGTAGAGGGCAAACAGAACTCCGGCTGGATTTTAATGGATTTTGGCGATATCATCGTCAATCTGTTTACCAAGGAAATGAGAGAAAAATACAGTATCGAAAAAATTTGGGGCGATTGTGATTTCATCGAAGTGGAGGAATAGGACAAAGATGAACGAGAAGTATAATTTTAAGGAAATCGAAAAAAAATGGCAGGACTATTGGGAACAAAATCAACTGTTCAAGTGCACAGAGGATGAAACGAAGAAAAAATACTATGTGCTGGAAATGTTCCCATACCCGTCAGGCAAGCTGCACATGGGACACGTTCGAAACTATTCCATCGGTGACGTGGTAGCCAGATTCAAGAAGATGGATGGCTATAACGTGCTGCATCCGATGGGTTTCGATTCCTTCGGCCTGCCGGCAGAAAACGCGGCGATCCAGCATGGTATCCACCCGAGCAAATGGACCTGGGACAATATCCACGAGATGGAAGCGCAGCTGAGAGAGCTCGGTCTTTCCTATGACTGGGACAGAGAAGTCGCGACCTGCCACGAAGACTATTACAGATGGATGCAGTGGATCTTCATTCAGTTTTTCAAGAAAGGGCTGGCTTACAAGAAGGAAAATCCGGTTAACTGGTGTCCAAGCTGTCAGACCGTACTGGCTAACGAACAGGTTGTAGACGGGGTTTGCGAACGCTGCAAGACGCCGGTGACGAAGAAAAACCTTTCGCAGTGGTATTTTAAGATTACCGACTACGCGGACAGACTGCTGGAAAACCTCGACAACGGCAAACTGGACGGCTGGCCGGTAAAGGTCAGAACGATGCAGAAGAACTGGATCGGGAAGTCCTACGGCTGCGAAGTGGATTTCAAAATGAAGGCTTCCGATGAAACGCTGACGGTATTCACGACCAGAGTGGACACCATCTACGGTACGACTTTTATGGTTCTGGCACCGGAGTATCCGACCGTTCTGGAAAATGTCAAGGGAACGGAATACGAGAAACCGGTTCTGGAGTATATCGACAAGGTCAAGCACATGAACGAGATCGAACGTACCTCCACGACCAACGAAAAGACCGGTGTATTCATCGGCAAGTACGCGATCAACCCGTTCACGCATAAGGAAATGCCGATCTATATCGCGGATTACGTTCTGATGGGCTACGGTACCGGTGCGGTTATGGGTGTACCGGCACATGACCAGAGAGACTTTGAATTCGCGACGAAATTTGGTATCGACATCGTCCCGGTTGTTGATCCGCAGGATCCGGAAGTGGATGTGAATCACCTGACACAGGCCTGCGCGGCGTCCGGCGTGATGATCAACTCCGGCGAAATCACCGGGATGCAGTCCGCAGACGCGATCCCGTATATGATCGACAAGGCGGAGAAGGAGGGGCTCGGACACCGCAAGGTCAACTATAAACTCAGAGACTGGCTGATCTCGCGTCAGAGATACTGGGGCACACCGATTCCGATGATCTACTGTGAGGACTGCGGCTGGGTACCGGAGAAGGAAGAGAACCTGCCGGTTCTGTTGCCGACGGACGTGGAATTCACCGGCAAAGGGGAATCCCCGATCGCGACTTCGCCGACCTTCAAACACTGCGCTTGTCCGCGCTGCGGCAAGCAAGCGACCAGAGAAGTCGATACGATGGATACCTTCCTGGATTCCTCGTGGTATTTCCTCAGATACTGTGATCCGAAGAACGACCACGCGCCGTTCGATTCGGACAAGGCGAACTACTGGATGAATGTGGATCAGTATATCGGCGGTGTCGAACACGCGATCCTGCATCTGATGTACTCTCGTTTCTTCCAGATGGCGCTGCATGATCTCGGTCTTGTCAGAGACGATGAGCCGTTTAAGAATCTTTTGACGCAGGGTATGGTCAACAAGGACGGCAAGAAGATGAGTAAGTCGCTCGGCAATGTCGTCAGTCCGGAGGAAATCATCAAGAAATACGGCGCGGATACTGCAAGATTATTCATTCTCTTTGCGGCGCCGCCGGAAAGAGAGCTTGACTGGTCCGACGCGGGTGTAGAGGGCAGCTATCGTTTTCTGAACAGAGTCTGGAGATTAGTTTACGAATTCCACGCAAAATATCCGGAAGTACCGGCAGCGTTTGAGATCAAGACCGAAGCTGACAAGTCTCTGAACTATATGCTGCATACCGCGATTAAAAAGGTCAGCGAGGATGTCGGCGGCAGATTCAGCTTCAATACGGCGATCTCTTCGATTATGGAGCTTGTAAACGAAATGTACCGCTACAAAGAGGGCGATGTGAACGTCGGCTTCTTTGGCAAAGCAATCAAAGATTTGATTTTGATCCTGTCCCCGTTCACACCGCATATCTGTGAGGAAATGTGGCATGATATCGGGCAGAACGAGTCTGTGGCAGTGATGTCATGGCCGGAATTTGACGAATCCGCGCTGGTGAAGGACGAGGTGGAAGTCATCGTGCAGATCAACGGCAAATTAAAAGATAAGTTAAGTGTTGCCAACAATCTTGATAAGGCAGCACTCGAAAAGACAGCAATGGAGAGTGATAAGATTCAAGCATTACTGGACGGAAAGACAGTTGTCAAGGTAATTTCCATACCGAACAAACTGATCAACATTGTAGTAAAATAGATAGAAACAGAATCATATCACAGCAGGTGCGCCGCCGCAGCAAGTGTTTGGCGGCGCGGGTCCTGCAAGAAAATACTGTCTTTTCATAAATAGAGAAAAAAGGACGGAGAATTTATGAGAAGAAGACAAACAAAACCAAAAAAAGAAAGCCCAATGTTAAAGGTGATTCCGATAGGAGGACTGAACGAAATCGGCAAGAACCTGACACTCCTGGAATACCAAGATGAAATTTTGATCATCGATTGCGGACTTTCTTTCCCGGAGGACGAAATGTACGGCATTGATATCGTCATTCCGGATTTTTCCTACTTGATCGCGAATCGCAGCAAGATCGTCGGTATGGTGATCACGCATGGTCATGAGGACCATATCGGCGCCATTCCTTATCTGCTCAAGCATATCAAGATTCCGGTCTATGGCACGAGACTCACGCTGGGACTGGTGGAAAACAAGTTAAAAGAACACGAAGTAATCGGGGATCTGCGGACGATTAACGCAGGCGATAAGTTTAAGCTCGGCGAGTATTTTGATATCGAAACGATCCGCACGACGCACTCAATCGCGGACGCAATCTGTCTGGCGATTACGACTCCGGCAGGTGTGGTATTCCACTCCGGCGACTTCAAGATTGACTATACACCGATTGACGGAGAACCGATCGACTTTTCGAAGCTGGCGCAGATTGGTAAGAAGGGTGTGACGCTGATGCTCTGCGACAGCACCAACGCGGTGCGTCCGGGCTATACAGCCTCTGAACGCGTGGTTGGGCAGACGATTGAAAATATCTTCCGCAATTCCAAAAACCGCATCATCATCGCAACCTTCTCGTCGAACGTACATCGCGTGCAGAAGATTATCGAGAACGCGGTCAAGGTCGGCCGCAAGGTGGCGGTTTCCGGCAGAAGTATGGAAAACGTAGTCGCGCTCGCGATCGAGCTGGGTTATCTGAATATCCCGGCAGGCACTTTGGTCGATCTGAAAATGACAAAGAACATTCCGGACGATAAGCTGGTCATCATCACGACCGGCAGCCAGGGCGAACCGATGTCAGCCCTGTCGCGCATCGCTTCCGGCGAGCACAAGGCTGTAAAGCTCAAAAAAGGCGATACGGTCATCCTGTCCTCGACACCGATCCCGGGCAATGAAAAAACCGTATCCAATGTCGTCAATAAGCTCTTTGAAAAGGGCGCGGAGGTGATCTACTCCGATATCGCGGATATTCACGTTTCCGGGCACGCCTGCCAGGAGGAACTGAAGCTCTTGCATTCGCTGATCAAGCCAAAATTCTTCATGCCGGTACATGGCGAATACCGTCATCTGGTGCAGCACGCCAGACTGGCAGAGTCCCTGGGCATGAAGAAGGAGAACATTTTCGTGCTCAACAACGGCGACATTCTGAACGTCAATACGCGTAAGGCGTTTGTCGAAAAAGACCAGGTGGAGGCGGACGCGATTCTCGTCGATGGTCTCGGTGTCGGTGATGTCGGCAATATCGTACTCAGAGACCGCAAACTGCTGTCCGAGTCCGGTCTGATGATCGTCGTGGCGGCTATCGAGCGCGAAAGTCATCTGGTGGTTTCCGGACCGGACATCATCTCCAGAGGCTTTGTCTATGTCAGAGAAAACGAAAAGCTGATGGATGAGGCGCGTAAGGTGGCGATTCAGGCGTTGAAGCGCTGTCAGGATAAAAATATTACGGATTGGAACGCGATGAAGTCGCAGGTCAGAGATTCGCTGAGCAGTTTCATTTACGAAACGACCAAGCGCAGCCCGATCATTCTGCCGATCTTCCTCGAAGTGTAGCGCTTCTTGCGCGGAACCTGCGGCGTATGTTTTGGGGTGCAGGCGCAAAGCGCAATCAACAGCGAACACCTTTGCGTTCCGGCTGCGGCGCGAGGAATTTCATCTGCTCGCTGCGGCGAAAATGGGCGGAATTTTCTGTCCAGCGCTGCTGTCAGAACAATTCCGGCACCATTTTCCTGCCTTGCTTGCGCGTGAAATTCTTTCGCTCTGCAGCAAAGGAACGCATCGCTGTTGCTGCTTGCTTGCGATTTTCTGTACGCTGCCAAAAAGTTCTGCATGATTCCGCAGGAGTTGCTTGCATTGTCTGCAAAGTGATGCAGATGCGCAGCCTGCGCGGAATCAGTGTTTGAGCATCGAAGATGCGAGTTTGATTCGCGGCACTGCGCAGCAAATCATGTGCAGCTGCAATGCACAGCGACGAGGACAAATGCAAGAACATTTTGGCAGCGCGCAGGGATAGAGGAAGCTTTCCCGCAAAGCAGCAGAGAGCGACTGCGCGGGCGAATTAGCAGCGCGCAGGGATAAAATTTTGATAAAACGGTAAAGGAGAAATAAGCAAATGAACGTATACGATCAGGCGCATGGACTGGCGTCTGCCATCAAGGCCTCTGAAGAATTCAAACAATACGATGCCTTAAAGAAACAAATCGATGCAAACGCAGATCTTTCCAAAATGCTCAAAGACTTTCAGGCAAAACAGCTGGAATTTCAAACCAAACAGATGATGGGTGAACAGCCGAACGCGGAAGATATGGCAGGAATCCAGCAGCTGTACACGATCATGGCGGCAGACCCGCTGACTGCACAGTATCTGCAGGCCGAGATGAGATTTTCTCTGATGATGAAAGACGTTTACGGCATCATCGGCGAAGCCATCGGTGTCGGCGATCTTTTGGGATAAAATCCGGTTTTACTATGGAAATTCCTTGAAAATATCAGAATGAGTACTTGGCAATCGACATGTTTTTTGATATAATCAAAATATCAATATGTCATAAATAACAGATTTAAATAAAGAATGGAGAGATAAATATGATTTACGCTAGTGATTTCAGAAAAGGCAGAACATTTCAGATCAACGGAGAACCGCATGTTGTTCTTGACTTCTTACATGTAAAGCCGGGCAAAGGCGCTGCATTCGTAAGAACCAAATATAAGAACATCATCACCGGAGCGACCAGAGAAGAAGCGTTTAACCCGGATGACAAGTTCGAAGAAGCAATCATCGAAACCAAGAAGATGCAATATCTGTACGATATGGACGGACTCTATTACTTCATGGACCCGGAAACTTACGATCAGATTCCGCTGGGTGCAGAGCAGGTAGAGGATGCGATCAAGTTCATGAGACCGAACGACGAAGCGACCGTGAAGTTTTTCCAGGGAAATGCGTTCCTGGTAGAAGCACCGAACTTCGTAGATCTTGAGGTCATCGAAACAGAGCCGGGCGTAAAGGGCAACACCGCGACCAACGTGACAAAGGCAGCAACCGTGGAAACCGGCGCTGTGGTACAGGTTCCGATCTTCATCGAAACCGGCGAAAAGATTCAGATCGACACCAGAACCGGCGAATATCTGGGAAGAGCGAAATAGTTGATACAAAAAGCTTGAGTGGCGGAAGGACGCGCAGCAAAATTCTGCCGTCCTTCCGTTTTTCTGAAATGATTGTGAATACAATATCAAAAGGCAAAATATCTGAAGCTAAAGCAAACGATACAAAAGGGGATATACATGAGATCATCAAAGCATCTTGCCAAAATTTTGATTCCTGCGCTCATCGGTGTGCTGCTCCTTGTGGTAGGTTTTTGGATCTATATGGGCAGTATGGGGAAACCGTATGACAGCGAAAATGCCGCCTCAGTCAGCGTGGAGATTCCGTCAGGCACCAGTGCCGCGGGCATCGCGCAGACGCTGGAGGATAACGGTATCATCGCCAGCGCGGGCAAGTTCCGGTTCTGGTCTAAGAGCAAAGGCTGGGACAGCCAGTATAAGGCGGGCACTTACGCGCTTTCGCCGTCCATGGACTATACAGAGATCGCAGAGATCCTGGTAGGGGGTAAGGTCAGCATGCAGACGTTTACGGTACCGGAGGGACTGACCGTAGCACAGACAATCCAAAAGCTGGTCGATCAGGGCATGGGCGATCAGGCTGTATTCGAGAACGTCGTTAAAGATCCGAAGTGGCTCGATACATATGAATTTCTTCATTATGCAAGTGATGTGGAAGCAATGAAAAAAGATCTGCCGGACAATTATCTGGAGGGCTATCTGATGCCAAACACCTATTATGTCGCGGAGGGCAGCTCAGAAGAAGAGATCATCAACACCATGCTGCGCCAGTTTGATCAAGATGTCTTTGAAGGCATCTTCAAAGGGCAGGAGACAGAATGGAAAGACCTTTTGACTCGATACGGCGCTTATCTGACGACCGAGCAGGGTGTGCAGCTGCGCGACATCATCAAATACGCTTCCATCATCGAACGGGAGGCAATCCTGGATGAAGAGCGCCCAAAGGTCGCAGCGGTAATTTACAACCGTCTGGAAAAGGGAATGAAATTCCAGATGTGCTCGACCGTACAATATGTGATCGGCAAGCAAAAGGACAATCTGACTTACGCGGATCTTGAGATCGATTCGCCGTACAACAGTTACAAGTATAAGGATATCCCGGGACCGATCTGTTCTCCGGGTATGGCATCGATCCGGGCGGCGTTTTATCCATCGGACGCGGATTATCTGTATTTCGTTGCCAGCGAAAAGCTGGACGGTACATCGAACTTTTCGTCCGATTATAATCAGTTCTTAAAGGACAAAGCAGCCTATGACAAAGCCTATCGGGCTGCACACTAAATACATGGAATTTACACAGAATATTACGAATGAAGTCGTTACGAAATATATCAATCGCTTCTATCAGCCGCTGACACCGGCGCTGGGTGCGCTTCGGCAGGAGGCAGAGCAGGCAGAGGTCCCGATCATTTTGAAGGAGACCGAGCAGTATCTTAAAACGATGCTGGCCGTCGTGAAGCCACAGAGGATTTTGGAAATCGGCTGTGCCGTCGGTTATTCCGCGATGTTTTTCGCGGCGTGCTGCGGCGCGGAGGTCGTGACCATCGAGAAAGATCCGGAGACTTATGAAACGGCGTGCGCCAACCTCCGCAGACTTGGATACGAGGATCGTGTCACCATCCTGTGCGGTGACGGCGAAGAAGCTGTGAACCAGTTGAAGCAAGAGGAAATCGCACCGTTTGATCTGGTGTTCATCGACGCAGCCAAGAGCCATTATCAGCGTTTTATGGAGGCGGTACTGCCTGTCTGCAGTCCGGATGCTGTAATCATCTGCGATAATGTCCTGTTCAAGGCGAAAGTGGCAGATGACAGCTATGATCCGAGCGGCAAACATAAAACCAATATTCGCAAAATGCGTGCATTTTTGGAATATATCATGAAACATCCGCAGATGGACTCGTCTATCCTTGCGGTCGGAGACGGTATTTCCGTAACCAAACGAAGATAAGGAAACAGAAAAATAACGATAAGAAAAACAACAGTATGAAAAAACCTGAACTACTTGCCCCGGCAGGGGACCTCGAAAAACTAAAAATCGCGGCGCTTTACGGCGCAGATGCCGTTTACTTCGGCGGTGAGCTGTTTTCCCTGCGCGCGGGAGCCGGCAATATGAGCCTCGCAGAAATGACCGAGGGCATCGCTTTTTGTCACGCGCATGGCGTCAAATGCTATCTGGCTATGAATATCTACGCGCACAACGAGGATATCGAGCCGCTGCGCGATTATTTGAACAAAATCAAGGATTTGGATTTGGACGCGTTCATTGTCAGCGATCCCGGCGTGATCACCATGATACAGGAGATCATACCGCAGGCAGAGATTCATCTCAGCACGCAGGCGAATATGACGAATTATGAGACCGCGAAATTCTGGCATCGCATGGGCGTGAAGCGCATCGTGCTTGCCAGAGAGCTGACCTTTGAAGAGATCCGGGAGATCCGCAGGCAGACACCGGAAACCTTGGAGTTTGAGGCGTTTGTGCATGGGGCCATGTGCATTTCCTACTCCGGCAGGTGCCTTTTGAGCAATTTTATGATCGAAAGAGACGCCAACCGCGGGCAATGCGCGCATCCTTGCAGATGGAAATATGCGCTCGTCGAGGAACAAAGACCCGGACAGTATTATCCGATCGAAGAGGACGAAAGAGGAACCTATATCTTGAATTCCCGCGATCTGTGCATGATCGAATCGATCCCGCAGCTCGTCGAGGCAGGCATTTCGTCTTTGAAGATCGAGGGTCGTATGAAGAGCGTATTCTATGTGGCAACAGTCGTCGCTGCATACCGCAGAGCCATCGACGCGTATTTTGCAGATCCGGACGGCTACGCTTTTCGCGAGGAATGGATGACGGAGCTCAAAAAAGTCAGTCACCGGGAATTTACAACAGGCTTTTATTATCATAAGCCGACCAACCATGACCAGAACTATCAGACGAGCGCTTACACGCGGGACTATACTTTCACCGGTATGGTCAGATCCTACGACCCGAAAACCGGATATGCCATTGTCGAGCAGCGCAACAAGATGGTCATCGGCGATGAAATTGAAGTGTTCGGTCCGCATACGGACTTCTTTACACAGGTATTGGAAGAGATGTATAATGAGGAGGGCGAGCTGATTACGGCTGCGCCGCATCCGCAGCAAATCTTGAAGATAAAGATGGCAAAGCCGGTTGACGCGCATTTCATGTTGCGTAAAAAGAAAGAAAACGGGAACTGACGCCGCAAAACAGGCGGGAAGCAAAGCCATTTTGTGTATGGTTTACCGTATAAAATTTTAAGTAAATCAGATAAGGAGAAATACAAATGTCAAGCGACAGCAGCGGTGCCCCCGGTCCGAAAGAATCGAAGGAGCATAAAGACAAGGGAATCAAAAAATTTTGGAAGAAACTGACCAACCAAGCCAAGGGTTCGCAGATGGAGGAAGAGGTCATGTCCATTCTGGAGGCAGGGCAGGAGTCCGGCGTACTCAAGGAAGAGGGCAAGAAGATGATCAATTCCATCTTTGCCTTAGACGATAAACTCGCCTATGAGATCATGACACCGCGTACGGATGTGTTCGTGATCGACATCGAGGATCCGCCGGAGGAATATGTGGATGATCTGATGAAACTGCGATATTCACGCATTCCGGTCTGCCAGGGCGAAACCGATAATATCATCGGCATTCTCAACATCAAGGATTATCTGATCCAGGCATGGGAAAAAGGCTTCGAGGCAGTGGACATCGCTTCGATTCTGCGTACACCGTATTTTGTGCCGGAGACCAAGAATATCGACGCGCTGCTGTTTGAGCTGCAAAAGATGAAGCAGCAGATCGCGATTCTGATTGACGAGTACGGCGGCTTCAGCGGGATCGTCACCATGGAGGATATCATCGAGCAGGTTGTCGGCGACATTGATGACGAATATGACGAAGAAGAAGAGATTATCGATAAGGTTGACGATCATATCTACCTGGTTGACGGTGATGTCAGCCTGGAGGATCTGGACGAGGAGCTGGGGATTGACCTGACCTCGGAGACCAGCGAGACCATCGGCGGTTTTCTCATCGATATGCTGGGTGAAATCCCGGACGCGAACGATGTCGGCAGGATTATTACGTTTGAAAACTATCAGTTCAAGATCATGGCGATTCAGGATCGGCGCATTGAGCGTGTCAAAATCTATATTCTCGATCCTGCGGAGCAGGAGGCGGAGGACAGCAAAGACAGCACCCCTGCCGAAGACGCAAAAGCATAAGTGTGCATGCGCAGGATCAGACACGACCTGTGATAAGATAAATATTGTTTTAAATTGTCCAATTTGGATGTAATTTATAATTAAGAGGTGCAAAAATGAGTGAAAAAACATGTAACTGCAATTGTGCCGAAAACAGGAGAGAACAGTTCAAGGAACTGCAGCCTGTTTTAGACCAATATGCAAAGGTGCCGGGTAGTCTCATCACTATTCTGCAGAAAGCTCAGGAAATCTACGGTTATCTGTCCATCGACACGATCAACTACATTTCTGATGCGACAGGAATCAAACCTGCAAAAATTTACGGCGTAGCGACTTTCTATGCACAGTTCAGACTGCAGCCGATCGGCAAGTATCTGATCATGCTCTGCCAGGGTACAGCTTGTCATGTTAACGGGTCTGAAATGATCGAAGAAGCGGTCTGCGAATATCTGAACATCAAAGACGGAGAAACGACGGAAGACGGCATTTTCACCCTGAATAACGTTGCCTGTCTTGGCTGCTGTTCCTTAGCGCCTGTTATGATGGTCAAGAGCGCCGAGGGCGATGAAACCTACGGCAATCTGACCAAGGATAAGGTAAAACAGATTCTGGCCGAAATCAAAGAAAGAGCATAGGAGGTGCCCGCATGAAAGTAGTAGTTGGACAAGGCAGCTGCGGTATCGCAACCGGTGCCAAGAAAACTGCCGCAGAATTGGAAAAGCAGATCGCAGAGAGAGGTCTTGATGTAAAAGTTGACATTACAGGCTGCGTCGGTACTTGCTATCTGGAACCAATTGTGGATGTATATGACGATAACGGCGAAATGACCAGATACGTCAAAGTGCAGCCGGACAAGGTGGCTGAGATCGTCGAAAGTCATTTAGTGAACCATAAAGTCTGTCAGGCGTACGCGATCACACCGGAAGACGAGCAGTTCCTCGACAAACAGCAGAGAGTTGTATTGAGAAACTGCGGTAAGATCAACCCGGAGAACATCGATGAATACCTTGCAGTAGATGGATACAAAGCCATCGAAAAGGTACTTAAGACCATGAAGCCGGAGGAAGTTATCGAAGAAATCAAGATCTCCGGTCTGAGAGGCAGAGGCGGCGCGGGCTTCCCGACTTGGTTCAAGTGGAATGCTGCCAAAGCAAGTCCGGGAAAGGAAAAATATTTAGTCTGTAACGCGGACGAAGGAGATCCGGGTGCATTCATGGACCGTTCCGTTCTGGAAGGCGACCCGCATTCTCTGCTGGAAGGCATGATCATCGGCGGTTACGCCATGGGCGCATCTCAGGGCGTGATCTACTGCCGTGCGGAATATCCGCTCGCGATCAAGAGACTGGAAATCGCAATGGCACAGGCAAGAGAAAGAGGCTATCTGGGCAAGAACATCTTTGGCAGCGGCTTTGACTTTGACATTTACATCAAGGCCGGCGCAGGCGCATTCGTATGCGGAGAAGAAACTGCACTGATCGCATCTCTGGAGGGCGAAAGAGGTATGCCGCGTCTGAAACCGCCATTCCCTGCAGCGAAGGGCTTCTGGCAGAAACCGACCGACATCAATAACGTAGAAACGCTCGCAAACGTGCCTTGGATCATCTTCAACGGCGGCGCTGCGTTCGGCAAGTTCGGTACCGAAGCTTCCAAGGGTACCAAGGTATTCGCGCTGGCAGGCAAGATCAAGAAGGGCGGTCTGGTAGAGGTTCCGATGGGCATGACCTTAAAAGAGGTACTGTTCGGCATCGGCGGCGGCATCAAGAACGACAGACAGTTCAAGGCGGTGCAGATGGGCGGACCATCCGGCGGCTGTATTCCGGCAAGCCTGATCGACACGCCGGTTACATACGAAGATATCAACAAGACCGGCGCGATTGTAGGCTCCGGCGGTATGATTGTTATGGACGAAGATACCTGTATGGTTGACATGGCGAGATACTTCCTGAACTTCACCCGCGACGAATCCTGCGGTAAGTGTAACTACTGCCGGATCGGCACCAAGAGAATGCTGGAAATCCTCGAAAGGATCACCAGAGGCGAAGGCAGAGACGGCGATATCGAACTGCTGGAAGAACTGGCAGGCAAGATCAAGGACGGCTCGCTCTGCGGTCTTGGACAGACAGCTCCAAACCCTGTTCTTACGACGATCAAATACTTCCGGAACGAATACGAAGACCATATTTACAACCACAAGTGTACGGCAGCCTCCTGTAAGGCGCTCGTAACTTATACGATCACTGACGCATGTAAGGGTTGTACCACTTGCGCACGCAAGTGTCCGGTCGGCGCGATTTCCGGCGAAGTCAAACAGAAGCACGTTATTGATAAAGAAAAGTGCATCAAGTGCGGCAAGTGCTTAGAGACCTGCAAGTTTGGTGCGATCGAAAAGAAATAGGGAGGAGGAAAAAGGTAATGAATAAATATAGATTAAACATTAACGGCAAAGAAGTTACCGGATTTGCCGGACAGACTATTCTTGAAGTTGCCAGAGAAAATGATATTTTCATTCCGACTCTTTGCTACGATGAAAGAACAAAAATTTACGGTTCCTGCGGTTTATGTATGTGTGAAGTGGACGGCAATCCGAAGCTCTGCAAAGCATGTGCAACAGAAATCGCACCGGGCATGATCGTAAACACCAATACCGATCGTGTCATCGAATCCAGAAAGACAAACCTTGAGCTGCTGCTTTCCAACCATACGGGTGACTGCAGACCGCCTTGCGTACTGGCATGTCCGGCGCATACCGACTGTCAGGGCTATGTCGGTCTGATCGCGAACGGCGAATTTGAGGCTGCGCTCGAGCTTGTGAAGGATAAAATTCCGCTGCCTGCAGCGCTGGGCAGAGTATGTCCGCATCCGTGCGAAGAAGCCTGCAGAAGAGGACTGGTGGACGAACCAATCTCCATTCAGCAGTTAAAGAGATTCGCGGCGGATCAGGATCTTGACGGCGACAGATTCATTCCGGAATGTGACGAAGACACCGGTAAGAGCGTTGCCATCATCGGCGGCGGCCCGATGGGCTTATCCGCGGCATACTTCTTAAGACAGATGGGACACAGAGTCACCGTATTCGAATCCATGCCGAAGGCAGGCGGTATGCTCCGCTACGGTATTCCGGAATACAGACTTCCAAAGGCTGTCTTAGATGAAGAAATCGCAACCATCGAAATGATGGGCGTGGAAATCATCACCAATACCAAGATCGGCGTGGATATTCCGTTTGAAACCGTTCGCGCGGATTTCGACGCGGTACTCCTTGGCATCGGCGCGTGGGTATCTACCGGCGTAGGCTGCAAGGGTGAGGACGCGGAAGGCGTGATCGGCGGTATTGATTTCCTGCGTAAGGTTGTCAGAAACGAAGAAATCGGCATGGGCGAAAAGGTCGCGATCGTCGGCGGCGGCAACACCGCGATGGACGCATGCAGAACCGCGGTCAGACTCGGCGCGAAGGAAGTCTATAATATCTACAGAAGAACCAAGGACGAAATGCCTGCGGATATGGTAGAAATCGAAGAAGCTGAAGAAGAAGGCGTTATCTTTAAGAATCTGACCAACCCGATCGAAGTCGTCAAAGACGAAAACGGTCATGTCAAAGAAGTCATCTTACAGGTGATGGAACTCGGCGAACCGGATGCCTCCGGCAGAAGAAAACCGATTCCGGTAGAGGGCAAGACCGAAACACTGGCGATCGACACCATGATCCTTGCCATCGGACAGGCCGTTGATGCTTCCATCTTTGACTGCGACAAGACCAGAAAGAACGCGATCGCTTATGATCCGGAAACCTTCATGACCAGCATGCCGGGCGTATTCGCGGGCGGCGACTGCGGTAACGATAAGATTTCCATCGCGGTCGAAGCCATCGCTGACGCGCGCAAGGCATCCGACGTGATCGACGCTTATCTCGCGGGCGAAGAAGTAAAATATGAAAAACCTTATGTCGTTGAAAGAGACGATATTACCGAAAAGACCTTCGAAGACAGAGAAAGACTCTGCAGACAGACTCTGCCGCAGCTTAGTCCGGAAGAAAGAAAGGATAACTTCAGCGAAGTCATTCCTTGCGCGTTCACCGAAGAACAGGCGATGGCGGAGGCTTCCAGATGTCTGGAATGCGGCTGTCACGACTATTTCGAATGTAAGCTGATCGACTTTGCGAACCAGTACGATGTCAAACCGGAAAGATTCGCGGGCGATAAGAACACCATCGAATTTGAGGATGACCATCCGTTCATCGTCAGAGACCCGAACAAGTGTATCCTTTGTGGTCTTTGCGTCAGAGTCTGCGATGAAGTTGTCGGCGTCGGCGCGCTGGGTCTGGTACACAGAGGCTTCGATACGGTTGTCAAACCGAACATGGAAAAACCGCTGGCTGAGTCCGGCTGTATCTCCTGCGGTCAGTGCGTCAGCGTTTGTCCGACCGGTGCGTTGCAGGAAAGAACGACCATGATCAAGGAAACGCCGCTTCCGACAGAAGAAACCGAAACGACCTGTTCCTACTGTTCCGTTGGCTGCTCCTTGAAGCTGGAGTCCTACGGCGATATGCTGATCAAGGCAAACCCGGATAAGGAAGGCGTTGTCAACAAGGGTCTGATCTGCGGCAAGGGTAAATGGGGCTTTGACTGTTCCGTACTGGAGGACAAGTTAGAAGATCCGTATGTCAAAGAGGACGGAGAATTCAGAGAAGCAGACTACCACGAAGCACTGGTTCTCATCGCTAAGAGAATGCAGTCCATCGGCGCGAAATACGGCAAGGACGCGATCGCGGTTTCGATTTCCGACAGATATACCAATGAAGAAGCTTACGCGATCAAGAAGATGGCAAACGTCATCGGCGCGAAGGTTCTCTGCATGAACGCGAGAGAAAACGGTCTGGCAGAGGTTTTAGGCTTCGATGCGTCCCCGAACACCATCGACGAGCTGCTTTCCACCAATGTCATCCTCAAAGTCGGCTTTAACGACGCAGACTCCAGAGTCATTTCTCTGAAGCTGAAACAGGCGGCAGAGGCAGGTGCACGCATCATCGATGTCTGCAACGGCGAAAACAGCCTTGGTTTCCTCAAGGAAATCGCGAAAGCCATCGTGGACAGCGGTAAGGCAAAACAGGCAGAGGGTTACGACGCGTTTGCGGCATCTTTGGCGAATGTCAAGGTTTCCGACGCAGCGAAGGAAATCGCTGACGCGTACCTTGGCGCGAAGAAAGCCATGATCGTTTACCAGCAGAACAATCTGACGGTTGACGCCGCGAAGCTGATCGGCGATATCGCTCTGCTCTCCGGACACATCGGCGGACCGAGAAACGGTATCCTGATGATCAAACCGAAGAACAATTCCCAGGGTCTTGTGGATCTGGGCATCCACGCGGGTAAGGAAGCGCTGGCAGGCGTGAAAGCCTTATTCGTATTCGGCGAAAACGCGGACATCGATACCGATGCGCTGGAATTCCTGGCGGTATGTGATACACACATGACAGAGCTGGCAGCAAAAGCAAACGTTGTGCTTCCGGGAACCGGATTCGCGAGCACAGACGGTACCTATACCAATACCGAAAGAAGACTGCAGCCTGTTACCGCAGCCATCGACGAGGATATTTTCCTGTCCAACTGGGAGATCGCCGCGGAGATCGCGGAAATCTTCGAAGAAGTATTCGGATGGGAAACCGAACAGGATATCTCCGACGAGATGTGCGACACCGTACCGGCGTATAAATATGCTGAGATCGGTGAGGTGCTCGACGGCGTACTGGTTCCGACGGATGAAGCAAAGCTTGTCGTCGTCGGTGACGGCGCGGCCTTTGACGCGCTCCCTTGCACAGACAGCCTGATGCAGTGCATCACAGACAGACTGCCAAAGCCTGCAAATCCGACAGCATAAGAGATATAAACCAAAAATAGGAACGGTGAAATGCACCGATCGTCACGAAAAACCCCTTGCAAAATGAGGGGTTTTTCTTTTTGCGCGGGTGATCCGCTGACCGATCGGGACCTGGGAATCGTGTTAAAATTTCGCAAATTTACTGGACAAGTTCGGGCTTTTATATTATGCTGATATCTGTATTTGTTGTTTGTACATACAAGAATTACGCAGAAAGATTAGAGGAAAGAACAAAATGGAACAAGCGCAAACACAACAAAAAGAGTCGCAGAAAACCGCCGGAGCTTCAAAAAGGATTCGCAGGAAAGCATTTATCAAAACTCTGCCTGTCATGTGCAGTTACCTCTTCATCGGGCTGGCCTACGGCATGCTGATGGAAAATGCGGGTTTCGCGTGGTATTATTCGCTTTTCACCAGCTTCACAGTCTATACCGGCGCGTTTCAGTTCGTCCTGGTGACCTTCCTGTCGAGCGGAGCGAGTCTGATCACCGTAGCTCTGACCGCGTTTTTGATGAACAGCAGACAGACCTTTTACAGCCTGTCCTTTATTGAAGACTTTAACCGGATGGGGAAACGCAAGAACTATATGATCCGCACCATGACAGATGAAACCTACGCGCTGAACTGCTCGGTGGACAAAGAGGATCCGGATCGGCAGCCACTCATGTTCTGGATGGCGGTATACAGCCGTTTCTACTGGCTTGCGGCCTCCGCGCTCGGTGGCATCGCCGGACAACTGATCCCGTACGACCTGAGCGGCATTGATTTTTGCATGACAGCCTTGTTTGTGATCCTGTTTATCGACCAGTGGGAGAAGGCTGGCGATCACAAGCCCGCGATTTTAGGTCTCAGCATCGCGACAGCCTGTCTGGTCCTTTTCGGCGCCAGATCCTTCATGCTGCCGGCACTGATCCTTGTTTCAGGCATTCTGATGATCACGATTCGCTGTGAAGAAGGGAAAACAAAGGCGGAGGAGGCGAAAAAGTCATGAAAGCAATTTTGACCATTTTGGTTTCGGCAGTCATTACACTGGGACTGCGCGCTTTCCCGTTTCTGCTCTATCGCGGCGACCGGCAGATGCCGCAGATGCTCAAGGATCTGGGCAATGTACTTCCGGCCGCGATCATGGCAGTTTTGGTGGTATACTGCCTGAAGGATGTCACGACCGCGTTTGCCGATACCGGTCTGTGGCAGGTGATCGCCGCATTGGCGACAGGCATCTGCTATAAGTGCAGTCATAACACCTTTGTCAGCATCGTGCTGGGAACTGCGTGCTATATGCTCCTGCTTCGCCTGCAAATTTGAACACATGGACGAATTATGACGAACGTATGAAAAAAAAGTGAAAAAAACGAAAAAAATTTTATTCCCCTTGTAACCTTTTGTGCTTCTGCGGCGAGTATATTATGAAAGCGTTAAGAAACCCGGTTTCACCGATCGTTTTTTAGTGGTAGACTTTCAAAAAACAGAAATAAATCAAAGTACAAGGAGGAATAAGAAATGAAAAATTTATTGCCATTAGTTTTTATCACCGGTATTATGTTATTATTCTCCGCTTGTAGTACTTTAGTGTAAACAAAGTATACAAAAGGGGAACAGTTGCATAGGGAAACACAAAAGGACTTTGCGGGGGATGCAGAGTCCTTTTTTTCTGTGATTTTCAGTGGATAATCTAATACAATCCCCCATATTTACGCAGCATGGCAAGATATGCTTCATATTTATTTCAAAAAATCAATGAAACTTGAAATAACGAGAAGAGAATTATGCGCTTATTTCGTTTTTAATTGGCGAAGCCCTAACTTTGCAAAAAAAGTCAAATTTTAAAACTTTTTGCACTGAAATGCAAAAAGTTGATTATTTCATCAGCTTGTGCTATACTAAAACGCAGGAGGTGTGAAGACATGATAGATTCCCACGAACTCAGACAACGAGATCACTATTTAAACAAGCTGATTGGTTTTCAAGATACCGAGCCGGTCAAGGTGATTACCGGCATTCGCCGCTGCGGAAAGTCCAGTCTGTTGAAGCTGATGGTCCGGCATTTGAAAGATACCGGAATTTCACCGGAACAAATCATTGAGATGAACTTTGAATCCTTTGATTTTCGGAGGATGAGCGCCGATGACATCTATCGCTACGTGAAAGAACGCATCGTATCCGGAAAGCGGATGTATCTTTTCTTTGATGAGCTGCAGCGAATCAGAGCCTGGGAAGATGCGGTAAACGCCTTTAGGGTGGACTTTGACTGTGACATCTATGTTACCGGGTCAAACGCTTATTTTCTGTCTTCGGAGTATTCCACCTATCTATCCGGACGGTGTGTGGAAATCAAAATGCTGCCGCTCTCTTTCCGTGAGTTCCTTGATTTTCACGGTTTTGAAGTTCGTGAAACACAAAGTGCACTCGGTGGACTTCGCAAACAGGTATTCGACAAGAACGGTGAACGCTATGAACTGAGGGAGGTTTTTGATGCCTATATGCGCTTCGGCGGGATGCCCAGCATTGTTGATGTTGGGCTAGAGCAGGAAAAGGCACTGACGCTTCTTGACGGCATCTATTCCACGGTGGTCATTCGTGATATTTTAAAGAGAGAAAAGCACAGGGGTCAAAAACAGATTACAGATCCTGCGCTGCTGCGTAAAATCATCCTGTTCCTTGCAGATAACATCGGTTCCAGTGTTTCTATTGCATCCATCGGCAACACACTGGTAAACGAGGGGCTTTTGGACGACGAAAAACGTAAAGGTGCTCCCAGTGCTCATACTGTGCAGGCATATGTGAATGCGCTTCTGGAAAGTTATTTCTTCTATGAAATCAAGCGCTTTGATATCAAGGGCAAAGCCTATCTCCGTACCTTGGGGAAATATTATATCGTTGACATCGGTCTTCGCAATTATCTGCTGGGATTCCGCAATCGGGACAGCAGTCATGCCATCGAGAATGTCGTTTACTTTGAACTGCTTCGCCGGGGCTATGATGCAGCAATCGGCAAGAGCGGCAATGCTGAGGTGGACTTCATCGCAACAAGTGCCGACGAGAAAAAATATATCCAAGTAACGGAGTCCATGATGAACGAGGACGTGCGTAAGCGGGAACTTGCACCATTGCAAAGCATTCGCGATAACTACGAAAAAATCGTGTTATCCCTTGAGCCGGGGCTTGATACTTCCTATGACGGCATCAAATCTGAAAACCTCATAGAATGGCTGCTCAGTGAATAGGAAGACAAGACGAGCTGGAATTCGTAATATTCAGCAAAAGCGGATTTACAAAGCGTATGCTTGATATTGCAAAGGAAAATGCCGGAATTTTTTTGATTCATGAGGATCAGTTGGTGTAATGGTTCAGACAAAGAAATAATGCTTGATTTTCACCATTTAATCCAATATAATGATACTAAGAGGTGAAAATATGATAAAAACGACAAACATGATTCTCGAGGAACTGCGAAGTTATGCAAATCCAAAGGCGAAACTTTCACGAATGGCGAATCAAGGAGAATGCTTCCGCATTACGAGAGGATTGTACGAAACAAATAAAAATACTCCCGGATATTTGCTGGCAGGCAGCATTTACGGACCGTCGTACATTTCGTTTGAATATGCGCTGGCATATTATAACCTGATTCCTGAAGCCGTATATACCATTACCTGTGCAACCTTTGAGAAGAAAAAGAAAAAAATCTTTCAAACACCTTTCGGAAATTTTTCTTATCGAGATGTGCCATCTGCCGCATTTCCGCTGGGAATCAACCTGATACAAGAGGGAGAATATTTTTATCGAATTGCAGAACCGGAGAAGGCACTGTGCGATAAGCTCTATACGATGTCCCCGGTAAAAAATACGGAAGAATTGGCAGAATTGCTGTTTCAGAATCTTCGAATCGAAAAAGAGGAACTTTTAAAATTAGATGCCAAGAAAATTGAACAGCTGTCAAATGCGTACCATGCGACTAATGTTGCAAAATTTGAGATTTTACTAAGGAGAATGCAAAAATGAGTACGATGATTGAACAAATGCTAAGCAAATACAATATAGAAAATCTTTATGATCATAAAAACGCGATGAAAGAGATTATGCAGGAAATTGTTTTATGCGGATTGTCCCGTGCGGGATTCTTTAAGGAGGCAGCTTTTTACGGAGGCACTGCACTTCGGATTTTTTACGGGCTTGATCGATTTTCGGAAGACTTAGATTTCTCTTTGGAAGAGAAAAATGAGGAATTTAATTTAGCATCCTATTTTCCGGTCTTACAGCAAGAGGTTAAATCATTTGGATTAAATGTCACAATTATCGAAAAGGAGAAAACGAAAGAAAGCAATATTCAATCTGCTTTTTTGAAGGGAAATACGAGAGAGCATTTGCTTCTGTTTTCTGCAGGTGAGGGAATTGCTAATAGCGTTGCACAAAATGAAACAATAAAAATTAAATTTGAGGTCGATGTTAACCCGCCGGCTTATGCAGGATTTGAGCATAAATATCGATTGATGCCGCTTCCTTATGAAGTCAACATGTATGATCTTCCGTCTTTGTTTGCAGGTAAAATACATGCCGTTATTTGCCGCACATGGCAGAACCGAATCAAAGGCAGAGACTTATATGACTATATTTTTTATTGATTTGATAGACGCAAAACCTTTTATAAGTCCTCACAAATGTTTATAAACCAATGTGAAAATGGCTTAAAATCAAGGTTTTCCGCATATCTTCATTTTTCTTGTCATATCTCCGCATAAGGTGTTTTTGTAAGACCGGGCACCATTTTAGCACCACAGAATATAAGGAGGACGACATGAAAAACGAACTTTTGACTAAGGGTATTATACTTCCGTCCGGCGAAATCGGCAAGGATAAGATAAACCTTGTCGCCGGGGCAATCACGCAGCCGTTCGCGGAAATGGTATGGGTAACGACAGGCGGCGACATGGAAACAATCAACCGCCTTACCAACGTACTTGTAACCATGAACAACCCCACCGACCGGGGCAAGCTGTTCAAAATCATCAAACTGCTTTATGGGCTAATGGGCTTGCCTTTTTCAGAGGAAGCCGAGCCTATGGACGCAGACCCCGACGTTTTGGAATACTTCATCTTTTCTTTCATGGCAGACTTTGGAGAAGTCATGCAAGAACTGATAGCAGAAGAAATGAAATAGCGACCCGCACAGCGGCGTTTCTCACTCTCTCACTGGGAGAACAGGAACGCCGCTATTTTTATGCCCTCATGTTACGCAGTAGGGGCAAAAAAAGCCTTGATTTATCGGGCTTACAGAACGCAAAACAGAGGAAGCAAGGAAAAGATACCTTACCCCTCAAAATCCGCGTTCTACTGCGCAACAAATCTAAAGCAAAGGAGTGATGAAGCTATGGCAGTTTTCCGTGTGGAACGCAACACAGGCTACACCGTAATGAGCAACCACCACTTACGCAATAAGGAGCTTTCCTTAAAGGCAAAGGGGCTGTTATCTCAAATGCTGTCCCTGCCGGAGGATTGGGATTATACCCTTTCGGGGCTGTCCTACATCAACCGGGAAAGTATCGACGCTATCCGTACCGCCGTTTGGGAGCTTGAAAAAGCCGGATATATCACAAGGCGGCAGGGACGCGACGAGAAAGGCAAAATGACCGCTATCGAGTACACCATTTACGAGCAGCCACAGCCCCCGGCATTGGATTGTCCGGTATTGGAAAATCCAACAGCGGATAAGCCGATATTGGAAAATCCGACACCGGATAACCCGACGTCGGAAAATCCAACGCAATTAAATAAAGATATACAAAAGACTAACTTATCAAAAAAAGAAAAATCAAATACGGATTTATCAAATAACCATTCCATTCCTATCCTTTCCCCTAACCCCTCTCCTTTGAGGGAGGAAACGGCAGAGCCGGAACGGAAAGGAACGGAAGCGGCAGACGCATACAGCGTGTATGAGGAAATCATCAAGGACAATATCGAGTATGAGCATTTTATCAAGCATACCAACATTGACAGGGGACGCTTGGACGAGATTGTGTCCCTTATCCTTGAAACTGTCTGCACCAAACGAAAGACAATCCGTATCGCCGGGGACGATTATCCGGCAGAGCTTGTCAAAGCAAAGTTTATGAAGCTCAACAGCAGCCACATTGAATTTGTCTTTGACTGCATGAAAGAGAACACCACGAAAATCCGCAACATCAAGCAATATCTGAAAGCGGTACTTTTCAACGCACCCAACACCATAGACAGCTATTACACCGCCCTTGTTAATCACGATATGTACGGCGGCTATTAAAAAACAGGAGGATTTTAATATGGTACAGAAAACAGGAGCTTTGATTTTTGATGAAACGGCAGACCGTTACGACATTCGCTTTGACCTTAACGACTACTACGGAGGACTGCATTGTGGGGATTGCCTTGAAGTGTTTGTACGCGGCAAATGGAAGCCGACCCGCATGGAGTACGGGGACAACTGGTATCTTGTGGGTGTGAGGGCTTCGGATTTGAACGGGCTGCGGGTGCGTATCTAAAGGCGGCATGAAAAATGTACGCCTTATTTTTATGCCCCGAAGCGGCACACCACCCTAACAAAACCATGAAAGGAGGGATTTCATGCAAGATGAAGTCAATGAAAAAGTTGTGTCTTTAGCAATCAAAACATCTAAGCTGACCGCCGAAGTGCTGCAAAAGGCTATGAAAGCCCTGCTTGCCAAAGGCAAAGGGCAGCTAACCAAAGCCCCGCATGGAAAAATCACTATGCGGCAGCTTATGAAGCCGGGAGAGAAGGTTTCCAACATTGAGATTACCGACCAGAATATCAAAGCCTTTGACCCTATCGCAAGGAAAAACGGGCTTGATTACAACGTCAAGAAGATTGAGAACGGCAAGCCGCCGACCTACCTTGTGTCTTTTAGGGGCAAGGATATTGACGTTATGACCGAAGCGTTCCGGGAATTTAGCGCAAAGAAATTAGGCAGGGATAAAAAGCCCTCTATCCGCAAGCTGCTTTCCACTCTGAAAGACAAGGCGGCAGCTCTGAACGCACAGAGGGACAAAGTGAAGAAAAAGGACAGGGAGGTATCGCTATGAAGCCGGAACTCAAAAAGCTGCTTATCCTAAATGCCCCCTATCTGCTCTTTCTCTATCTCTTTGACAAAATCGGACAGGCGGTGCGGCTCTCTCCGGGGGCTGACCTTTCCGGCAAGGTGCTTTCCCTTGCAGACGGCTTTTCCGCTGCCTTTGCAAACCCGCTTCCGAGCCTTGCCCCTATGGATTTGCTTATCGGTATTGCGGGGGCAGTCCTTATCCGGCTTATGGTGTACTTCAAAGGCAAGAACGCGAAGAAATACCGAAAAGGTATCGAATACGGCTCTGCCCGGTGGGGCAACGCCGAAGATATAACGCCCTACACCGACCCGGTATTTCAAAATAACGTACTGCTGACACAGACGGAACGGCTTACCATGAACAGCCGCCCGAAGCAGCCGAAGTATGCAAGGAATAAAAATATCCTTGTTATCGGGGGAAGCGGCAGCGGCAAGACGAGATTTTTTGTGAAGCCCAACTTAATGCAAATGCACTCAAGCTACGTTGTAACCGACCCGAAAGGTACGGTTTTAGTCGAGTGCGGGAAGCTCTTACAGCGCGGCGGGTATCGGATAAAGGTGCTGAACACGATAAATTTCAAGAAAAGTATGAAATACAATCCCTTTGCCTATATCCGCAGCGAAAAAGACATTTTGAAACTGGTAAATACCTTGATTGCCAACACCAAAGGGGACGGGGAAAAAGCCGGGGAGGATTTTTGGGTAAAATCGGAACGGCTCTTTTACTGCGCCCTTATCGGCTACATTTGGTATGAAGCCCCGGAGGAAGAAAAGAACTTCACGACGCTGCTTGAAATGATAAATGCGTCGGAAGCCCGCGAGGACGACCCGGAATTTCAGTCCCCCGTTGACCTCATGTTTGAAC
>OGHJ01000557.1_pt1 | contig 54674 bp, 56 predicted proteins | sample 1571351 | NCBI WGS metagenome assembly OGHJ01 (sample SAMEA2582037, study PRJEB24529) | metagenome | biome: Human gut stool | place: China | collected 2011 | reverse complement strand
GAGCACCTCAAAAACACCATCATACACTAAATCAGTAAGTTGGCAGCATCACCCAGTTGGCGAAGGCCATTGGCTTTATGTACGCCGGGGATAATCAGATCGATGCTGCCGTTGCCGGTGTGGACTGGCACCATAATATCGCCGATGGCCTCATGTAATGCTTTTTGTACTTGTGGAATCAGTTCATCGGAAAGATTCAGGCCAAACTTAAAGAAAATATCTTCTAAGTTGTCAAAGTTATCGACGTATTCCAGACGGTGATAATACATTTCCGCCACCGTTTTCATGGCATCGTCATATTTTTTGAGCGTATAGGCGCTATTTTTTCCGCAGGCAATAATTTCCACTTCCGGGCGCGTCAGCAAATGTTCCACGACAGTAGTAAAGGCATCCTTCGACAGCTCGCCATTAAAAACATCTTTGCCTTCACTCACTACCCAGCCGCCGTTTTCAGCCACAAAGGCAATTTCATTAGCAATTTCAGGGAAGAAAGAGATCAACTGATAATATTGATTCCCGCTGGCGACCACAAAGCGAATGCCTTGTGCTTTCATTTGCTGATACTGAGCCATAAACCGCTCACGGTTATAGGTTTTTTGATCGCTTAAGAAAGTACCATCCATGTCTACCGCAATTAATTTAATGCTCATCAACTATTCTCCATCGCCGTCTGCGTTTTGGTATCGGGTTTGGCGACGGCTTTCGCGACAATAGCCGCGAGAATAACCAGCGCCAGTACAACCAGCATTGCACTACGTAATCCATAATGTTCGCCGAGATAGCCCAGCAGCGGCGGCCCGACGAGGAAAGCCAGATAACCGGTCGTTGCTACCACACTGACGCGGGTTGGTGCATCGGGGCCGGTATCGCTGGCGGCAGAAATGGTCAGCGGGAAGCCCAGCGAGGCACCCATTCCCCAGAGTACAACAGACACCCCAGCGACCCAGGCGCTATCGACAAAAATAATCAGCCCAATACCCAACGCCCCCATTAGCGCACTGGCCCGAACCACGGCAACGCGACTGTAACGGTCGATGAACCAACCGCCAGTGAAGCGTCCAACGGTCATCCCCAGGGTAAAACCGGCATAAATCAGCGAGCCGGAAGTGGGGCTAAAACCGTGACCGTCAACCATTAATAAGGGTAACCAGTCGTTGGCAGAACCTTCGGCAAAGGCCATCGCCAGCACCACAACACCAATCAGCAGCAACTGGATATCGCGATAAAAAGGTACGCCTTTTTCGCCATGCTGGGTGCCATCGGCAGCATTTTTGCCCGTACCGTCAGGGATTGCCTGAATGGCGATATAAATAGGCGCGATACCTACCAGCGCCGCCAATAAAATGTGCACCGTTGCCGGAACGCCAAAGGCCGTCAGTGCCATCCCGACACCAGCGCCTGCCAGCGTGCCCAGGCTATAAAAACCGTGCATCATCGGCAAAACCGTTTTATTCATTTCTCGCTCAACGGCGGCACCTTCAACGTTTATCGCCACTTCCGCAGAACCAAAACTTGCCCCAAAGACGCCGAGACCAACGGCAAAGAGCAGGGGCGATGTCAGCCAGAGTGCCAGACTTAATATCATCATCCCGATCAATGCGCAGGACATCGTGACCAGGATGACATTACGTGTCCCAAAGCGTTTCACTAACCACGCCGAGCAGAGAATACCGCTCATCGAACCGATCGACAGACCAAAGAGAACACCGCCCATTTCAGCGATCGAGACAGAGAGAATATCGCGGATAGCAGGCGTACGGGTTGCCCAGGACGCCATTAACAGGCCTGGCAAAAAGAAGAACATAAACAGCGCCCAGGTTCGGCGTTTCAATGCATTACGTGAAGAATTTACGGTCATAGATCACGTCAAAATAAGAAGAGGGAAGACAACATTAGCAAGGTTGTGTACATTTGTACACAATTGCAGACAGAGGAAATGACATGCGTCGCGCTAACGATCCGCAACGGCGAGAAAAAATTATCCAGGCCACGCTGGAGGCGGTGAAACTTTACGGAATACATGCTGTTACGCACCGCAAAATTGCTACCCTTGCCGGGGTACCGTTGGGATCGATGACCTACTATTTTTCAGGAATTGATGAGTTGTTGCTGGAGGCGTTCAGCAGTTTTACTGAGATTATGTCCCGGCAATATCAGGCATTTTTTAGCGATGTTAGTGATGCTCAAGGCGCATGCCAGGCTATCACCGATATGATCTACAGCTCACAGGTTGCAACGCCGGATAATATGGAGCTGATGTACCAGCTCTACGCGCTGGCTAGCCGAAAACCGCTATTAAAAACGGTAATGCAAAACTGGATGCAGCGCAGTCAGCAAACGCTCGAACAATGGTTTGAACCCGGAACCGCCCGCGCGCTTGATGCGTTTATTGAGGGGATGACGCTGCATTTTGTCACCGACCGTAAGCCGCTATCGCGCGAGGAGATTTTGAGGATGGTTGAGAGGGTTGCAGGGTAGTAGATAAATTTTAGATAACAAAAAACCCATTTATGTAAATGGGTTAGTGAAAACAACGACTTGCAAGATAATCAATAAATTAGGTTGGTGGTCAGTGGTGGTTATTACGGGGTAATGCCAACCGCTGCCGCCACTTTGTCGCCACTTGGCAGCGTTGCCAGAGGATTGAAACGGAGCGCCGTTTCCAGATGATCCGGTGCCAGATGTGCGTAACGCATAGTCATTTTTATATCGTGGTGTCCGAGAATTTTTTGTAAGGCCAGAATGTTTCCACCCGACATCATGAAGTGCGCCGCAAACGTATGGCGCAGAACGTGTGTGAGTTGACCGCGAGGGAGCACGATAGACGTTTTTTCCATCACGGATAAAAATTGAAAATAGCAGTCTGTGAAGAAATTGAACCCATCAAGCGCCATGATCTCTTCGTAAAGCTCTTTACTGATAGGGATGCTTCTGTTTTTCTTCCCCTTCGTTCTTACAAAGGTAATTCGGTATTTGGTCACCTGTGAACGAGTAAGATTTACGGCTTCTCGCCAGCGTGCGCCTGTGCTTAAGCATATCTTAACTACCAGTGCCAGAATTGGGTCCTGACGTTTGCAATCAGCCAGTAATTCAACAATCTGCTCATGGGTAAGCCATGCCATCTCTTTTTCTGCGATGGTGAATTTTCGCATGTTCTCCAGTGGGTTCGGATACGACCATTCGCCCAGGCGGGATAGTTCGCTAAAAACACTACTTAGATAGCTTTGCTCCAGGTTAATGGTGACCGGGCTTGCTCCTTTCTTCCATTTCTCGCTGAAGTAGATCTCACCTGTCAGGCGTTTATCTCGATAGTGGGCAAACATTTTAGAGGTGAGATCAGTTGCAAGGGGATTGCCCAGAGCGTCAACCATCAGCAGCAATTTGTCATAGACATGCTGCCCAGCAGTCAGTGATTTACCATGTAGTTTGAACCATAGCTCAACCACGTCTTTCAGTGTTCGACGATCCACTGATTCACCTAGCCAGGGCTTTGCTTCGGTTTCTTCCATCGTGTGACGCTCAAAAGCCAGTGCTTCGCCTTTGGTGGCGAATTGTTTACGCACACGACGCCCACTACGTCCGGCGGGGTAACATTCGCAAAGCCATTTTCCTGTGGTGAGTTTTCGTACAGCCATAAAAAATGCCCTCCAATAGAGAGCATTTTTACTGTATGTATAACCAGTGTCAATGTATGAAATCCTGCGACCATACATCTCACTGAAGCCATAATGAAGTAGGCTATTCTTTTTGCTATGTGATCATGTAACTTTTGCGGTTAACCTGTGGCTCATTTTTATTTTAGGCGCAGATATAAAAGCAAAAGTTATCGTGAGTTTTTAGTACAGATTTTTTTGGATTTACTAATAGTTCCATCATTGCAAACGAATTTGCCATCAGAGGTACAGTGAGAAACACCTCCCTTTTTCCCTGAGCAGGGATAATTTCTAGCATAGGTAGCTAGTGGGTTTAATAACAAAGAACATGACAAAACCACAAAAAATACCTTACCAAGCATAATTTCCTCCCGGTACTATTTAACATACTTGACTGTTAAACTTATAATTTTACCAATTATTTCAATGTCTTCTATCTTACATTCGAAGGCTCTGTTTCCACCCTCGACGAAGATTCTTCCACCGGGTAAACGAGTAATGTCACGGATCGTTATTTCGCCATCAATACTTATTACCCATTTACCATCACGTATATCATCAAATTCCTTATCACAAATAAATTCAGAATTATTATCTGTGATTACAAAAAGATTCTTGAATGCCGACGGTAGAAATTCTCTATCGAAAATATAAAAACCGTCTTCACACAAGGCCCCATCAGATAATACATATTTAGCAACTTCCATAGTATTTGTATTACCTGAAGTTTGCTTTGAACCATGCCCGGTTGTGAGCCAATTAAGCGAGGTGCCTGTTTCAAGGGCGCACTGGATTACCCATTCTGCTGGGAATGAGTCACGCATGTAGCGTGTGGCGAGTGTACTTTTAGAGATTCCTAAATGATCGCACAACGCCTGTCGAGTCTTGAATCCATAAGCTTCTACCATGCGCTCTATGGCGCCTCGTCCGCCTTTCTCCAAATTCATGGTCACTCCAAGTGAACTTTTATCTTGACGATTTCACTGTGCGATCGTATGTTTATGGTGTTCACAAAATACAAACGATCCGTATTCGTCCTGATTAATCATCATTAAACGAGGAATGTTGCATCATGAGACCTAACATTTCAATCACTCTTACCACGCCTCATGTGACTATTGAACGCTATAGCGAGCTGACAGGGCTATCCATCGATACCATCAATGATATGTTGGCTGATGGACGCCTTATCCGTCACCGTCTGCGCAAAGATAAAAAACGCGAAAAAGTGATGATCAACATAGCAGCAATGACCGTTGATGCGCTTTCAGAATGCAATCTAAACCTTAATTAGTTCGATTCTGAAATACATCAGAGGCATTGACCATGTTTGATTACCAAGTTTCCAAACATCCACATTTTGATGAAGCCTGTCGTGCATTTGCACTGCGCCACAATCTGGTGCAACTGGCAGAACGTGCAGGCATGAATGTGCAGATTCTGCGGAACAAGCTGAACCCAGCTCAGCCTCATTTATTAACCGCACCAGAAATCTGGCTGCTTACCGATCTGACTGAAGATTCAACGCTGGTAGATGGTTTTCTGGCACAGATTCATTGTCTGCCATGTGTACCGATTAATGAGGTGGCAAAAGAGAAACTGCCACATTACGTCATGAGTGCAACCGCAGAGATCGGGCGTGTTGCTGCAGGTGCGGTGTCTGGCGATGTAAAAACCTGTGCCGGTCGTCGTGATGCTATCAGCAGCATTAACTCTGTAACACGACTGATGGCGCTGGCGGCTGTTTCATTGCAGGCCCGTTTACAGGCTAATCCTGCGATGGCGAGTGCAGTTGATACCGTGACTGGCCTCGGTGCTTCATTTGGTTTGCTGTGAGGTGCTTATGCTGACGAAAGAACCATCATTTGCATCGCTGCTGGTTAAACAAAGCCCGGCAATGCATTACGGTCACGGCTGGATCATGGGGGAGGATGGTAAACGCTGGCATCCGTGCCGTTCACAAGATGAATTGCTGGCAGAACTATCTACGAAAAAACGGGGGAACAAATGGCTATTGAAGGCACTGCAGCAACTGTTCCATTAAGCCCCGGTGAACGCCTGAATGGACTTAATCACATTGCGGAGTTAAGGGCGAAAGTTTTTGGCCTGAATATTGAGTCAGAGCTTGAGCGGTTTATTAAAGATATGCGTGATCCATGGGATATCAATAATGAACAAAATAAAAGGGCACTGGCTGCCATATTCTTTATGGCAAAAATTCCAGCTGAACGTCATAGCATCAGCATTAATGAGCTGACCACTGACGAAAAGCGGGAGTTGATTAAAGCAATGAATCATTTTCGTGCAGTGGTGAGCTTATTTCCCAGACGGCTAACCATGCCGAATTAACCAACTAATGAAATTAATGGCGTAAACCCGCCGGGCATCCCTTTATCTAAATTCAGGAGAATTGATTATGCGTAATATTGAAACCCTCATGACTAAAACCGGACCGGATGACGCAGGGCTTAATATTTTACTGACAGAGGCTCGTCTGGAAGAACGCCGGGCAAGGGCTGAAGCAATGGCTGCTCGCCTTGATAGCCTGGCGTGTTATATCTCATCCCGCCAGCTAAACCACGTGGAAGCGGCAGAACTGCTGCGCGTGACTGCTGAAGCAATCCAGAACGAAGCGCAGGAGATCCACTAATGGCTGATGCAATGGATCTCGTACAGCAGCGCGTTGAAGAAGAACGCCAGCGCCATATCCGTGCAGCCCGTGCCAAATCACCGGGCGTGTCACGCGTACTTTGCATTGAATGTGAAGCGCCAATTCCGCCAGCACGACGCCGCGCCATTCCGGGAGTGCAGCTTTGCATTACCTGTCAGGAAATCGCAGAACTGAAAGGCAAACATTACAACGGAGGTGCTGTATGAGCACCATCCTGAAATGGGCGGGAAATAAAACCGCCATTATGCCAGAACTGAAAAAATACCTTCCTGCTGGCCCGCGACTGGTTGAACCTTTCGCGGGTTCCTGTGCTGTGATGATGGAAACGGATTATCCCAGCTATCTGGTTGCGGATATTAATCCTGATTTAATCAACCTCTATAAAAAGGTTGCCGCTGATTGTGAATCGTTTATATCTCGCGCCAGAGTTTTATTTGAGATCGCAAACAGGGAGGTGGCTTATTACAACATAAGGCAGGAGTTTAACTGCTCAACTGAAATTACTGATTTCATGAAAGCGGTATATTTCCTGTATCTCAATCGTCACGGTTACCGTGGTTTATGTCGCTATAACAAGAGCGGGCATTTCAACATTCCCTACGGTAATTATAAAAATCCGTATTTCCCTGAAAAAGAACTTCGCACATTTGCAGAAAAAGCCCAGCGAGCAACGTTTATCTGCGCCAGCTTTGATGAAACGCTGACGATGTTGAAGGCGGGAGATGTGGTGTATTGCGATCCGCCATATGACGGTACGTTTTCCGGTTATCACACTGATGGTTTCACTGAAGATGACCAGTATCACCTGGCATCCGTTCTTGAACATCGGTCATCAGAAGGACATCCGGTCATTGTTTCTAACAGTGACACATCCCTGATCCGTTCGCTGTATCGCAATTTTACTCACCACTATATCAAGGTAAAACGCAGCATCGGTGTGGCAGCTGGCGAGGGTAAATCAGCAACAGAAATCATTGCTGTTTCCGGGCCGCGCTGCTGGATGGGATTTGATTATTCGCGTGGCGTGGATAGTTCTGCCGTGTACGGAGTACGTGCATGAGTCATGCCGATATGAACAACTGCTGCGGCTTTAACGAGGCTGCCGCAGCATTCTCATGGAACAGCCCGAAAAAGGCCATTAACCCTTATCTGGACCCGGCGGAAGTTGCGCCGGTTTCTACGCTTTCAAACCTGATCACTCTGTACGCTGCCGATAACGAGCAGGAACAGTTGCGCCGCGAGGCACTGAGTGATCAGGTCTGGGAGCGTTATTTCTTTAATGAATCACGTGATCCTGTCCAGCGCGAAATGGAGCAGGATAAGCTCATTAGCCGGGCAAAGCTGGCGCATGAGCAGCAGCGTTTTAATTCAGACATGGTCATTCTGGCGGACGTCAACGCCCAGCCTTCCCATATCAGCAAGCCGCTGATGCAACGTATTGAATACTTCAGCAGCCTGGGCAGGCCAAAGGCTTATTCCCGCTATTTACGTGAGACGATTAAGCCATGTCTGGAACGACTGGAGCATGTACGCGACAGTCAGCTATCTGCATCTTTTCGCTTTATGGCAAGCCATGAAGGGCTGGACGGCCTGCTGATCCTGCCTGAAATGAGTCAGGATCAGGTGAAACGCCTGTCCACCCTGGTAGCTGCGCATATGAGTATGTGCCTTGATGCAGCTTGTGGTGATTTGTATGCCACCGATGACGTTAAGCCAGAAGAAATCCGCAAGACATGGGAAAAGGTGGCAGCGGAAACCCTGCGTCTGGATGTCATCCCACCTGCGTTTGAGCAACTCCGTCGGAAAAGAAACCGCCGCAAACCCGTGCCCTATGAACTCATTCCGGGTTCGCTGGCGCGTATGTTGTGCGCCGACTGGTGGTATCGGAAATTATGGAAGATGCGTTGCGAATGGCGGGAAGAGCAGTTGCGCGCTGTTTGCCTGGTCAGCAAAAAAGCATCTCCTTATGTCAGCTATGAAGCCGTGATGCATAAACGTGAGCAGCGCCGTAAGTCGCTGGAGTTTTTCCGTTCTCATGAACTGGTGAACGAAGACGGCGACACGCTGGACATGGAGGATGTGGTAAACGCCAGCAGCAGCAACCCTGCGCATCGCCGCAATGAGATGATGGCCTGTGTTAAAGGTCTGGAGCTTATCGCGGAAATGCGCGGTGACTGCGCCGTTTTCTACACTATCACCTGTCCGTCGCGTTTCCATTCCACGCTAAATAACGGCAGACCAAACCCGACCTGGACAAACGCGACGGTAAGACAAAGCAGCGATTATCTGGTCGGCATGTTTGCTGCATTTCGTAAGGCGATGCACAAAGCCGGGTTGCGCTGGTATGGCGTGCGGGTGGCTGAGCCGCATCATGATGGCACAGTTCACTGGCACCTGTTGTGTTTCATGCGCAAAAAAGACCGCCGTGCCATCACTGCATTACTGCGTAAGTTTGCCATCCGTGAAGACCGCGAGGAGCTGGGCAATAACACTGGGCCGCGCTTTAAGTCTGAGTTGATTAACCCGCGCAAAGGAACGCCGACAAGCTACATCGCGAAATATATCAGTAAGAACATTGACGGTCGTGGTCTGGTTGGCGAGATCAGCAAGGAAACGGGTAAATCTCTGCGTGATAACGCTGAATACGTGAATGCCTGGGCGTCTCTGCATCGTGTTCAGCAATTCCGCTTCTTTGGTATTCCGGGGCGTCAGGCTTACCGTGAACTTCGCTTGCTGGCTGGTCAGGCGGCAAGGCAACAGGGTGACAAAAAAGCAGGTGCGCCGGTACTGGATAACCCGCGTCTTGATGCCATTCTGGCTGCTGCTGATGCTGGTTGTTTTGCCACCTACATCATGAAACAGGGCGGCGTACTGGTTCCCCGTAAATATCACCTCATCAGAACCGCTTATGAAATCAACGAAGAGCCGACCGCCTATGGCGATCACGGCATTCGTATTTATGGCATCTGGTCACCCATTGCAGAGGGCAAGATCTGCACTCATGCAGTGAAGTGGAAAATGGTTCGTAAAGCCGTTGACGTTCAGGAGGCGGCAGCCGACCAGGGCGCTTGCGCCCCTTGGACTCGTGGCAATAACTGTCCCCTTGCTGAAAATTTGAACCAACATGAGAAAGATGAATCAGCAGATGGGGATACCAGAACGGACATTACCTGCATGGATGACAAGGAATTGCACGATTACCTGCACAGTATGAGCAAAAAAGAGCGCCGGGAACTGGCAGCAAGATTGCGCCTGGTTAAACCGAAACGGCGTAAAGACTACAAACAGCGAATTACAGAGTATCAGCGTCAGCAGCTCGTCTATGAACTGAAGTCCAGAGGATTTGATGGCAGCGAGAAAGAGGTCGATTTGCTCCTTTGCGGTGGCAGTATTCCGTCAGGAGCAGGCCTGCGTATCTTCTATCGGAACCAGCGTTTGCAGGAAGATGATAAGTGGCGGAACCTGTATTAATCACGCGGGTTAACAATTCGTGCTCTTAATAATACCAGGCATATCAGGCTGATGAACGTAAAAAAACGTTTTACATCAGTAAGATTATTATATACTGTAAATATAAACAGTGGTTATATGTACAGTATTGCGTATGGTGTTATAGGAGGAAAGATGCAGGACTATTTTTTGGAGTCTTTGAAGCTCCAGCGCATTGATTTTTTTCTTAAGCTTGTAGCGGCTAGTGAGTGTAGTGATGAAGAGAAGGGGCTAGCTCTGCAGTGGGTTTCTGAATTGACTGATGAGTTGATGGCGAAAATTCGAAGCCATGAATACAGTAGGTCGATGGATGTAATCAGTTGAGCTTGTTTCGTTAGGACTTGATAAGGGAACCGAAAAGGGGCATTAAGCCCCTTTCTCATAAGTTGATTTAGTTGTTACCCAAAGAGCCGGCCATGGCTGCATATTTAATTTCTTCGCTGGGTATTTCAGGATGTAGTTGAATTTGCCTGATGATATAGCCAGGAACTTCTTCACTCCACAGTTTCGCCGCGTCCTTACAGACCTTATACGCGAAGTCTCTATTCTCAAAGGCATAGGATTTTCCGTATGCATATTGCTGACAGGCATGAACATAAGCTCCGAAGTCGCCGTCTTTATCTGGCAAAGCACATCCAGCTAAGGCTATGATGATTGCTACTAACGTAAAGGAGAAAGTTATACGTTTCATGGTCTCTTTCTAAGCGTTTAGCATTATTTAACTAAGGGGTATCTGCCGTGATTTGGTAGTCCCTGATATATATTCTCAGGGACTATGCTGAAGTAGCTTTAATTTTGATTATTTAGAAAGGTACTTATCTCTAAGTTGATTCAGTCTGTCAGCATCGCGTTCTGAAAACTCGGCGTCACCATAGATCGATTTCCCATCTGCGTCTTCAAGGCCAATGACTGTGACGGTAAATATAGCATCAGCCGGAACTTTAAGTTTTCCCCAATCAGAGTATCTATTAGGGGCTAATTTCCAGTTGGCTTTCTCACCTGGTTCCAGACCTCCAGAAATTTTATAGTTGAAGACGTCAGAGAACCAAGGGACGCTTCTTCCTGGGCTGGCAATAACTCCTTTGAAGAATACTCTGGCAACCGCTTTGTCTGTTCCGTTTTCAACGCTAATATCCAGAATTGGCTGATCATTGCCGTAATCCTCTTTCTGGAAATAAAAACGGGAACGTTCGACCTTGAAGGCTTTCATTTTTTCCGCAGCCTGTGTTGCAGAGGTTTGTTTGGCTTCCAGTTCTTTTATTTCTTGCAGAGCCTGTTCTTTCTCTCTCTTCTCACGCTCAAGGCGAATAGTTTGTGCGTAATTTATAACCTCATCACCAGTTTTACCTTCCAACGCTGACTTAATTTTTGTTTCGTAGACGTCCCCAGAAGACGTTCCAGCCTGCATTAGCTCTCTCATGTTGATTTGGCTAAAGGCAACGACTTTAACTGCATCATCAAACTGAGCTTTTTTATCTGCAGGTAAGGACTCTCTTACTTTTTGAATGGACTCTTTCATCGACTGATCGCTTGATGCATCGATCTTCGGTTTGTCACAAGCAGTAAGCAGCAGAGCAAAAGCAATTACGCCAGTTAATTTCTTCATATCCCTATCCCAATCGTAAAAAAACAAGGCTAATCCTAACAGGATTAGCGGGCATGACAAACTCATAGCCATATAGGTGTGCTGTATAAATTAGCGGGATGAGAAAGCCTGCACAGACCCTCATGTTGAAACTTGATTTTAGCTCAAAAGAGCTGACACTAAATAACTGCGCGGAATAATGCTCCACTTTCGGTTAGCCCTTGGCCCTTGCTGGGTAAGGCGTGGGGCCGTTTTCTTCGCCTGATCCTGCTGTATCTGGCCTACAGTATGTTGTCCTTACGCGACATGCCACATGTCAGTAAACGGCAGGTGTAGCAGTATTAGACGCAGCTATTTAGTGTGTATTAAGCTGGCTCATATTTATGACTGGTTTCAAGGTTTGACCGATTTTCATGTCATGCATGTCTATGCTGCATGGGTTCGCATGATCGTTTGAGGATCGGTTTGGCTAAGACATGCCAGAACTGGCGGGCTTTTGCTCATGTCATGCAGGTGCATGAAAACTACTACATAAAGCGGGCAGGCGTGGCGGGGATACGAGCGCGCGCAAGGTATAGAAACAGTCGTTTGTTTACAAACAGATACTATGATTTTCAATGTTCTTTCAAATTGTTGCTTTAAGATAGCAGGTAGATGTTTGTAGTTGTTGCGTGAACTGATAAGCTTCAACAACTATCGAGGAAAGGATATGAAGCGGCTAACTGAAGAACAAATTGAACATTCTTTGATCAGAGCAAGGAAGATTGCGAAGCGGGAGTCAAGAAAGCTTTCTGGTGGAAGACGGATGCTACAGCCCATGCGGGTATTCTCTCGTGTGAGAATACCCGCGCCTGCGTCATTGGACTTATTTAATACTAAAAATTACAAACTATTTATAGAGTTTATCACTTTAATCAGAGATTACATCAATGATGGTGAGAAAATTTTAATAGATTTCAGAAATACAAAATCTCTGAAAGCATGTGCAGTAATCGTATTGTATGCACATATTGACTTTTTACAAAGGCAAACAAAAGATAAAAATATAATTTCTATTACTACGTGCGGTTCATCCAGGGCAAATAACTGGTTTAAAATATGTGGTATTTGGGGGATTACAGGGTTTCAGCGTATAGCTGCAGATAAGCTTAATTCAATGGAAATTGTTTCCGCTGTTGCAGGCAAAACTAGAGATGATCATGAAAGTGCCGAAGCAAGACAAAAAATTAAAAATATTCTACGTTATATAAAAGATACCATTTATGAAGGTAAGATTTCCGCTTCGGATGGTGTGAAATTATATGCAGCCTTAACTGAATCTATTAGCAATGTTGGTCTACATGCGTATTCAAATGAAGAACAGTTCTCTGAATTTATTGAGGACATTGGTAAAAGATGGTGGATATTGGCACACAAAGTCGAAGAACAACTATTTTTGATGGTGTATGATATGGGAGAAGGTATCCCAGTTACATTGGTTAAAAAAGACTTTTTCACATTTATCGCTCAGATATTTAATCCTAAGACGGATTCTGATAAAATATTCGCGGCTGTACAGTATGGTGAGACAAGAATGAATAGTCAGAAGCATGGTAAAGGATTACCTGATATGAAAAGGTATGTTGTAGATAACCCTGAGGGGCAGTTACATATTTTTAGTGGAATGGGACGATATTCTTATGATGCTGAAAATAATGTTGAAGATAAATTTGATCTGCCATACTCCATAGGTGGAACCCTTATTCAATGGAATGTAAGTTTGAGAGGTGCTGAATGAAAATCAAAGAGATACATGTTGCTGAAGATTTTTCAGATGTTCCCTATGGCCGCTATGATGAGGATGGTCCTGATAATGGACAACGTTTCCGTGAAAAGTATCTTTTGAAAGCCATCCAAGATTATGATGAGGTGCACGTGTACCTTGATGGTGCTATGGGTTATGGTTCTTCATTCTTGGAAGAGGCGTTTGGTGGACTTTATAGAACAAATAATATAGATAAAGCTATAATTAGGAAAAAATTAAAAATATTTACTGATTTGGATTTCCTCAAGGATAGTATATGGGGATATATTTCTGATGCTAAAAAGGAGTGATGTTCATGGATGAACTTCCGGTTTATCTGCGGTTATTACAATACCTTGCTAGTTCAGGTGTGATTGCAATTCTAACAGCCTTGATTGGTTGGGTTTTTGTTTATAGAAACTCCCGTGCGTTGCAAAAGAGGAGTGAAACATGGGCAATTGTAAAAAATGTTTCAGATAATTTAAAGGAAATTGAATCTGCATCAAGAAAGTTTTGGATACCGGGAGATTCAAAAGAAATTGATGCAATGTCATTTCAAAATGAGATAACAGCACTTCTTGCGGAGACCGAGCGGTGGTTGAATCATCTAAAACAACGCATTAATATCGAAGGTGACTATAAACCTTTGATTGCTGATTTATTCAAAGATGCTACATCTAATATTGAAAAAGCACAGGAGTATGATAAAAGTCAAAGGACAAGAATTAGTGTATTAGTGTCAAAAAGGGCGAAAATAATTAAATCTCTAATTGATGAGTCTTATCAGAAAAAATTCTTAAAGTGATAATTTGTTACGGCACGGTAGTGCCGTAGTTTTTTTCTTATTATGTGTTGAGCGATGGATGTCCTATTAAGTTATGTAAATGTATCAGAATGAATATATTTCAAATTCTATTATTTTTTTATCAAGCCATTCATTTATCTCTCCTAAGCGTTTTTGTAATGGTATAAGTTCGTTTCGTACAAACACTTTACTTGCTTTCTCCACATCCCCAAACCCCCCAACATTATTCGGCATAATCCCCATCATTTGCGGCGGCACGCGGTGCGCTGCCATCATGTCATCCCGACTCACGTTCTTGATGTTAAGAAATTCATCCTTCGCCGCGACTTCTGACAATGGGATGATCTGAAGCCCGTCTTTTTTGCCGTTAGGTGAGTACATAAACAGGTTGCGGAAGTTGCCTGGACCTTTGGCGCTTTTCATCGCGTTGCGGAGGTTGTTCACATCCTCCTGATTCTGCGCGGCATCGGTCATGTACATGATGAAGCCTGCATGGCTGCCGTTGATGTAATACTTACGGCGGAACAACGTGGCGGACTCGTTGAGCAGGGCTGACGGAATGGCAGAAAGATAACCGGGCAGGCCGTAGATCTCCTGGTTGATATCCGGTTCCATCAGATGAAAGATGCTGCCTTTCGTGAACTGATACGGCTGCGTAGTCATGCCGTATTGCACAAACCAGTAGGTATCCAGGTCTAACCCGCGTCGGGTGTATTTTGCCAGCGCAGGTTCAAGGGCGATAACTTCACCGAAGCGGTTCGTGCGTTTCTCCAGGTAGGCGTTACCAAATACCAGATAGTCCTGCACAAAACGTGAAAAAGCCTGCTGGCTGAGCAGTGGGTGAGGGATATAGGTGCTGGTCAGAATGTTGCACTTTACTGCAATCGGTGAGCTGTGGTGTACGGCGGCGCGGAATGTTCGCGCCAGGCCGTCGAAACTCACAGGCGGCTCATACCAGCGGTCCATCTGTACGCATTCCACATAGTCCAGCAGTTCGCGACGGTCCAGAACAGGAACGGGATCGCCGAAGCTGAATGCTTCGGCTGAAGTCTGGCTTTTATGCTGGATCTGATTCATCGCCGCTGCGCGGTTTTTCTTACTCTTTCCCATCAAAAAATCTCCACAATATTGCTGGTATTGGCGGATTCGCCCTGCAGCGGTTCGTTAAACAGTGCGTGCATCGTTGCCCATGCCAGATCGGCGTGGCTGGCTTCTTCGCTGCGGCTGGCTTCATAGGTCGGGCGGTTGCCACTGGCGGTGGTGGAGCGACGGATTGCCATAAAGGACTGCGCTATGTCGGTGTGTCCGGCGTCAAACTCCAGACGGCGGTGGCTGATAATGTCGTAGGCCTTGAGTACCAGGGCGTTTTTAACGTTGGGGTTGTAGACAAACTCCCGGACGGCAGGAAAGAACGCTTTCACGTTCTCGTAAACCCCGTGACCAACGCCGGTTGAGTCGATGCCGATGTAGGTCACGTTGTACTGCTCGGTCAGTTTTTTGATTGCGTCCGCCTGGGCACGGAAGTCCATCCCGCGCCACTGGTGACGCTCGAGAATGCGAAACTTACCGCCTGGCACGGCTGGCGGTGCCACCACCACGCATCCGGCGCTGTCGCCGTTCTGCGTACCTTTTGCCGGGTCATAACCGATCCACACTTCGCGCCAGCCAAATGGGCGCAGGGCCAGAGCATGAAAGTCGGTCCAGACTTCCCAACTGTCCACCATGCACGCCTGCAGCTCGCTGAGCGGAAACACGGACGCGAGATCGTCCACAAACTCGCACATCAGCAGGTTCTGGTATTCGTCCGGGCTGTACTCCATGCGCAACTGGTCAAGGTCGAACAGGTTACAGCCGCCGCGCACCGCATCTTCCACGGTGACTATCTGGCGGTATTGCCCGTCGGCGCACAGCTGGCCGGGGGCCAGATTGCTGTGGGACAGGTCGATGTCCACCTTATCGGCTTTGTTGCGCCCACGGTTGAACAGCGCACCGGACCAGAACGGATAAGCACTATGAGTCAGGCTGGATGGCGTGGAAAAATAGGTTTGTCGCCATTTCTTGTGAATAGCCATACCGGAAGCCACTTTGCGCAGCTCCTGGAATTTCGGTATCCAGAAATATTCATCCAGATACAGGTTGCCGTGATAACTCTGGGCAGTGCGGGCATTGGTGCCGAGGAAGTAAAGCGTGGCCCCGTTAGGAAGCACCATCGGATCGCCTTTCAGCTCCACCTCCACTTCTTTGGCGAAGTCGATGATGTACTGCTTAAAGACGTGGGCCTGAGCCTTGCTGGCGGAAAGGAAAATCTGGTTACGCCCGGTTAGCAGGGCGTCAATCAGGGCTTCACGGGCAAAATAGAAGGTCGCGCCGATCTGGCGTGACTTCAGCAGGTTGCGGATGCGGTTGGTTTTTCCGGCTTCCCACCAGTGGCGCTGGTAGTTGAACATGGAGGAATGGAAGATTTCTTCCAGCTTCTCAATCTGTTCATCGGTGAAAACGTTCTTTTCCGGCTGACGGCGCGGGCCTTTGTTACGGTTGACGCCCGTTAAGTCGACCTCTGCCGAACTGCAGAGTGCAGCGGCAATGGGGCGGAGATTCGGGGAGGCACTGGCGGAAGGGCTGAATATGGTCATGCATCCGCTGGACTCCCTGAAATCCGGCGTTTCCTGGTTGCTGGAGAAGCTCGGCATTGTCAGTAAAGAGGCCGCAAAGGCAAAACTGCCGGAAAGCGTGACGCGTCAGCAACCTGCGACGGTGAATGCAGACGGTAAAGTGATGATGCCATCGGGTGGTTTTCCATCATGGGGATATGGCTTTGCGGGGATGTATGACAGCGGCGGGTATATCCCGCGCGGGCAGTTTGGCATCGTCGGTGAAAACGGGCCGGAAATTGTTAACGGCCCGGCAAATGTGACTAGCCGGAGAAATACAGCTGCACTGGCTGCCGTTGTTGCCGGAATGATGGGCGTTGCTGCCGCACCAGCAGAGCTTCCACCGTTGCACCCTTTGGCACTTCCCGCGAAAGGTGGAGAAGCAATTGTGAGTCGCGCAGCCACTGTGCCGCCCGTTTACAGGATTGAGGCACCGACGCAGATCATCATCCAGACGCAGCCAGGACAAAGTGCGCAGGATATTGCGCGGGAGGTGGCCCGCCAGCTTGATGAACGTGAACGCAGGTTGAAGGCAAAAGCCAGGAGTAACTACAGCGATCAGGGGGGATACGACGCATGATGATGGTGCTGGGATTGTACGTGTTTATGCTGCGCACCGTGCCGTATCAGGAGCTGCAGTATCAACGCAACTGGCGACATGCGGCAAACAGCCGGGTAAACCGACGTCCGTCCACGCAGTTTCTGGGACCGGACAACGACATGCTGACGCTTTCCGGTGTTCTTATGCCGGAGATAACAGGTGGCAGGCTGTCGCTGCTGGCGCTGGAGCAGATGGCAGAACAGGGGAAAGCATGGCCCCTGATTGAAGGCAGCGGCACGATTTATGGCATGTATGTGATTGAGGGACTGAATCAGACTAAAACGGAGTTTTTCCGCGACGGTATGCCGCGCCGGATTGAGTTCACCCTGTCGCTCAAACGGGTGGATGAATCCCTGTCCGATATGTTCGGTGATCTCAGTGCGCAACTGAATAATCTGCAGGACATGGCAACGTCTGCTTTAAGCGATATCAGTAAAACGGTGGGAGGGCTGCTGTCGTGAATTTCAGCTCTGAACTGCTTAACAAAGGCAACAAAACTCCCGCATTCAGCATCAGTATTGAGGGCAGGGATATCACCACTGTGCTGGATAACCGCCTGATGAGTTTGACGCTGACGGACAATCGGGGCTTTGAAGCGGACCAGCTTGATCTGGAGCTGGACGACGCCGACGGAAAAATCGTGCTGCCGCGCCGTGGTGCGGTCATTACGCTGGCGCTGGGCTGGAAGGGGCAGCCGCTTTTCCCGAAAGGGACATTCACGGTGGACGAGATTGAACACACTGGCGCACCGGACCGCCTGACTATCCGGGCGCGAAGTGCTGATTTTCGTGAAACGCTGAATACCCGCCGTGAAAAGTCGTGGCACAAGACCACCGTTGGGGAAGTGGTGAAGGAAATAGCTGCGCGGCACAAACTGAAGATGGCATTGGGTAAAGACCTGTCAGATAAAACCGTGGAACATTTAGACCAGACCAATGAGAGTGACGGCAGTTTTCTGATGCGGCTGGCGCGCCAGTACGGTGCTATTGCGTCGGTGAAAAATGGCAATCTGTTATTCATCCGACAGGGACAGGGTAAAAGCGCCAGCGGTAAACCACTACCGGTGATCACTATCACACGTAAGGACGGCGACAGTCACCGCTTTACCCTGGCAGATCGCGGAGCTTACACGGGCGTAATTGCCAGCTGGTTGCATACTCGCGAACCCTCGAAGAAAGAAAGCACCACGGTGAAGCGTAAGCGCAGGACTAAGAAGCAGACGAAAGAGCCGGAAGCGAAGCAGGGCGATTACCTGGTGGGTACGGATGAAAACGTGCTGGTACTTAATCGCACTTATGCCAACCGGAGCAACGCCGAACGAGCGGCGAAAATGCAGTGGGAACGCCTGCAACGCGGCGTTGCGTCATTCTCGCTACAACTGGCGGAAGGTCGGGCAGATCTCTACACGGAAATGCCAGTGAAAGTCAGTGGTTTTAAACAGCCGATAGATGATGCGGAATGGACCATTACGACTCTGACACATACCGTCAGCCCGGATAACGGTTTTACGACCAGTCTGGAGCTTGAAGTGAGGATTGATGATTTCGAAATGGAATGATTCTTCGCAATGGAGAACTTTTAAGTTTGCAAAATGGAATAATACGGTATCATTATTGTGAATTTAGCAAAAATGGGGAGAACTCGAAAAATGATGATTTGCCCACTGTGTGGAAGTGCCGCCCATACTCGCAGCAGTTTTCAGGTATCTTCATTGACCAAAGAGCGTTACAACCAGTGCCAGAACATTAACTGCAGCCATACTTTTGTTACCCATGAAACTTTTGTTCGTTCGATTGCAACGCCAAAAGAGTCAAATCCGGTTCAGCCGCATCCAATGAAATCAGGACAGGTGGCGCTCTCTCTTTGACGCTGCCGCCATTTTGTCGCCATCGTTAAAAAGCAGTGCTTCTAACATCATGATTTTAAAAGGTATAAATTTCAGGCAACAAAAAACCCATCAACCTTGAACCGAAATGGCGGGGTTGATGGGCTCCACAAAATGGGGACATCAAAGAAAAGCAGTGGCACTAATTAAGACTGATGCCCTGCGGAAAAGTTCTGCGGTTGTGCAAAAAAATTTCATTTTCAGGGCAACTTCAGTTTTATCCTAATCCTGGCCATACCATGACGATGATTGTCCCTGCCAGCGTCAGCAGGACGTTGGCGATTGCATAGGTGCCCGCATAGCCCAGCGCCGGGATGTTACTGCGAGCTGTATCACTGATGATCTCCATTGCCGGCGCGCAGGTACGTGCGCCCATCATTGCGCCGAACAACAGCGCGCGGTTCATTCGCAATACATAAGCACCGAACAAGAAACAGATAACCACGGGCACCAGACTGACAATCAATCCGGCAATCAACATCTGACCGCCAATCGCGCCCAGGCCGTTATTAATACCGCTACCGGCGCTCAGACCAACGCCTGCCATAAACACCATCAAGCCGAACTCTTTCACCATGCTTAATGCACCCTGCGGAATGTAACCGAAGGTCGGGTGGTTAGCACGCATAAAGCCCAGCATAATTCCGGCGAATAACAACCCGGCAGCGTTCCCCATGCCGAAACTGAATGTGCTGAACTGGAAGGTGATCATCCCGATCATCAGCCCAATAACAAAGAAGGCGCAAAATGCCAGCAGGTCAGTGACCTGGCTGTGAATCGAGATAAAGCCGATGCGATCGGCGATGGTTTTTACGCGACGGGCATCACCGCTGACTTGTAAAACGTCACCTTTGTTAAGCACGACGTTGTCATCTATCGGCATCTCAATCTGGCTACGAATGACGCGGTTAAGGAAGCAACCGTGATCGGTCAACTTCAGTTGTGCGAGACGTTTACCTACAGCGTTATGGTTTTTAACGACCACTTCTTCAGTGACGATACGCATGTCGAGAAGGTCACGATCGAAAACTTCTTTACCGTTACGGAAGCTGGGATCGAGTCGGGCATGGGCGTCGGGATAGCCTACCAACGCTATTTCATCGCCCATTTGTAGCACGGCATCACCGTCTGGATTTGCCAGAATCCCGTTACGTCGAATACGTTCAATGTAGCAGCCGGTTTGTCGATAAATACCCAGTTCACGCAGATTTTTGCCGTCGGTCCAGGCCACCAGCTCCGGGCCGACGCGATAGGCGCGGATCACCGGTAAATAAACCTTACGGTTGGCATCAGTGTCCAGGCCACGTTCGCGGGCGATTTGCTGGGCGCTGGTCTGTAAGTCCTGATGCTGCAATTTCGGCAAGTAACGCGCACCAACAATCAAACTCACCAGACCGATTAAATAGGTTAAGGCATACCCGAGGCTCAGATTATCCAGTGCCAGTGAGAGCTGCCTGCTTTCCATGCCGGAATGACGCAGTGTATCGCCAGCACCGACCAGAACCGGTGTCGACGTCATAGAGCCTGCTAACATACCGGCCGTCAGGCCAATATCCCAGCCAAACAGCTTACCTAACCCTAAGGCGATCACCAGCGCACTGCCAACCATCACCAGTGCTAACATTAGGTAATTTTTCCCATCGCGAAAAAAAATGGAAAAAAAGTTCGGTCCGGCTTCAACCCCAACACAGAAAATAAACAGCATAAAGCCAAGATTAAGCGCATCGGTGTTAATGCTGAAATGTTGTTGGCCTAATAACAGCGATACGACTAAAACGCCAATGGAATTACCCAGTTGGATCGAACCAAGTCGTAACTTTCCGAGACATAGCCCAAGCGCGAGGACCACAAATAATAACAGAATGTAATTCCCATTTAACAATTCGGCGACGTTTATATTCACGGAGGCTAACTTCTTGTTTACTAGTAAGCTGTTGAAAGAAATGGTAATTTACGATAATGTTTTTTACCAGAATTCAGGGCGCAGATTCATTCAGCGCACCTAAACGATAGTAAAGTAACAATATATTTTACTAGTGTAATCACATTAGGTATCAACGGCTATATGAATTGCGTTGGCCTATATTAGCATGGAATGCGAAGCGGCTTTATCTTACTGAACGCCACACTGGCGAAAAATGTGTTCGATAGACGCAGTGTCAGGAGGAACGAGTGAAACATAAACAACGTTGGGCGGGGGCAATCTGCTGTTTTGTCCTCTTCATTGTGGTGTGCCTTTTTCTGGCGACGCACATGAAAGGCGCTTTTCGGGCTGCCGGGCATCCTGAAATCGGCTTGCTATTTTTCATTCTTCCTGGAGCAGTCGCCAGCTTCTTTTCACAGCGTAGAGAAGTCCTGAAACCTCTGTTTGGCGCAATGCTGGCGGCACCCTGTTCGATGCTCATTATGCGGCTGTTTTTTTCACCGACGCGCTCATTCTGGCAAGAGCTGGCATGGTTATTAAGTGCGGTGTTCTGGTGTGCGCTGGGGGCACTGTGTTTCTTATTTATCAGTAGTTTGTTTAAACCACAGCACAGAAAAAATCAGTAAAGCCCTCAACGCGAGGGCTTGTCAGACGATCAGGCGTCCAGATTTTCTTTCACCCATGCAGCAAAATCGGTATAGCCGCCGATATGTTGCTGATCGACAAAAATCTGCGGCACGGTTTCTACGGGTTTACCTGCCTTTTGTTGTAGATCTTCTTTAGTGATCCCTTCCGCACGAATATCTACATAGTGATACTGAAAATCATCGTGTTCATTGCTCAATTTCTCAGCCAGATCTTTTGCACGCACACAGTAAGGGCAACCCGGACGACCAAAAATAACGGTTTGCATTATTTCTCTCCTCATAGATTTATGCCTGTAATGATCACGCTAAAATGTATTCGCTGAAAGTAGGTTTAACCTGTTGCATTAATTGCTAAAAGCTATAACTGTTAAACACAATACAGTGAAAAGTTTTAGACTGAAGGCTCACTTTGCAGAGGGAAGCGTATGCGCGCGATCGGTAAATTGCCTAAAGGCGTGTTGATACTGGAATTTATCGGAATGATGCTACTGGCGGTGGCGCTGCTGTCGGTAAGTGACTCCCTGTCGCTGCCTGAGCCATTTTCTCGGCCAGAAGTGCAGATTCTGATGATTTTTCTCGGTGTTTTGCTCATGCTTCCCGCTGCGGTGGTGGTTATTCTTCAGGTGGCAAAACGTCTTGCCCCACAGCTGATGAACCGTCCACCGCAATATTCACGTTCAGAAAGAGAAAAAGATAATGACGCCAACCATTGAACTTATTTGTGGCCATCGCTCCATTCGCCATTTCACTGATGAACCCATTTCCGAAGCGCAGCGTGAGGCGATTATTAACAGCGCCCGTGCGACGTCCAGTTCCAGTTTTTTGCAGTGCAGTAGCATTATTCGCATTACCGACAAAGCGTTACGTGAAGAACTGGTGACGCTGACCGGCGGGCAAAAACACGTAGCGCAAGCGGCGGAGTTCTGGGTGTTCTGTGCCGACTTTAACCGCCATTTACAGATCTGTCCGGATGCTCAGCTCGGCCTGGCGGAACAACTGTTGCTCGGTGTCGTTGATACGGCAATGATGGCGCAGAATGCATTAATCGCAGCGGAATCGCTGGGATTGGGCGGCGTATATATCGGCGGCCTGCGCAATAATATTGAAGCGGTGACGAAACTGCTGAAATTACCGCAGCATGTTCTGCCGCTGTTTGGGCTGTGCCTTGGCTGGCCTGCGGATAATCCGGATCTTAAGCCGCGTTTACCGTCCTCCATTTTGGTGCATGAAAACAGCTATCAACCGCTGGATAAAGACGCACTGGCGCAGTATGACGAACAACTGGCTGAATATTACCTCACCCGTGGCAGCAATAATCGCCGGGATACCTGGAGCGATCATATCCGCCGAACAATCATTAAAGAAAGCCGCCCATTTATTCTGGATTATTTGCACAAACAGGGTTGGGCGACGCGCTAAAACCGCCACGTCGATGTATGATACGCGGGCTTTTGACCAGGTCTGACAGAGAGGTGCAGGGTGAAAATTGCCATATTGTCCCGGGATGGAACGCTCTATTCGTGTAAGCGGCTGCGTGAAGCCGCTATACAGCGCGGTCACCTGGTTGAAATTCTTGATCCGCTTTCTTGCTACATGAACATAAATCCTGCGGCGTCTTCTATTCACTACAAAGGCCGCAAGTTACCCCATTTTGACGCAGTGATCCCGCGTATTGGCACCGCCATTACCTTTTATGGGACGGCGGCACTGCGCCAGTTCGAGATGCTGGGGAGCTATCCGCTCAATGAGTCGGTCGCCATTGCCCGGGCGCGTGACAAATTGCGTTCCATGCAACTGCTGGCGCGTCAGGGCATCGACCTGCCTGTCACGGGCATTGCGCATTCGCCGGATGATACCAGCGATTTAATCGACATGGTCGGTGGTGCGCCGCTGGTGGTCAAGTTGGTTGAAGGCACGCAGGGAATTGGCGTCGTGCTGGCGGAGACGCGTCAGGCGGCGGAAAGCGTGATTGACGCTTTCCGCGGTCTGAACGCGCATATTCTGGTGCAGGAATATATCAAAGAGGCGCAAGGGTGCGATATCCGCTGTCTGGTTGTTGGCGATGAAGTGGTCGCTGCGATTGAACGGCGGGCGAAAGAGGGCGATTTTCGTTCCAATTTGCATCGTGGCGGCGCGGCAAGCGTCGCCAGTATCACACCACAGGAGCGTGAAATCGCGATAAAAGCCGCGCGAACGATGGCGCTGGACGTTGCTGGTGTGGATATTCTGCGTGCTAATCGCGGGCCGTTGGTGATGGAAGTGAATGCGTCGCCGGGGCTGGAAGGAATAGAAAAAACCACTGGTATCGACATCGCGGGTAAAATGATCCGCTGGATCGAACGCCACGCTACGACAGAATATTGCCTGAAAACGGGTGGTTAGTCGCAATCACATTACTGATCATGGTTTTGCCTGCGCTTTTTGCGTAAGCTGTGCCGGTCTTTTTATCGAAAGAGGTTGTACAAAATTATGACATCGCTGGTCGTTCCTGGTCTGGATACGCTGCGTCAATGGCTCGATGACCTGGGGATGAGTTTTTTTGAATGTGATAACTGTCAGGCTCTGCATCTGCCCCATATGCAGAATTTCGACGGTGTCTTTGATGCCAAAATCGATCTGATCGATAACACGATCCTGTTTTCTGCCATGGCGGAAGTCCGACCTTCAGCCGTATTGCCGCTGGCGGCGGATTTATCTGCCATCAATGCCAGTTCGCTGACCGTGAAAGCATTTCTTGATATGCAGGATGATAATCTGCCAAAGCTGGTGGTTTGCCAGTCTTTATCCGTTATGCAGGGCGTAACCTATGAGCAGTTTGCATGGTTCGTGCGTCAGAGCGAAGAGCAGATTTCGATGGTCATTCTTGAAGCTAATGCCCATCAACTGCTGTTACCGACTGACGATGAAGGGCAAAACAACGTTACCGAAAACTATTTCCTCCACTGATAACTCCTTTCGAGCACGCAGTCGCTGGTGCAGTGGCTGCGCGCTGCAAAATTATCTGCTGTTTTTAACCTTTTCTTAAAGATTATTTCACTTCTCTTGTGTCGATTTGGCTTTATCACATAGAGCAAATACGCATAAAAATTTGTTAAATACCGTTTTTTAATCCGAGCTATAGTCTCAAACCCTGGCTAAAGTTATTCTTGCGATGCTTTTATATAGCGAGCAGTGCTGGCCGGGAGAGAGTTCTCTTTTCTTACACCGCGCCGATAAAAAATATGCACGTTTATTGCATATCTTTCAGTGTGACAACTTTTGTTCGTTTGTTAACGAACTTTCAGAAGGAAAGAGATATGACCGCCTTAAATAAAAAATGGCTTTCGGGTCTGGTTGCGGGTGCTCTGATGGCCGTCTCTGTCGGCACGCTCGCGGCTGAACAAAAAACACTCCACATTTATAACTGGTCTGATTATATCGCCCCCGACACGGTGGCTAACTTTGAAAAAGAAACCGGTATTAAAGTCGTCTACGATGTTTTCGACTCTAACGAAGTACTGGAAGGCAAATTAATGGCCGGGAGCACCGGCTTTGACCTGGTGGTGCCGTCAGCAAGCTTTCTTGAACGCCAGCTGACAGCGGGAGTTTTCCAGCCGCTGGATAAAAGCAAATTGCCGGAGTGGAAGAATCTCGACCCGGAACTGCTGAAGTTGGTCGCCAAACACGATCCCGACAATAAATTTGCTATGCCCTATATGTGGGCGACGACCGGGATTGGCTATAACGTCGATAAAGTCAAAGCGGTGCTGGGCGAAAACGCGCCCGTCGATAGCTGGGACTTGATCCTCAAGCCTGAAAATCTGGAAAAACTGAAAAGCTGCGGTGTCTCTTTCCTCGATGCGCCAGAAGAAGTTTTTGCTACCGTGCTGAATTATCTCGGCAAAGATCCCAACAGCACTAAAGCGGATGATTACACCGGACCTGCTACCGATCTGCTGTTAAAGCTGCGCCCGAACATTCGTTATTTCCATTCATCTCAATATATTAATGACCTGGCGAATGGTGACATCTGCGTGGCGATTGGTTGGGCAGGTGATGTCTGGCAGGCGTCAAACCGCGCGAAGGAAGCGAAGAATGGCGTGAATGTCTCGTTCTCGATTCCAAAAGAAGGGGCGATGGCGTTCTTTGATGTATTCGCCATGCCTGCCGATGCCAAAAATAAAGACGAAGCCTATCAGTTCCTGAATTACCTGCTGCGTCCGGATGTGGTGGCACATATCTCTGACCATGTGTTCTATGCTAACGCCAATAAAGCAGCCACGCCGCTGGTGAGTGCGGAAGTTCGTGATAACCCGGGTATTTATCCGCCTGCGGATGTCCGTGCGAAGCTGTTCACTCTGAAAGTGCAGGACCCGAAAATCGACCGTGTGCGCACCCGCGCGTGGACCAAAGTGAAGAGCGGAAAATAATCCGCAGTCGTAGATGCCGGACGGGTGCACCACACACGCCGGCAATTCGCACCATCATGGTGCGCTTGCACACATTCAATGCCGGAGAGCAGCCGTGAATGACGCTATCCCTCGCCCGCAGGCGAAAACCCGTAAGGCGCTGACGCCGCTATTAGAAATCCGCAACCTCACCAAATCCTACGATGGTCAACATGCGGTGGATGATGTCAGCCTGACTATCTACAAAGGTGAAATCTTCGCGCTGCTGGGCGCATCCGGCTGTGGCAAGTCCACGCTGCTGCGTATGCTGGCAGGTTTCGAACAACCTTCTGCCGGACAGATAATGCTTGATGGCGTCGATTTGTCACAGGTTCCGCCTTACCTGCGCCCCATCAATATGATGTTTCAGTCTTACGCGCTGTTTCCGCATATGACCGTGGAACAGAACATCGCTTTTGGCCTGAAACAGGACAAACTACCGAAAGCGGAAATTGCCAGTCGGGTCAATGAGATGCTCGGCCTGGTGCACATGCAGGAGTTCGCCAAACGCAAACCGCATCAGCTTTCCGGTGGTCAGCGACAGCGTGTGGCCCTGGCCCGAAGCCTTGCCAAACGCCCGAAACTATTACTGCTCGATGAGCCGATGGGCGCGCTGGATAAAAAGCTGCGTGACCGGATGCAGCTTGAAGTGGTGGATATTCTGGAGCGCGTCGGTGTGACTTGTGTGATGGTCACCCACGATCAGGAAGAGGCGATGACCATGGCGGGGCGTATCGCCATTATGAATCGCGGGAAAATTGTCCAGATTGGCGAGCCGGAAGAGATCTACGAGCATCCAACTACCCGCTACAGCGCTGAATTTATCGGTTCGGTTAATGTCTTTGAAGGTGTACTCAAAGAGCGTCAGGAAGATGGCTTGGTGCTTGATTCGCCGGGGCTGGTGCATCCACTGAAAGTCGATGCGGATGCTTCAGTGGTCGATAACGTGCCGGTACACGTAGCGCTGCGCCCGGAAAAAATCATGCTTTGCGAAGAGCCGCCCGCCAATGGTTGTAACTTCGCGGTGGGGGAGGTGATACACATTGCCTATCTCGGCGATCTTTCGGTGTATCACGTTCGACTGAAAAGTGGGCAGATGATCAGCGCCCAGCTACAAAACGCCCATCGTCATCGTAAAGGGTTACCGACCTGGGGCGACGAAGTGCGTTTGTGCTGGGAAGTGGACAGCTGTGTGGTGCTGACGGTTTAAGGAGCAAAGATGAGTACACTTGAACCTGCTGCCCAGTCGAAACCGCCGGGCGGATTTAAGCTGTGGTTGTCGCAGCTGCAAATGAAGCATGGGCGCAAACTGGTCATTGCGTTGCCATATATCTGGTTGATCTTGCTGTTTCTGCTGCCATTTCTGATTGTCTTTAAAATAAGCCTGGGAGAGATGGCGCGCGCTATTCCACCTTATACCGAGCTGATGGAGTGGGCTGACGGGCAACTTTCCATCACTCTTAATCTCGGTAATTTTCTGCAACTGACCGACGATCCGCTCTATTTTGATGCTTATCTCCAGTCGTTACAGGTGGCGGCGATTTCGACTATTTGCTGTTTACTGATCGGCTATCCGCTGGCGTGGGCGGTGGCGCACAGTAAGCCTTCGACCCGTAATATTTTATTACTACTGGTGATCCTGCCGTCGTGGACCTCGTTTCTGATCCGCGTTTATGCCTGGATGGGAATATTAAAAAACAACGGTGTGCTGAATAATTTTCTGCTGTGGCTGGGGGTTATCGATCAACCGCTGACCATTCTGCATACCAATCTGGCCGTTTATATCGGCATTGTTTACGCTTACGTGCCGTTTATGGTACTGCCGATTTATACCGCGTTGATTCGTATTGATTATTCGCTGGTGGAAGCAGCGCTGGATCTCGGTGCACGACCGCTGAAAACGTTCTTTACTGTGATCGTGCCGCTGACTAAAGGTGGGATTATTGCCGGATCGATGCTGGTGTTTATCCCGGCTGTGGGCGAGTTTGTGATCCCGGAACTGCTCGGTGGCCCGGACAGCATCATGATCGGGCGCGTGCTGTGGCAGGAGTTCTTTAACAACCGCGACTGGCCGGTGGCCTCGGCGGTAGCGATCATCATGTTGCTGCTGCTAATTGTGCCGATAATGTGGTTTCACAAACACCAGCAAAAAAGCGTGGGAGAACACGGATGAATAATTTACCGGTAGTTCGTTCGCCCTGGCGGATTGTGATTTTGCTGTTGGGCTTCACCTTTCTCTACGCGCCAATGCTGATGCTGGTGATCTATTCATTCAACAGCTCGAAACTGGTGACGGTGTGGGCCGGCTGGTCAACGCGCTGGTATGGTGAGTTATTGCGCGATGACGCGATGATGAGTGCGGTTGGTTTAAGCCTGACAATTGCTGCCTGTGCGGCAACGGCGGCGGCGATCCTCGGGACTATTGCGGCGGTGGTGCTGGTGCGCTTTGGCAGGTTTCGCGGATCAAATGGCTTTGCCTTTATGATCACCGCGCCGCTGGTGATGCCAGATGTCATCACGGGCTTGTCGCTGTTGTTGTTATTCGTCGCGCTTGCTCATGCCATTGGCTGGCCTGCGGACCGCGGGATGCTTACCATCTGGCTGGCGCATGTCACGTTCTGTACGGCTTATGTGGCAGTCGTTATTTCGTCGCGTCTGCGGGAACTGGATAGCTCGATAGAAGAAGCAGCGATGGATCTCGGTGCGACGCCGCTGAAAGTATTTTTCGTCATTACGCTACCGATGATCATGCCCGCGATCATTTCTGGCTGGTTACTGGCTTTTACTTTGTCGCTTGATGATCTGGTGATCGCCAGCTTTGTTTCTGGGCCGGGAGCCACCACGTTACCGATGCTGGTCTTTTCCAGCGTGCGGATGGGGGTGAATCCGGAAATCAACGCCCTTGCAACGTTAATTCTCGGTGCGGTCGGAATTGTCGGATTTATCGCCTGGTATCTGATGGCTCGCGCAGAAAAACAGCGGATACGCGATATCCAGCGTGCAAGACGTGGCTGAAGACACTAAAATTTGCCAACCTGGCTACATAATGCCGCGCATGCCGCGGCATTGTTTTCATGGAAGACGAAACGTTGGGATTTTTTAAGAAAACATCTTCATCTCATGCTCGCCTGAATGTGCCTGCGCTGGTGCAGGTAGCGGCGCTCGCCATTATTATGATCCGTGGCCTCGACGTGCTGATGATTTTCAATACGCTGGGCGTGCGCGGTATTGGCGAGTTCATTCATCGCAGCGTACAAACCTGGAGCTTAACGCTGGTCTTTTTAAGCAGTCTGGTGCTGGTTTTTATCGAGATCTGGTGTGCGTTTTCACTGGTGAAAGGGCGTCGCTGGGCGCGCTGGCTATATCTGCTGACACAAATCACCGCCGCAAGTTACTTGTGGGCGGCTTCGCTGGGGTATGGTTATCCGGAGCTGTTCAGCATTCCCGGTGAATCAAAACGTGAAATCTTCCATAGCCTGATGCTGCAGAAGCTGCCGGATATGCTCATCCTGATGCTGCTGTTCGTTCCCTCGACCAGTCGGCGGTTCTTCCAGTTGCAATAATGTGTATAATCGTCGCCCCTGATGATGTGAAGGTCAATGTATGCAGTGCGCACTTTACGACGCGGGTCGCTGTCGTTCCTGTCAGTGGATAACGCAGCCGATTCCAGAGCAACTCTCCGCTAAAACCGCCGATCTTAAAAATCTGCTCGCCGACTTTCCGGTTGAGGAATGGTGCGCGCCGGTGTCAGGCCCGGAACAAGGGTTTCGTAATAAAGCCAAAATGGTGGTGAGTGGTAGCGTTGAAAAACCACTGCTCGGTATGCTGCATCGAGACGGCACACCGGAAGACCTTTGTGACTGCCCGCTTTATCCTGCCTCATTTGCGCCCGTTTTTGCGGCGCTAAAACCGTTTATCGCCCGAGCGGGGTTAACGCCCTACAACGTGGCGCGTAAGCGTGGCGAACTGAAATACATTTTGCTGACTGAAAGCCAGAGCGATGGCGGCATGATGCTGCGTTTTGTGTTGCGTTCCGAAACCAAACTGGCGCAACTGCGTAAGGCGCTACCGTGGTTACAGGAACAACTACCGCAGCTAAAAGTTATTACCGTCAATATTCAGCCGGTACATATGGCGATTATGGAAGGGGAGACGGAGATCTACCTGACCGAACAACAGGCACTGGCGGAGCGTTTTAACGATGTGCCGCTGTGGGTCCGTCCGCAAAGTTTCTTCCAGACTAATCCGGCGGTCGCCAGCCAGCTGTACGCTACCGCGCGCGACTGGGTACGACAGCTGCCGGTTAAACATATGTGGGATCTGTTCTGTGGCGTGGGGGGCTTTGGTTTACACTGCGCGACGCCTGACATGCAGTTAACCGGGATCGAAATTGCGCCAGAGGCCATTGCCTGTGCAAAGCAGTCAGCCGCTGAACTGGGCTTAACGCGTTTGCAATTTCAGGCGCTGGACTCCACTCAGTTTGCCACTGCTCAGGGGGAGGTGCCGGAGCTGGTGCTGGTTAACCCGCCGCGCCGCGGCATTGGTAAACCGCTGTGTGATTATCTCTCAACGATGGCACCGCGTTTTATCATCTACTCCAGCTGTAACGCCCAAACCATGGCGAAAGATATCCGCGAACTGCCTGGGTTTCGTATTGAACGGGTGCAGCTTTTCGATATGTTCCCGCATACCGCGCACTATGAAGTGCTGACGCTGCTGGTGAAGCAATAAAAAAGCCGCATGTGCGGCTTCAGATTGCTGACAAAGTGCGCGTTGTTTATGCCGGATGCGGCGTAAACGCCTTATCCGGCCTACAAAAGCGTGCAAATTCAATACATTGCATGGGCCATGTAGGCCTGATAAGCGTAGCGCATCAGGCAATTTTACCTTTGTCATCAGTCTCAAGCCGCGGTTGCGGCTTTCTGAATCTTACTGTGGGAACCACTGGTCACTGATTTTTTGATAAGTACCGTCAGCTTTAATTGCTGCCAGCGCGTTATTCAGTTTTTCCAGCAGGGCTTTGTTATCCGGACGTACAGCGATGCCCAGGCCGGTGCCAAAATATTGCGGATCGGTCACTTTCTCAGTAGCAACACCAAGTTGTGGATTGGTTTTCAGCCATTCGTTTACCACCGCTGTGTCACCAAATACCCCATCAATACGACCATTTTTCAGATCGATAAAGGCATTCTGATAACTGTCATAAGAGACAGTTTTCACTTCCGGGTGCTGATCCTGAATATATTTCTGGTGCGTAGTACCGTTTTCCATCCCAATACGTTTGCCTTTCAGATCGGCAAACGTTTTGTAGGTATCTTTTTTGGCAATCACGACGGCTGAGTTTTCATAGTAGGGCGTGGTAAACGATACCTGTTTGCTACGCTCCGGGGTGATATCCATACCGGAGATTACGGCGTCATATTTTCTGAATTTCAGGGACGGGATCAGGCTGTCGAACGCGTGATTAGTAAAAGTACATTCTGCCTGCATTTGTTTGCACAAGGCTTTTGCCAGATCGATATCAAAGCCGACAATCTCATTATTAGCACCTATAGATTCAAAGGGTGGATAGGTGGCTGAAACGCCAAAATTGATTTTCTCTGCGGCAGAAGCACCGAAAGTAAAGGAAGCAAGTAAAGCGGCAAGAACTAACTTTTTCATGATGGAACTCCCGTCTGTCAATCTTATGATTTTTGGCCGTGTCTGCGGCATGGGATAACAATGCCATCAAGTGAATTTATATGCAATAAACATGATTAAATAATTTAAATGAAATAAAAAAGACGGACAACTTAGTGGGTTGTCCGTCTTCATTATAAGAATTTATGCACTATGTAGGCCGGATAAGGCGTCCCCGCCGCATCCGGCACAGGCACCGTGCTGATGTCTGATGCGACGCTGGCGCGTCTTATCAGACCTACAAAACCCCCCGGCGAATGTACGCAGCCACATTAATTTCGCCGTTCGAATGCCAGCGCTTTGCGCTCGATCAGACGCATCATCAGCGTCAGCAGGCCGTTAACGACCAGGTAAATAATCCCTGCCGCACCGAACACCATTACATCGTAGGTGCGTCCGTACAACAACTGGCTGTATCCCATCACTTCCATCAGCGTAATGGTGTATGCCAGAGAGGTACTTTTGAATACCAGCACCACTTCGTTGGAATAAGAAGAGAGCGAGCGTTTAAAGGCATACGGCAGCAGGATCGCCAGCGTATCTTTTTTGCTCATTCCCAGGGCGCTACAGGACTGCCACTGACCTTCCGGGATCGCACGAATTGCACCGTAAAACAGCTGCGTGGTATACGCCGCACTATTCAGCGACAACGCAATCAGCGCACATAACCACGGTTCTGACAACAAATGCCACAGTGCCGGATACTCCTGCAAAGTCGGAAACTGGCCCGGCCCGTAATAAATCAGGAAGATCTGCACCAGCAGCGGCGTACCGGTAAACAGCGTGATATAACCCCGCACCAGCCACACCAGCACCGGCGTTTTCAGCGTCAGGATGATGGTAAAAATCAATGCCAGAATCAGTGCCACAATCAGCGAGGCAACGGTTAGCGTCAGGCTGGTGTGTAGCCCTTTCATCAGTTCGGGTAAATACTCAAACATTAGCTGGGCCTCCGCTCAAAACGTGTCGCGCGCAGGTCAATGCGTTTGAGAATGTACTGACTGAGCAGGGTGATCACCAGGTAAATCGCCGCCGCCACAATGTACCAGGTAAATGGTTCCTGGGTACGAGTAGCGATGCTTTTTGTTTGCAGCATTAAATCATTCACACTAATCAAACTGACCAGCGCGGTATCTTTCAGCAGCACCAGCCACTGGTTACCGAGGCCAGGCAGCGCATGACGCCACATCTGCGGCATCACCAGACGGAAAAAGATAGCCGATTTCGACAGCCCCAGCGCCTGACCAGACTCCCACTGACCCACCGGCACCGCTTTCAACGCGCCCCGAAGCGTTTGCGAGGCATAGGCGGCATACAGCAGTGACAGAGCGATGACACCACAAAGGAACGGGCTAACGTCGAAGTTCTCAATGTCCATCTGCACTGGGATCTGCACGAACCCAAGATTGATAGTGAAGCCATCCGAAAGCGTCAGCAGCAGCTGCGAGGAGCCAAAATAGATAAACAGCACCACCAGAATTTCTGGCAGGCCACGCAGAATGGTTACCAGCGCTGAACCTGCCCACGCGACAGGACGCCATTTTGCCGACTCCCATACCGCAAAGAACATCGCCAGCGCCAGCCCGACAATCAATGCACAAACGGCAAGGCCGACGGTCATCCCGGCGGCGCTTGCTAAAGGAAAAAATTCATTCATCAGGAATTACTTCTGGAACCATTTGTTGTAGATGGTTTCGTAAGTGCCATCTTTCTTCACTTTTTCCAGCGCAGTGTTGAGTTTCTGCTGCAGCTCAGTGTTGCCCTGACGTACCGCGATGCCGAGGCCAGTGCCGAAGTAATCTTTATCGGTCACTTTGTCGCCCACCGCCGCCAGTTTCGGGTTATCTTTCAGCCACTCAGTGACCACTGCGGTGTCACCGAAGACGCCGTCGATACGCCCGTTTTGCAGATCCAGTTTTGCGTTCTGGTAGCTGTCATACGGAACGGTAGTGATTTCCGGGTGCTTATCCATAATGAATTTCTGGTGTGTCGTCCCGTTCTGTACGCCGACTTTTTTGCCTTTCAGCTGATCAACACTGGTGTATTTGCCTTGCTGACCCACAAACAGGGCAGAGTTGTCATAGTACGGGGTGGTAAACAGCACCTGCTTTTCACGCTCCGGAGTGATATCCATGCCCGCCATCACGGCTTCTACGCGACGGAATTTCAGGCTTGGGATCAGGCTGTCAAACGCCTGGTTAGAGAAAGTGCAGGTTGCATCAATCTCTTTACACAGCGCTTGTGCCAGGTCGACGTCAAAACCAACGATCTGGTTGTTTGCATCAATCGATTCAAACGGAGGATAGGAGGCTTCGGTAGCAAAACGAATGGTTTCGGCAGCTGTGGCGGAAAGACTAAAACCTGCAATTAACGCGGCAATCAGAACTTTTTTCATTGTTGTTATCCCGAATCTTAGTGAGAGAGATAGTTTTTAAATGCTTCGGTTTGCGGCTCGGTAAAGCAGCTCGCGTCGCCTTGTTCTACGATATGACCATTTTCCATATACACCACTCGGCTGGCGGTTTTACGCGCCACTTCAACTTCGTGGGTGACGATCACCTGGGTAATATTCGTTTCTGCCAGCTCACGAATGATGCTGACGATTTGTGCCGTAATTTCCGGGTCCAGTGCGGCGGTCGGTTCATCGAACAGCAGTACCTGCGGTTCCATCATCAACGCACGGGCAATAGCAACACGCTGCTGCTGACCACCAGAAAGATGCAGCGGGTAACGATCGCTATAAGGTTTGAGACGCAGACGTTCCAGCAGTTTTTCTGCACGGGCCAGCGCCTGATCTTTACTCAACCCCAGTACACGGCAGGGCGCTTCAATCAGGTTTTGCTGCACGGTCAGATGCGGCCACAGGTTGTATTGCTGAAACACCATGCCAACGTTACGACGCAAATCGCGAATCGCTTTGTCAGAGGGTGTTTTGGTGAAATCGAAATGGTTGCCTGCAATGTTGAGCGTACCGGAGCGCGGCATCTCAAGCAGATTGAGTACACGCAGCAGCGAGCTTTTACCCGCGCCGCTGGGGCCAAGTAACACCAGCGTTTCGCCCTGTGGGCAATCCAGCGTGATATCGAACAGCGCCTGATGCGCGCCGTAGAAGCAATTAATGCCGTTTAATTGAATACTCATTGACACTCGTATACTGGCAGTCTGATAGCTATTGAGGTCGAAGATAGTACCTTTGACAGAATAATTATGCAATATTTCTGCTTTAAAAGTTAAAAGCAAAGCGCATTATTCAATAAACATAGCACAAAATAACGGGGGCGGTGGTCGGCGAGCATAAATGTCGGCATTCCTCACGAAATGCCGGACAATTTACGGGGTTTATTGGTTGATCAAGGCGTTAGCGATTCTCGATGGACTGACGGAGCGTACCCGCCGTGGCATGAACGCTACCGCCTAAGTAACGCACATCGTCGATGACCCAACACTGGCCTTCCTGAATCATTAACACTTCATCCTGCCAGCTCTGGTCACCCTGTTTAAGATCCACGCGCAAAGGAATGTTACGGGCATCACGATTAGGGATAGTCGATGCACTGGCAACGTGGGCGCTGTCTGGCAAGGTGGTTCGACTGGAGAATGGATCGTTGGTCAGTAGTTCCCGATGGTTATTATCCCGGGAGGCATCGCTAAGCAGTGTCGCCAGTTTGTCGCTCAGATAAGGGCGCAAGGCGGTGATGTCGTTGCTGCGGTGCAAAATGCGGTAGTCATAAAATTGCTGGGCCACGTTATCCGGGCCTCCTTCAACGCAAGGACCACTGCGTGTGCCGTTATCTTTATAAGCTGGAGTGACTGTGGTGCAGGCACTGAGGAGCAGTGCGCAGGGGATAAGCATTGTCAATTTGCTGTAGCGCATAATGATTTCCTTATAAGCGATCGCTCTGAAAGCGTTCTACGATAATAATGATATCCTTTCAATAATAGCGTATCAGTCTGATAATGCTTTTGAGATCGAAGGCTTAGCAAACAAGGAGATCGATCATGCAATTTTCTACAACCCCAACTCTGGAAGGCCAGACCATCGTTGAATATTGCGGTGTGGTGACCGGCGAAGCGATTTTAGGTGCCAATATTTTCCGTGATTTCTTTGCCGGTATCCGCGATATCGTTGGCGGACGTTCCGGTGCGTATGAAAAAGAACTGCGTAAAGCACGGGAGATCGCCTTTGAGGAATTAGGCTCCCAGGCGCGGGCGCTGGGGGCCGATGCCGTCGTCGGTATTGATATCGACTACGAAACGGTCGGGCAAAACGGCAGTATGCTGATGGTTAGCGTCAGCGGTACGGCGGTGAAAACGCGTCGATGAGAAGAGTCTTCTGGCTGGTCGCTGCCGCTCTGTTATTGGCAGGGTGTGCAGGCGAAAAAGGCATTGTCGAGAAAGAGGGATATCAGCTTGATACCCGACGCCAGGCGCAGGCGGCGTATCCGCGCATTAAAGTGCTGGTGATCCACTACACCGCAGATGATTTTGATAGCTCGCTGGCGACACTGACCGATAAGCAGGTCAGCTCGCATTATCTGGTCCCTGCGGTACCACCGCGATACAACGGTAAACCGCGCATCTGGCAACTGGTGCCGGAACAAGAACTGGCCTGGCATGCGGGGATTAGCGCCTGGCGCGGGGCAACGCGCCTTAACGACACCTCTATTGGCATTGAGCTGGAAAACCGTGGCTGGCAAAAATCGGCCGGAGTGAAATATTTTGCCCCGTTTGAACCGGCACAGATTCAGGCGCTTATTCCACTGGCGAAAGATATTATTGCCCGTTATCACATCAAGCCGGAAAACGTAGTGGCACATGCGGATATCGCACCGCAGCGCAAAGACGATCCGGGGCCATTATTTCCCTGGCAGCAACTGGCGCAGCAGGGGATTGGTGCCTGGCCGGATGCGCAGCGGGTTAACTTTTACCTTGCCGGGCGCGCGCCGCACACACCGGTAGATACCGCGTCATTGCTGGAGCTTTTGGCGCGCTACGGTTATGACGTTAAACCTGATATGACACCGCGCGAGCAGCGGCGCGTGATTATGGCATTCCAGATGCATTTCCGCCCGACGTTATATAACGGCGAAGCGGATGCAGAAACTCAGGCGATTGCCGAAGCATTGCTGGAGAAATACGGGCAGGATTAGCGCGGCAGTTTTCCGTGGTCGCGTAGCCAGGCGGCAGTTTTCTCGATACCTTCATCCAGGGTGATGACCGGCTGATAACCTAACTCTTCCTGCGCACGCGTAATATCCAGCGTAAAGTCAAAATTCAACTTGGAGACGCCGTAGTGGGTCAGCGGCGGCTCTTTTGCTGACTTGCGGCCTAAACGCTCCATGCTGCGGGCGATCATATCCAGCATCGGGTAGGGGACGGAACGAATACGACAGTCAATATTCAACTCGTCGATCAGCTTCTGCACGATGCTGCGCAGTGTGCGATGCTCGCCGTTGGTGATGTTGTACACACGCCCGGAAGGTAGCTTATCGCAGGCTTCCTGGCTTGCCAGCCACATTGCGTGCACGGCATTTTCATAGTAGGTCATATCGACCAGCGCACTGCCGCCATGCGGTAACAGAATACTGCCGTAGTGGTGCATCATATGCGCCAGACGGGGAATAAAGACTTTATCGTGCGGTCCGAACAGACTTTGTGGGCGCAGAATAGTAAAGCGCGTTTGTGGATTCGCCTGCGAAAGCATATTGATCACTTCTTCGCTGGCTGCTTTGCTGCGGGCAAACTCGTTGGCGAAGCGGTGAGGGCGAAAATCTTCTTTAATATCGCGATGGTGGTGATAATCGAAGTACAGGGAGGGGGAAGAGATATGAATAAAGTTACGCACACCCCAGGCGACAGCCCATTCACCCAGGCGGCGAGTGGCGCGAACGTTAGCCAGATCGAAAGCCTGTTGTGTCCCCCAGGGTGAGGTAAAGCTGGAGCAGTGCCACAGCGTATCAATGCCCGCGAGCATCACTTTAGCTTGTGATGAAACCAGCTCGGTCAGATCCGCCGGAACAAACTCTGCGCCCATTTTTTCCAGCAATTTACCCATTGCCTCGTTGCGACCGGTCGCTCGCACGCTGATGCCTTTCTGGCATAAAAACTCTACCGCGTTTCGACCTAAGCCGCTGGTGGCGCCGGTAACCAGTACCTTCATATCAATCCACTGTTGTTGAGAAAATGACGTGCGCATTCTTCCGTGATTTCCCCCATGATGCAATGGGAAACATGAAAGAATAACGCAGGTTTTGTCGATTAATCTGTGCTTTGTTCTGCCAGTCTGGCGATTTGTTTTGCCATTCCGCGAAAAATAAACAGATGCGCGGGGATCATCAATAACCAGTAAAACAGCCCCGGCATACCGTGCGGATGCCAGAAAGCGCGGACATCAATAGTACGATAGTCACCTTTATCTTCCAGGGTAAAACACAGTCGTCCCAGCCCCGGCGCTTTCATGCCAAATAACAACGTAAGTTGCTTTTTCGGTTCAACGACAATCACTTTCCAGCTATCCACCGCATCGCCGGTCTGTAAATATTCGCGCTCCGGGCGGCCTTTCGCCAGCTTATGACCGATCGCGCGGTCCATCAACGCCCGTGTCTGCCACAAAATATTGCCAAAGAAATAACGCTCTTTACCGCCGATTTGGTTCACCACCTGCCATAAAGCCGCAAGGCTGGCGGACGTTTTAACGGTAAACCCCGCCTGTTTGGCGAAATAACCGTACTCCGGTCGCCAGCGGGCAAAGGCCTGAGCGTCGTAGCCCCAGTCGCTGGAGTTGACCAGTTTTTCTTCCTCTTTCAACGTGCTACGTACCGCGTCATCGAAAGCGATCAGCCGTTGTGGGATGAGTGCACGTAGCGCGGTATCATCCGCCAGCAGATCGTGTTTCAGCCCCTGAATCAACGCCCTGGCGGTGGTGGGCGGTACGGAAGTAATCACATTGAGAAACCACACCGAAATCCAGCGGGTGGGGAGGGGGATGGGGATCAACCAGCGGCGCTTACCGCTCACCGCCATAAAATGTTCAAACTGTTGCTGATAACTGAGCACCTCTGGTCCGGCGGCTTCGAAGATGCGGTGTTCGCTGGCCGGATGATCTAACAACGCCACCAGATAGTGCAGCAAGTTTTCCAGCGCGATGGGCGTGGTGCGTGAACGTACCCAGCGTGGCGGCGTTAACACTGGCAGGTTGTAGACCATATCGCGCATGACTTCGAACGCCGCTGAACCTGCGCCAACGATAATTCCGGCCCGAAGTTCGGTCACAGGTACATTCGCTTCACGAAGAATGTCCGCCGTAGCCTGACGAGCACGCAGATGATCCGACTGCTCATGTGGCGGGGCCTGCAACGAACTGAGAAAGATTAATTGCTTAACTGGTACTTCACGTAGCGCATCGCGGACGTTGAGAGCCACCTGGCGCTCCTGAGCGATAAAATCGCCGCCTTCGCCCATGCTGTGCACCAGAAAATAGACGGTATCGATATCCTGCAACAGGGCCGGAAGGTTATCCGGCCAGCTGAGATCGACTTTATGGCAACTGACGTTTGCCAGTTGCAGCTTTGCAAGCCTGTCGACATGACGTGCCGCCGCCAGGATCTGATGCCCTTGCTGGCTGAGTGTGCGCACCAGATGCTGACCAATGTAGCCACTGGCACCGAGAACTAAAATGCGTTGCGGCACGTCTCTCTCCTTAACGCGCCAGGAATGCGCGCCAGTGGGCGGCGACTTCCGCCAGTTGTTCGCGCGAGACGTCAAGATGCGTCACCAGGCGGACAATCGGCGAGGCGTTAATCAGCACGTTTCTCGCTTTCATGTATTCGCCTAACGCGGCAGCATTTTCTTCCCCGACGCGAACAAACAGCATATTAGTGTCCTGACGCATCACATCCGCGCCTGCTTCACGCAGTTGCTCCGCCATCCAGGCGGCGTTGTCGTGATCTTCCTGCAACCGTGCGACGTTATTTTTCAGGGCATACATCCCGGCGGCAGCCAGAATCCCGGACTGACGCATCCCGCCACCGGCCATTTTCCGCCAGCGGATGGCACGTTTAATGTAATCACGATTACCGACGAGTAATGAACCGACTGGCGTCCCAAGACCTTTCGACAGGCAAATGGTGAACGAATCACAATATTGCGTGATCTCTTTCAGTTCGCAGCCGTAAGCCACCACGGCATTAAAGATGCGCGCACCGTCAACATGCAGCGCCAGATTGCGCTCGCGGGTAAATTCCCATGCTTCTTTCAGGTATTCACGCGGCAGCACTTTGCCGTTGTGGGTGTTTTCCAGACTGAGTAATTTGGTGCGGGCGAAATGGATATCGTCGGGTTTGATTTTCATCGCCACTTTATCCAGCGGTAGCGTGCCGTCGGCAGCCGCGTCGATGGGTTGCGGCTGAATACTGCCCAGCACCGCTGCGCCACCGGCTTCAAACAGATAGTTATGCGCGGCCTGACCGACAATATACTCTTCGCCACGTTCGCAGTGACTGAGCAGAGCGACCAGGTTGGCCTGAGTGCCGGTAGGCAGAAAAATGGCGGCTTCTTTACCGGAAAGCTCTGCTGCATAGTCCTGCAGAGCATTAACGGTAGGGTCGTCTCCGTAAACGTCGTCCCCAACCGGGGCGGCCATCATCGCTTCGAGCATGGCGCGGCTCGGTCGGGTAACGGTATCACTGCGTAAATCAATCATGGCATGTCCTTATTATGACGGGAAATGCCACCCTTTTTACCTTAGCCAGTTCGTTTTCGCCAGTTCGATCACTTCATCGCCGCGTCCGCTGATGATTGCGCGCAACATATACAAGCTAAATCCTTTGGCCTGTTCGAGTTTGATCTGCGGTGGAATGGCTAACTCTTCTTTGGCGACCACCACATCCACCAGCACCGGACCGTCGATGGAGAAGGCGCGTTGCAGGGCTTCATCAACTTCAGACGCTTTTTCTACACGGATACCCGTAATGCCGCACGCTTCGGCAATGCGGGCAAAGTTTGTGTCGTGTAGTTCGGTGCCGTCAGTCAAATAGCCACCAGCTTTCATCTCCATCGCCACAAAGCCTAGCACGCTGTTGTTAAAGACGACAATTTTCACTGGCAGTTTCATCTGCACTACTGAGAGGAAATCGCCCATCAACATGCTAAAACCGCCATCGCCGCACATGGCGACCACCTGACGTTCTGGCTCTGTCGCCTGCGCACCCAGCGCCTGCGGCATGGCGTTAGCCATCGAACCGTGGTTAAACGAACCTAACAGGCGACGCTTGCCGTTCATTTTTAGATAACGCGCTGCCCATACTGTTGGCGTGCCGACGTCACAGGTAAAGATTGCGTCATCGGCGGCAAAATGACTAATTTGCTGCGCCAGATATTGCGGGTGAATGGCTTTCTCGCTCGGTTTAGCTAAATCGTCCAGCCCTTTGCGGGCATCGCGGTAATCTTCCAGCGCTTTATCCAGAAATTTGCGATCGGCTTTTTCTTCCACCAGTGGCAGCAATGCACGCAGGGTTGATTTGATATCGCCGACCAGCGCCATATCTACCTTGCTATGCGCGCCGATGCTGGCTGGATTGATATCAATCTGAATGATTTTGGCATCGGTCGGGTAGAAGGCGCGGTAGGGAAATTGCGTGCCGAGCAGCACTAACGTATCGGCATTCATCATAGTGTGAAAACCTGACGAGAAGCCGATTAACCCGGTCATTCCAACATCATACGGATTATCGTATTCGACATGTTCTTTACCGCGCAGGGCATGAACAATAGGTGCTTTAATTTTCCCGGCAAACTCAACTAACTCTTTATGCGCCCCCGCGCAGCCGCTGCCACACATCAGGGCGATATTGCTGGAATAACGCAGCAGTTGCGCCAGTTTGCGTAACTCTTCTTCTTCCGGCGTCACAACTGGCTGTGGCGCATGATACCAGTGGGTAGTTGCTCCTTCTGGCGCAGGTTTTAACGCCACGTCACCCGGTAACACAACAACGGAAACGCCACGGTTAAGCACTGCTTTGCGCATAGCAATTGCCAGCACTTGTGGGATCTGCTCCGGGCTGGAAACCAGCTCGCAATAGTGACTACATTCGCGGAATAGCTCTTGTGGGTGGGTTTCCTGGAAATAGCCGCTGCCAATTTCGCTGGAGGGAATATGAGCGGCAATCGCCAGTACCGGAACGTGATTGCGGTGGCAATCGAACAGGCCGTTGATTAAGTGCAGGTTGCCGGGGCCGCACGATCCGGCACAGACCGCCAGTTCTCCGCTAAGTTGTGCTTCAGCGCCAGCGGCAAAGGCCGCCACTTCTTCGTGGCGGGTGGACATCCACTCGATGGTGCCCATGCGATTAAGACTGTCACTAAGACCGTTCAGAGAGTCGCCTGTGACTCCCCAGATGCGTTTCACCCCTGCCGATTCGAGTGTTTTGGCGATATAAGCTGCAACCGTTTGTTTCATGGTTCTCCATCTCCTGAATGTGATAACGGTAACAAGTTTAGTTCATCTGACGGAGGGGGAAGGGATGGGAGAGAAAGGAGGCACTAACGGTTAAATAGCCCGATGAAAGGAATATCATCGGGCATAAGGCGATTATGCGAGAACCAAATCCCCCTGCGGATGGCAGGAGCAGGCCAGTACGTAACCTTCAGCGATTTCGGCGTCGGTCAGCGTCATTGTGCTGCTCACCGTATATTCACCGGAAACCACTTTTGTCTTACAGCAGCCGCAAACACCCGCACGGCAGGCAGCGACAACCGGAACGTTATTGCTTTCCAGCGCCTCCAGTAGCGTGGTGCCAACCGGGGCGTAAAATTCTCGTGCCGGTTGCAGTTTGGTGAATTTCAGACCGCTGGTCGCCGCTTCTGCTACTGGGGTGAAGAATTTCTCTTTAAAGAAACGCGTCACGCCGAGCGCTTTCACTTCCTGCTCTACCCAATCCATATACGGAGCCGGGCCGCAGGTCATCACGGTACGTGAAGCTAAGTCAGGTACACCTGCCAGCAGTTCGCGAGTGAGACGACCAGCGATAAAGCCTTCGGTAACGTTATTTTCTGCCACCAGCGTTACCGGATAGTTACGCCACTCATCGGCGAAAATAACATCCTGCGGCGTACGCACGTTGTAGATCACCCGCACATCGGCCTGTGGACGGTTCTTCGCAAGCCAGCGACGCATCGACATAATCGGCGTGACGCCGCAGCCTGCCGCCAGCAACAGGAATTTATCTTCTGCTTTATCGTCGCAGGTAAATTCCCCCATCGCGTCCGAAAGCCAGAGATAATCACCGCGTTTTACATCGCGCGTCAGCCACTGGGAGCCGACACCGTCATCAATCCGCCGCACGGTCAGGGTGATATATTCACTCACGCCTGGCGTGGAGGAAATGGTGTAAGCACGCAGCGTTTCCGCTGAGTTTCGCACGCTGACCAGTGCATATTGCCCGGCGCGATATGGGTAGTAATCGTGGCAAATCAGGGAAATCGTCCACACATCCGGCGTTTCTTGCGTAATGTGATGAACCTGCATCCGCCACGGGCATTGATTCGTTGGCATCGTCATCGACAAACTCCTTACGCGCTCAACAGTTGCTTCATGTCTTCTTCAACAGTGGTGATAGAACGCAGGCCGAATTTCTCGTTCAGCACCGCCAGCAGGTCTGGTGTCAGGAAACCAGGTGCAGTCGGGCCGGTGACGATATTTTTCACGCCCAGAGAAAGCAGCGTCAGCAGAATGACGATCGCTTTCTGTTCAAACCAGGAGAGCACCAGCGACAGCGGCAGATCGTTGACACCGCAGCCCAGTTTCTCTGCCAGAGTGACAGCCAGAATAATCGCTGAGTAAGCATCGTTACATTGACCTGCATCTACCAGACGCGGCAGACCTTCGATATCGCCAAACTCAAGTTTGTTAAAGCGATATTTACCACAGGCGAGGGTCAGGATCAGGCAGTCATCCGGCACGCTGGTGGCGAAATCGGTGAAGTAGTGGCGCTCGCCGCGTGCGCCGTCACAGCCACCAAGCAGGAAGATATGACGCAGTTTTTCACGGCTCACCAGATCAATCAGCGTATCAGCAGCGCCAAGCAGCGTCTGGCGACCAAAACCCACGGTGATAAGGTGCGGAATTTCGCTGTACGGGAAGCCTGCCATCTGTTGCGCCTGGGTGATAACCGCAGAGAAATCATCACCGTCCAGATGACGCACGCCAGGCCAGCCAACAATGCTGCGGGTCCAGATACGATCGTCATAAGCGCCTACGGTTGGGTCGATGATGCAGTTCGAGGTCATCACGATGGGGCCAGGGAAACGAGCGAACTCCACTTGCTGATTCTGCCAGCCGCTGCCGTAGTTACCGACCAGATGCTTGAATTTACGCAGCTCCGGGTAGCCATGCGCAGGCAGCATTTCGCCGTGGGTGTAGACATTAACGCCCGTGCCTTCGGTCTGTTCCAGCAGGTTGTAGAGATCTTTGAGATCGTGACCGGAAATCAGAATGCATTTACCCGCCGTCGCTTTGACGTTGACCTGGGTTGGCGTCGGGTGACCGTATTTACCGGTTTCGCCTGCATCCAGAATGCTCATCACTTTGAAGTTCATCTGGCCGATTTCCATTGAACACTCAAGAAGCGCGTTCATATCGGCAGGCCAGGTCCCCAGCCACGCCATGATTTTATGGTACTGGGCATAAATATCGTTGTCGTATTGACCGAGAACATGCGCGTGTTCCATATAGGCCGCCGCACCTTTCAGGCCATACAGGCACAGCAGACGCAGGCCGAGAATGTTTTCGCCAATCGCCGCTTTATCTTTGTTAGGGGTAAATTCTGCTGCCTGACGTTGCAGCTCGCCGAGATCGTCGCTCACCAGTTGCAGGTCAGCCATCGGGTTATCGACGCGCGCGTTGGCATCTACAGCCAGGCATTGCGCTTTCAGCGCCTCGCGCAGGGCAATCGCTTCACGAGCGTAGCCGACAATACGCGGAGAATCGAAGTTAACGTTGGTCAGGGTTGAGAAAAAGGCACGTGGCGCGAAGCTGTCAACATCGTGGTTGATGATGCCGTATTCACGCGCTTTTACCGCCCAGGCAGAAAGCCCTTGCAGCGCCGCGATGAGTAAATCCTGAAGGTCAGAAGTTTCCGCCGTTTTACCACACATCCCCTGCGCGTATGAGCAGCCGTTTCCTGCCGGAGTACGGATAGTTTGTTCACATTGCACACAAAACATGATCACACCTTTTAAAGTTATATTTAATATACATGTTTAAGGTTAAGACGCTTAACGCGGGGATAAAAGGGATTTTTCATGCAACTTTAAGGGAGATTGATTTAGCGCAATTTTGGCGGCAGGGATCTACCGCCAGAGAGGTATTACGCAGAGAAAAAGGCGATGAGGATCGGCACTAACAGGCTAAGAATAAAACCGTGAACAATTGCCGCCGGGACCATATCCAGCCCGCCAGTACGTTGAAGAACGGGCAGGGTGAAATCCATTGATGTGGCACCGCATAAGCCCAGTGCAGTAGAGCGGCTGCGGCGAATCAGCCCAGGGATCAACATAATAGCAATCAGTTCACGGGCCAGATCATTAAAAAACGCCGCGCTCCCGATTACCGGACCAAAAGATTCGGTCAATAAAATACCGGAAAGAGAATACCAGCCGAAACCGGAGGCCATTGCCAGCGCGGTATTGATGGGGAGATCAAGAATAAAGGCGTTAATTAAACCACCAATTAATGAACTGACAACCACCACCACGGCGACAATCATTCCCCGGCGATTAAGGACAATCTGCTTTAAGGTCATGCCATTATTGCGCAACTGAATACCAACGAGGAAAAGTAGCAAAATTAACGTGTATTCACTGGCTTCGGTCGCGTGTTGTAAGAAAGCCAGTCCACTCAGACCAATGGCAAAACCAATCACTACTACGCCGCACAGTTTTAGCGACTCCAGCGCCATCGCAATACGCGACGGGAGTTTTTCTTGCTGATGGTGGTTGCGCCACGGCAGGCCTCGCTCCAGCCACATCAGGGCGGCAATATTACACAGTAAAATAACGGTAATACTGACGGCAGAATAATGCAGAATCGCCAACAGGTTACTGGCGAGGTTATCGAGAAACGCCAGACTGATACCCATAAAAAAGAGAATAAGGTAAACCATCCAGCTTAATAGCTGATTAATAACTTTTAACGCAGCTTGTTGGCGAAGCGGAATGAGGTAACCCACAATCAGGGGAACCAGAATGATTAACAGCCCAGAAAACATGAAAACCCAGTCCTTGCAAAGATGAAGTCGAAATGCGCGATGACACACTACTGAAAGCGGAAGGACGAGTAAAGTTGCAATTAAAAGGAAATGTTATGCATAAGGAGCAGTAGAGTATTCGTTTTCATTTAAAGATATTCTTGCGCTTTAATTACAAACTGCACCGATGTTGGTGGCGTCAAAATCGCCGAGGCGTTCCCTGAAGGCCGGGGCAGCCCACATGGATGTGGGCTGAGGGCGCGTTTTACAGGGATGTTACCTCGCGCCCGACCCGGTAGCCGTAAGGGATAAGTCGAGGGCACCGCGCAGCGGCGATTTTGTTCGCCAGAGCCCGGGGGGGCAGGGGGAGGAGGCGATTGTCCTCCCCCTGCGCGCTCCTTGCGCCAGTGGCAATATGTTGCTTAGCTCATGAAAGGAGCGCAACAAGATGATGAATCAACATATAACAACATCTTAAAAAAAGGCCTGACATTACGCCAGGCCTTCTGCGTTAATTAATCACGCTTTTCCAGCAGGGTCCGGTAAATCAGACCACCGATAATGCCGCCGACAATTGGCACCACCCAGAAGAACCACAGTTGTTCTAATGCCCAGCCGCCCTGGAAGATAGCAACCGCGGTGCTGCGCGCCGGGTTAACAGAAGTGTTAGTCACCGGAATACTAATTAAGTGAATCAGGGTTAAGGCCAGACCAATAGCGATCGGCGCAAAACCTGCCGGCGCGAATTTGTCGGTTGCGCCGTGGATCACCAACAGGAAACCTGCACTCAATACCAGTTCAACTACCAGCGCGGAAAGCATGGAATAACCGCCTGGTGAATGCTCGCCATAACCGTTAGAAGCAAAACCGCTGGCTGCCGCGTCAAAACCCGTTTTACCACTGGCAATTAAATACAGCAGCGCCGCTGCAACAATACCGCCGACAACCTGGGCAATTACGTAGCCAACGACTTCTTTTGCCGGAAAACGTCCGCCAGCCCATAAACCAATAGTGACCGCCGGGTTAAAATGACCACCAGAAATATGACCAACAGCAAAGGCCATCGTCAGAACGGTCAGACCGAACGCCAACGCCACGCCGGCAAAACCAATGCCTAATTCCGGGAAGCCTGCGGCCAGTACAGCACTACCACAGCCACCAAAAACAAGCCAGAAAGTACCAAAACATTCAGCTGCTAATTTTCTGAACATATCCACCTCAATTAAAAATTGACCCTGTGAAAAATATGGTCGTTTTATAGGGTCGTCGTAAAAAAGTGACGACGGAAATAATGCGCGGCTATTTTAAAAACGAAGGCGAGTCATTCACCAGATAAATAAATCCAGTAAATTTGATTTAGGGCAACAGCGGGTTGCCCCATATAGTCATTTGTCTGATTGACAGTGTAGTGCACGCAAAAGATTTAATCCTTTAGGCGTAATAAAAAATAATTTATCATGCTAATTATTTGATTTTGTTGTTTTTGCAGACTTATCAGCAAGAGGGAGTATAACGCGATTATTCGCTCATTTTTCAGACATTTGCCATGCTTAAATGTGATGTCATCACGTATTAGCAAGGCCTTTCCCGTTATACTGCCAGCGTAAAGGATAAGTCACATATTTCTGGAGGGGATATGATTCTTGAGCGCGTTGAAATTGTGGGTTTTCGCGGTATCAACCGTTTGTCGTTGATGCTGGAACAAAACAACGTCCTGATTGGGGAGAACGCGTGGGGTAAATCCAGCTTGCTGGACGCCTTAACCCTGCTGCTATCGCCAGAATCAGATCTCTACCATTTTGAGCGCGACGATTTCTGGTTCCCGCCGGGAGATATCAACGGGCGAGAACATCATCTGCATATTATTTTGACCTTCCGCGAATCGCTGCCAGGCCGACATCGGGTTCGCCGTTATCGGCCGCTGGAAGCGTGCTGGACGCCATGCACCGATGGCTATCACCGTATTTTTTATCGTCTGGAAGGGGAGAGTGCGGAAGACGGCAGCGTGATGACACTGCGCAGTTTTCTCGATAAAGACGGACATCCGATTGATGTCGAGGATATTAACGATCAGGCACGCCATCTGGTGCGTTTAATGCCGGTGCTGCGCTTGCGTGATGCCCGTTTTATGCGCCGTATTCGTAACGGCACGGTGCCAAATGTTCCTAATGTGGAAGTCACCGCGCGCCAGCTCGATTTCCTCGCCCGTGAGTTATCCTCACATCCGCAAAATCTCTCTGATGGGCAGATTCGTCAGGGACTTTCCGCAATGGTACAGCTGCTTGAGCATTATTTCTCTGAGCAGGGGGCCGGACAGGCGCGATATCGTTTAATGCGGCGGCGAGCCAGCAATGAGCAACGAAGCTGGCGCTATCTGGATATCATCAACCGGATGATTGACCGACCTGGTGGGCGCTCGTATCGGGTTATTTTGCTCGGCCTGTTTGCTACTTTGTTGCAGGCAAAAGGCACATTGCGACTGGATAAAGACGCCCGTCCATTGTTGCTGATCGAAGATCCAGAAACCCGTTTACACCCCATTATGCTTTCAGTTGCCTGGCATCTGTTGAATCTTCTGCCATTGCAGCGCATTGCCACCACCAACTCGGGTGAGTTGCTTTCGTTAACGCCGGTAGAGCATGTTTGCCGACTGGTACGTGAGTCCTCGCGCGTTGCCGCCTGGCGTCTGGGGCCGAGTGGCTTGAGTACCGAAGATAGCCGACGCATATCCTTTCACATTCGTTTTAACCGTCCGTCATCGCTGTTTGCACGCTGCTGGTTGCTGGTGGAAGGGGAAACGGAAACCTGGGTTATCAATGAACTGGCGCGTCAGTGCGGACATCATTTTGATGCCGAAGGGATCAAGGTCATTGAGTTTGCCCAGTCCGGGCTAAAGCCACTGGTTAAATTTGCCCGCCGAATGGGGATTGAATGGCATGTACTGGTCGATGGCGATGAAGCAGGGAAGAAATATGCCGCTACGGTACGCAGCCTGTTGAATAACGATCGGGAAGCCGAACGAGAACATTTAACGGCGTTACCGGCGCTGGATATGGAACATTTTATGTATCGCCAGGGATTTTCCGATGTGTTCCACCGCGTGGCGCAAATCCCGGAAAATGTACCGATGAATCTACGCAAAATTATCTCGAAAGCGATCCATCGCTCTTCCAAACCCGATCTTGCCATTGAAGTGGCAATGGAGGCAGGACGTCGTGGTGTGGACTCCGTACCGACGCTGCTGAAAAAAATGTTCTCACGCGTGCTGTGGCTGGCGCGCGGTCGCGCGGATTAACCGCGAAACATCGTGGCCATTTGTGGCTGAATAGCGTCGAGCATCTCATAGCGCCGACGGTATTCAGCCCGTTTTTTACTGGCGATTTCGGCAATCTCTTTTCGTGCTATCTGTGCTGGAAGGCGGTAATGGCGTTCAGCATCACATACGCCGCCAACCGATTCCCAGAAAGCGTTGTAATCAGCGTGGATCTTGCCTTCTTTATCGCGATAACGCAGGCTGCGGTAAATATGCGTTTCATTGCTGACGGCAATAATCTGCTCTACCTGCAAACGTTGGGCAAACAGACAGGCCGCTTCCATCACGAGGCGTTTGGGAAATAGCCCGTGGCAGGCTTTCGTCGCATTCTGGATTTCCTGATGTGGAATTTCCCATTTTGCGCCTTGCAGTCCGCCAATAAACATCGTTCTTTTCCCCTGATATTCACACAGGGTAAACGTGATCTCTGCCAGAGGAATACCTTCGCTGTTGCGGAACAGGATTGTGCTGTCACCTTCTTTATCCATTGAGATCATCATGGTCAGCTCAAGCGTGAACTGCTCGCCGTTTTTGCCTTCCAGCTTCGCCAGTTGCAGCCCGGGGGTATTCAAATATAAGCTGAATTCTTCCGCCGACATACATCCGCGGAGTAACGCATAATGGTAACGTAACGCCTCCAGCAATTGCTTACGGCTAAGATTCGCCGCAAGGTAAGGGCGATGCAGACGCACAGGCAGTCGCGGCTGGCGCGTTAACAATACATTGAGATTAGGCCAGTGGGAAAGTTCGTTCATCCACTCAACGCTTAAACGCGGCATAATCAACGAGCGCAGCAAAAATTTCTGGCGAAAACTACGGCGATGCCAGAATTTACCCGGCCGACACTGTCCACGTGCCAGACTAAGAAAAAGTGACAGGCTGCTGAGAGATTCAGATGGCGTAAAGGTCCGTTCAGTTAGCTGCGACATATTCATGAAATCAATGGTTATACATGACGTCGATTTCACCATTGCGTATCTTAACCAAACATCAATAGTGTGATTACTAACGTAAATTTTAGGGGTTTGTTGATATTTCGTTGAAGTTAATGACCCGGATTGGCATATGGAGTATTCAGAATATTTATGAAAAAGCGGAAAACCGTGAAGAAGCGTTACGTTATTGCGCTGGTGATAGTCATCGCCGGACTGATTACGTTATGGAGAATTCTTAACGCACCCGTGCCGACTTATCAGACACTGATTGTGCGCCCCGGTGATTTACAGCAAAGCGTGCTGGCGACCGGAAAGCTGGACGCGCTGCGTAAGGTTGACGTGGGCGCGCAGGTCAGCGGTCAGTTGAAAACGCTGTCGGTGGCGATTGGCGATAAAGTAAAAAAAGACCAGCTTTTAGGGGTCATTGATCCTAAACAGGCTGAAAACCAGATCAAGGAGGTCGAAGCAACGCTGATGGAGCTACGCGCGCAGCGGCAGCAGGCGGAAGCGGAGCTGAAACTGGCGCGGGTGACGTATTCCCGTCAGCAACGTCTGGCACAAACGCAGGCGGTTTCACAGCAGGATCTCGACACCGCCGCGACGGAGATGGCTGTGAAACAGGCGCAAATTGGCACCATTGACGCGCAAATCAAGCGCAATCAGGCTTCTCTCGATACGGCTAAAACCAATCTCGATTACACTCGCATCGTTGCCCCGATGGCCGGGGAAGTCACGCAAATCACCACTCTGCAAGGCCAGACGGTGATTGCCGCACAACAAGCACCGAACATTCTGACGCTGGCAGATATGAGCACCATGCTGGTAAAAGCGCAGGTTTCTGAAGCGGATGTAATCCACCTGAAGCCGGGGCAAAAAGCCTGGTTTACGGTACTTGGCGATCCACTGACGCGCTACGAGGGGCAAATCAAGGATGTACTACCGACGCCGGAAAAGGTTAACGACGCTATTTTCTATTACGCCCGTTTTGAAGTCCCCAACCCCAATGGTTTGCTGCGGCTGGATATGACTGCGCAAGTGCATATTCAGCTCACCGATGTGAAAAATGTGCTGACGATCCCTCTGTCGGCGTTAGGCGATCCGGTTGGCGATAATCGTTATAAAGTCAAATTGTTGCGTAATGGTGAAACACGCGAGCGTGAAGTGACGATTGGCGCACGTAACGATACCGATGTTGAGATTGTCAAAGGGCTGGAAGCGGGCGATGAAGTGGTGATTGGTGAGGCCAAACCAGGAGCTGCACAATGACGCCTTTGCTCGAATTAAAGGATATTCGTCGCAGCTATCCTGCCGGTGATGAGCAGGTTGAGGTGTTGAAGGGCATCACCCTCGATATTTATGCGGGTGAGATGGTGGCGATTGTTGGCGCTTCGGGTTCCGGTAAATCGACCCTGATGAATATTCTCGGCTGTCTGGATAAGGCCACCAGCGGCACCTATCGCGTCGCCGGTCAGGATGTTGCCACGCTGGACGCCGATGCGCTGGCGCAACTGCGCCGCGAGCATTTCGGCTTTATTTTCCAGCGTTACCATTTGCTTTCGCATTTAACCGCCGAGCAGAACGTTGAAGTTCCCGCCGTCTATGCTGGTCTTGAGCGGAAACAGCGGCTGCTTCGCGCCCAGGAGTTGCTGCAACGGCTGGGGCTGGAAGACCGTACAGAGTATTATCCGGCACAGCTTTCGGGTGGTCAGCAACAGCGCGTCAGCATCGCGCGGGCATTGATGAACGGCGGTCAGGTAATTCTTGCCGATGAACCAACCGGCGCACTGGACAGCCATTCTGGCGAAGAGGTGATGGCGATCCTGCATCAGCTGCGCGATCGCGGGCATACGGTGATTATCGTCACCCACGATCCGCAGGTCGCTGCTCAGGCCGAGCGGGTGATCGAAATTCGCGACGGCGAAATTGTGCGCAATCCTCCCGCCATTGAAAAAGTGAATGTTGCTGGCGGGACGGAGCCTGTTGTCAACACGGTGTCTGGCTGGCGGCAGTTTGTCAGCGGTTTTAACGAGGCGCTGACGATGGCATGGCGGGCGCTGGCAGCGAATAAAATGCGTACTTTACTGACCATGCTGGGGATTATTATCGGTATTGCGTCGGTGGTTTCCATTGTCGTGGTGGGTGACGCCGCCAAACAAATGGTGCTGGCGGATATTCGTTCTATTGGTACGAATACTATTGATGTCTATCCCGGGAAAGATTTTGGCGATGACGATCCGCAATATCAACAGGCGCTGAAGTACGACGACTTAATCGCCATCCAAAAACAACCGTGGGTCGCCTCAGCCACACCTGCCGTCTCGCAAAACCTGCGCCTGCGTTATAACAATGTTGATGTTGCTGCCAGTGCCAATGGCGTGAGCGGCGATTATTTTAATGTCTATGGCATGACCTTCAGTGAAGGGAACACCTTTAATCAGGAGCAGCTGAACGGTCGTGCGCAGGTCGTGGTTCTCGACAGTAATACTCGCCGCCAGCTTTTCCCCCATAAAGCAGATGTGGTTGGCGAGGTGATTCTGGTCGGCAATATGCCCGCCAGAGTCATTGGTGTGGCGGAAGAAAAACAGTCGATGTTTGGTAGCAGTAAAGTGCTGCGTGTCTGGCTACCTTACAGCACGATGTCCGGGCGAGTTATGGGCCAGTCGTGGCTTAACTCCATTACTGTCAGGGTGAAAGAAGGATTTGACAGCGCCGAGGCGGAACAGCAACTCACGCGTTTACTTTCACTGCGCCACGGAAAGAAGGATTTCTTTACCTGGAACATGGACGGCGTCTTGAAAACTGTTGAAAAGACCACACGTACTTTACAACTGTTTCTGACGCTGGTGGCGGTGATTTCGCTGGTGGTGGGCGGTATTGGTGTAATGAATATTATGCTGGTGTCAGTGACCGAGCGGACGCGGGAAATTGGCATTCGCATGGCTGTAGGTGCGCGAGCAAGCGATGTTTTGCAACAGTTCCTGATCGAAGCCGTACTGGTTTGCCTGGTCGGTGGCGCGTTGGGAATAACACTGTCACTGTTAATTGCTTTCACCTTGCAGCTTTTCTTACCCGGCTGGGAGATTGGTTTTTCACCGTTGGCGCTGCTGCTGGCGTTTCTCTGCTCGACGGTCACCGGGATTTTATTTGGCTGGTTACCCGCACGAAATGCGGCACGACTGGATCCAGTAGATGCTCTGGCACGAGAGTAATTTTTGAGATAAAAATGCCAGCCGATCGGGCTGGCATTTTGCCTTTAGGATGTACACAATGAGACAGAAGAGCTATGCGACTGCCGCTTCTACTTCGACGGGCACAATAACACTGGCGTGATTGCCTTTTGGCCCCTGGTGGACATCAAACTGAACGGATTGTCCAGCTTTTAGCGTTCTGTAACCATCCATCTGAATGGTGGAATAATGAGCGAAAATATCTTCGCCGCCGCCTTCAGGGCAGATGAAACCAAACCCTTTGGCATTGTTGAACCACTTAACAGTACCCTTTTCCATGCTTCGACATCCTTCGCAAATCTTATACAAGTAAGATGGAATAAACCGGGGTCAGAGAGGGGGCTGTTCAAAACCTCGCCAACTCTAGAAATACAATTTAGAGAATTAGGGCGAGCCGTCAAGCATTTGACAGGGGACAAGGGGCAGGTATGAATCAAAAATTTGAAGCAGTTAACGCTATTGACAGGAATGTGACAGATGTCGCTGATGCCAACGATAGATGATAGTTATAGAGATTTTAAGGACTACTTAGTAGAACTTATAAATGGAGAAGATGAGATGCCAGATGCCTTCGCTGCAGTTAATGATTATATTGCATTGGGGGCTATAAGAGCTATGCAAGAGCTTAATGTCAATGTCCCAATAACAGGATTTGATGATATTTCATTTGCAAGTTATTCAACACCATCATTAACAACTGTCAGAGTAAATAAAAGATATCTAGGGGAAGTTGCAGTAAAAAGATTGATAGAGAAATTTTCTGAAAATGAAAATACATTAAAAATAATGGTAAGTACTGAAATAATAGAACGTGATAGCACTAAATAAATAAGTAAAATATTTAGTTAAAACTTAAATAAAAATTTAGTTTGAGTATTGACCGATGAAACCACTTTCATTATACTTTTGGTTGTAGAGAGTTGCAACACTACTAGAATATGTATGAGATGGAAGGAAAAATAAAATGGATAACAAATATGTTAATAAAGCTTTGGAACTATCATCTAAGGTTGCATCAAATGTTTATCTAGATGCTATTTCTAAAGGATTGATGGGGACATTACCTATCTTGATTATTGGTTCAATTGGATGTCTTTTAGGGGTATTCCCATTTGATCCTTATTTACAATTTATTGAAAAAATAGGAGTTAAAACC
>OGHJ01000551.1_pt1 | contig 55404 bp, 50 predicted proteins | sample 1571351 | NCBI WGS metagenome assembly OGHJ01 (sample SAMEA2582037, study PRJEB24529) | metagenome | biome: Human gut stool | place: China | collected 2011 | reverse complement strand
GTTCGACGAGAACCTCATGAACATCCTGACCGAAGAAACAGCCGCCTACTTTGCGGGCGCAAAAACGCTCGACGAAACGGCCGCCATGATCCAGAATCGTGCGTCACTCTACATCGCCGAGCAGAAATAACCAAAGGGAGTCCGTTTTTTCGGACTCCCTTCTTTTTTGTTTTATTCCCGTTACGAGATCAGCGCGGGGTTCATGTAGTAGACGTTCTTTTCGTCGAGCTTTTCGCGCAGCAGCTGCACGGCCTCGCCGAAGCGCTGGAAATGCACGATCTCGCGTTCGCGCAGGAAGCGGATGACATCGTTCACATCCGGGTCGTCACTGAGCCGTAGGATGTTGTCATATGTCACGCGCGCCTTCTGCTCCGCCGCCATATCCTCTACCAGGTCGGCCATGGGGTCTCCCGTCACGGCCATTGTCGCCGCCGACCACGGCGTACCGGACGCGGCCTGCGGGTAGACGCCTACCGTGTGGTCAACAAAGTACGGCGCGAAGCCCTGCTCTTTCATCTGCTCCTCCGTGAGCGTCCTCGTCAGCTGATGGACGATCGAACCCACCATCTCGAGGTGTCCCAGCTCTTCGGTACCAATATCCGTAAGCAGGCCCTTGAGCGCGTCGTAGGGCATGGAGTAGCGCTGGGAAAGGTAGCGCAGGGACGCGCCCAGTTCCCCGTCGGGACCGCCGTACTGGCTGATGATCACCGCCGCCAGCTTGGGGTTGGGTGTGGCGACCTTCACCGGATATTGCAGCTTTTTCTCATAAACAAACATCAGGCGTTTCCTCCTAACTCCCAGGGCCATGGGTCATTGAGCCAGGTGTAGCCGTCCTCCAGAACCAGCTCCGCGCTGTCCAGAGGGCCGTATTTGGCGGTATACTTTTCCCGGCCCTCCTTGGCCAGCTTGATATAGGAGGCGTACAGTCCCAGAGCCTCCTGGTCCTGCGGGTGTGTATCCAGATAGAGATTCAGCTCCGTGACGGCGAAGTCAAGGGCCATCAGCTCCACCAGTGCGGTGTTTGGCAGCTTGGTCCGGGCCTGAATAGCCGCCTTAAACGGCAGGTCCAGCCCCGGAAACAGGGTGCCGGTCTGCAAAGCCTCCGTCCGGCTGTACCGGGTGGGATTATTGCTCTGCATGGGAATATATGGGAAAGCCAGTGCCGCGCAGCCGGGCAGGGTACCCTGACCGACCTCGCAGACCGCGGGCTTCACTTCGGGTTTTTCCATAGCTTCGTGATCCCCTCCTTATTGAAAGCGCCCTTGGGCGCGTACCCTATCCTATGCGGAAGAGGCAAGTAGGGAACTTGCTTTCCCGACAAAAAGTCGCTATAATGACATATTGGATAAGCTGCGGCGCATAGGCTGGGCCGAGGTGATGGGCATGATCCTGCTGATTCGGAAACGAACGCTGCTGTATACATGGCTGGCGGTCTGCATGATCGGACTTTCCGCCATTTTTCTGGCAGGCTCCCGACGGGCCTTCACGCCCACTGGGGCGATGGGGCAGGGGAGCAGCGCTCAAACCGTGGTCATCGACCCGGGCCACGGCGGGCAGGACGGCGGCGCCGTCGCCGGAGACGGTACGGAGGAAAGCCGGATCAATCTGGCGATTTCCCTGCAGCTGGAACAGCTCTTGCGCTTTGCCGGTGTTCGGACGGAACTGACCCGGCGGGAGGACGTCATGGTCTGCGATCCCGGACTGGAAACCATGCGGCAGCGGAAGGTGTCGGATCTCCACAACCGGGCGTCATTTGTCAACGGCATCCCTAATGCGGTGCTGTTGAGCATCCACCAGAACAGCCTGCCGTCCTCGCCGGTGACCCACGGGGCGCAGACCTTCTGGAACCGGCAGAAGGGGGCGGAAGCGCTGGCCCGGACTCTGCAAGCCGGGTTGAACCCGGCGGTCAACACCCACCGGGCCAAGGAACCGAAACAGATCCCGGACAGCATCTATTTGATGAACCATGTGGACGCTCCCGCAGTGCTGGTGGAGTGCGGCTTTCTGTCCAACAGGGAGGAGGCCGCGCGGCTCCAGCAGGAGGACTATCAGAAAACGCTGGCGACGGTCATCGCGGCGGGGTATTTGCGATGGATGGCCGGAGAGGATAGGAAATGAAAGCAAAAACGCTGTTTTATTGTACGGAATGTGGAAATGAGACCGCAAAATGGGCGGGGAAGTGCCCCGCCTGCGGCGCGTGGAATACCATTGTGGAGCAGCCGGAGCGCCCCAAGGGAGCAGGGAAGGGGGCCTCTGTCCGAGTGGGCATAACCCGCCGCCGGGCCTGCCCCGTGACGGATCTCACCGCTGACGAGGAGATCCGGTTTCCCACCGGCATGGGGGAGTTGGACCGGGTCTTGGGCGGCGGGGCCGTGAAGGGCTCGCTGGTGCTGGTGGGCGGCGCACCCGGCATCGGCAAGTCCACACTGATGCTTCAAATTTGCAGCAAATTATGTGAATTTTCCAAGGTTTTATATATTTCCGGTGAGGAATCTGAGCATCAGCTAAAGCTGCGGGCCAAGCGGCTCCACGTGGAAAGCCAGCAGCTTTTGGTGCTTTCGGAGACGAATCTGGGGGATGTGCTGGAGGCCGTGAACACGGAGCAGCCGGATGTGCTGATCGTGGACTCCATCCAGACCTTATACAATGACGCACTGGACGCCGCCGCAGGCAGCGTCAGTCAGGTGAAGGACTGCACCCTGTCTCTGATGCAGGTAGCGAAAGGGCAGGGGATCACGGTCTTTGTCATCGGCCACGTCAACAAGGAAGGCTCCATTGCCGGTCCCAAGGTGCTGGAGCACATGGTGGACTGCGTGCTGTACTTTGAGGGCGACCAGCACACCAGCTATCGGATTTTGCGGGCGGCGAAGAACCGCTTCGGCGCTACCAACGAGATCGGTGTTTTTGAAATGCGGGACGAGGGGCTGGCGGAGGTGGAGAACCCGTCGGAAATGCTGCTCTCCGGCCGACCGGAGGACGCCCCCGGCACCTGTGTCACCTGTGTGATGGAGGGGGTCCGGCCCGTTCTGGCAGAGCTTCAGGCGCTGGTGGTCAGCTCTGCCGGCGGCAATCCACGGCGAACCAGCAACGGCTTTGATTACAACCGGGCGGCCATGCTGCTGGCGGTGCTGGAAAAGCGGGGCGGGCTGAAGGTCTCCGCCTGCGACGCCTATCTGAACATCGTGGGCGGTCTGTCACTGGACGAGCCTGCCGCAGATCTGGCGGCGGTGATCGCCTTGGCGTCCAGTTATTTGGATAGGCCGGTGCCCAGCGATCTGGTGGCCATCGGAGAGGTGGGCTTGACCGGGGAACTGCGCAGCGTCAATCAGTTGGATCAGCGGGTGTCTGAAATTCAGCGCCTGGGATTCCGGAGGTGCGTGGTGCCGGCTCATCGGGCAGGTACCATAAAGGCGCCGACCGGTCTGACGGTGATCCCGGCCCGGAATATCGGTGAGGCGATCCGAGCCGCGCTGCGTCCTGCGGAATGAAGTGTACGCAGGCACCGCCCAAGGCCGGTTGTCCTGCGGCGGCAGCGCTGTCCAACGTGCAGAGCCCGTCGCTTTGATAGACGCATTTACTGGTGCATGGGATCATAACATCAACTCATTTCTGTTTGATTTGCTTGTAGCATGACCCATCCGCTGGATTTTATGTTGAATGACTGAGGAGAGGAGACGTTTGCGGGATACAGTAAATTGAACAAAATAAAAATTTTGTTCAGTTTAGGGGAGACGTTTTCAGCCTCCCTCAACATTTGACCGCTTTTTAGCGCAAATATCCCGCCAGCCAGCTATGTCTGATTATCGTACCGAAGCACCGGAGATTCTGCGGGATTTCCTTTCTTATCACGAGACCATCAAGGCCCATTCCCAGCGCACCGTAGATGAATACTACCTGGATCTGCGAAATTTCTTCCGCTATATGAAACAGATCCGTGATCCCGATCTGGCTGACAAGTCTCTGGATGAAATCAGTATTATGGACGTGGATCTGGAATTTGTTGGCAGCATCAAGCTGTCGGATATCTACAGTTACATGACCTATCTCAGCCGGGATCGGGTCCGGTTTCAGAACAGCTCCCATTCGGACTACGGTCTGAACGCCGCGTCCCGTGCCAGAAAAATCGCCACGATCCGCTCCTTTTACAATTACCTGACCAACAAGGCCCATCTACTTCGTGAAAATCCTGTCAAAGATATCGACGCGCCCAAGCTGAAAAAGGAATTGCCACGCTATTTGACGCTGAAGCAAAGCAAGGATCTGCTCAGCGCCGTGGACGGTAAAAATCAGGAGCGCGATTACGCCATCCTGACCCTGTTCCTTAACTGCGGACTACGAATTTCCGAGTTAGTGGGCTTGAATTTACAGGACATTCAGGACGAGACCATGCGCATTCTTGGTAAGGGCAACAAAGTTCGTATTCTTTACCTCAATGACGCCTGCCAAGCGGCGCTGAACCGCTATCTGGCGGTCCGGCGGTCAATCACCGGGCGGGACGCCAACGCACTGTTCCTGTCCGCTCAGAACGAGCGGATCAGCCGGTCCACCGTTCATGCCATGGTGAAAAAGCGGCTTTTAGAGGCCGGTTTGGACGCCACCCAGTATTCTTCTCATAAGCTGCGGCATACGGCGGCGACGCTGATGCTGCAAAACGGCGTGGATGTCCGGGCGGTCCAAGAGGTTTTGGGACATGACCACCTGAATACCACGGAGATCTACACCCATATTGATAATGAAGCCCTGCGTGTCGCCGCGAAGGCAAATCCTCTGTCCAAGGTGGACATCCCCAAGCGGAAATAAACAATATCGAAATATGAAAAGGAGAAGGACGGAAACGTCCTTCTCCCCTTTTTTCTTCTTTTCTTCGATCACAAAAACGCGGAATCCTCTGCGCTGCGGTTGCCGATCAGCAGCATATTCAGCTTCCCCCACCGCCGGATCTCCTGTTTGGAGAACAACAGCCGTTGGCGCAGGCTCTCGTCCAGTTCCTGCGGATTCAGCGTCACCAGACAGCGGAAGGCGCAGGGCATCAGGTCCGCGCTGGAAATGCCGCAGAGAAGCCCATCGGTATAGTCCCGCATCTCCAACGGATTGAAAATATACAGCAGGTCTTCCTCCAGCGGATTGAGCTGGTTGAAAAAGGTAAACCGGATCAGCATATCGCTGTAAACAACGTTGCCCGTATAATAGGATTCATTACTGCATCCGTTGCCGGAAACAGAGCAGAGCGTAAAGCTCGCCACATAGGTGCCGGGCCGCTCCGCGTGCTCGTGAATGTCGATCACACCGTCCTTCAAACGGTGATAGCGGCCGTCATAAAAATAGAAATACAGCCGCTTCGCCTGAAAGAACGGACTTCGCTGCAACGTCCCCACCGTGGGCGGCGTGTACGGCGGAAGAGGCGGCTGATAGCTGGCCAACTGCCCGAAGGAGACCTGCAGCGCCTGACTGATCTCATATAAAGTGGCGATATCAATGGAGATCTCTCCGTTTTCATATTTACAGACCGTGGCACGGCTCTTGTGGATGACATCCGCCAACTGCTGCAGTGTCATGCCATTGGCTTTGCGGTATTTGCGGATCTGACCACCGATATAGACATTGATCTCGTTCATACAACTTGTTTCCTTAAAATATCCATTTCCTTCTTCTTGATCGGACACACCGCTTATTGAGGTTGTTTTCCATCAGTATATATCATTTCAAGAAATTTTTCAAGAAAACATTTCCTGAAACGAAACTCCTGCTGTTTGCTTTTTTTCCGCAGCCTGATAGAATGTTCTCTTGTTGAAGACAAAAAGATAGAAATGAGTGTGCAAAATGAAAAACAAACACAGTGGTTTCAGCGGCTCTCTGGGCTTCGTTCTGGCGGCCGCAGGCAGTGCCGTAGGCGTCGGCAATATCTGGCGCTTCCCCTATCTCTGCGCCAAGGACGGCGGCGGCCTGTTCCTGTTGGTGTATCTGGTGCTGGTGCTGACCTTCGGCTTCACACTGCTGACCACGGACGTGGCCATCGGCCGCCGGACCAAGCAGAACGCACTGAACGCCTTCGGGACTCTGCATAAGAAGTGGCGTTTTCTGGGTTATCTGACCTTCCTGGTTCCCACCCTCATCATGACCTACTACTCCGTCATCGGCGGCTGGATCGCTAAGTATTTCGCGGTCTATCTGGTCTCTGACGGAACACAGGCAGCTCAGGATGGTTTCTTTACCTCCTTCATCACCTCTCAGGTCTCTCCGATTGTCTTTATGCTGCTGTTTCTGGCACTGACTGCGTGGGTGGTCTATCGCGGCGTGGAGAAGGGCATTGAGAAATATTCCCGGTATATCATGCCGGTCCTGCTGCTTCTCGTCATCGGGATCGCCGTGTTCTCTCTGACGCTGAGCCACACGGATGACAGCGGCGTGACTCGCACCGGTCTCCAGGGCCTCGCCTTCTATCTGAAGCCCGACTTCACCGGCATGACGGTTCGGCGCTTTTTGAACGTGGTGCTGGATGCCATGAGCCAGCTCTTCTTCTCCCTCAGCGTCAGTATGGGCATCATGATCACCTACGGCAGCTATGTGAAAGACGATGTGGACCTGAACAAGGCCAACAGCCAGATCGAGATCTTCGACACCGGCGTGGCTTTTCTGGCCGGCATCATGATCATTCCCTCCGTGTATGTGTTCTTGGGCGTGGACGGCATGGCCAGCGGTCCCAGCCTGACCTTCATCAGCCTGCCCCGGGTGTTCGCCTCCATGGGCGGCGTGGGGCGCATCGTCGGCATCGTGTTCTTCCTGGCCCTTGGCTTCGCGGCGCTGACCAGCTGTGTATCCGTCATGGAGACTCTGGTGGCCAACTGCATGGAGATCTTCCACAAGAGCCGCAAGGAGATGTGCGCCATGGTGGGTGTCTACTCTCTGGTGACCGCCGTGACCATCTGCCTTGGCTACAACGTGTTCTACTTCGAGCTGACCCTGCCCAACGGCAGCGCCGCTCAGCTTCTGGACGTGATGGACTACATCAGCAACAGCTTCCTGATGCCCTTTATCAGCCTCCTCACCAGCATCCTGATCGGCTGGGTCATCGGCCCCAAGTGGGTCATCGACGAGGTGGAGAAAAACGGTGAGCATTTCGGCCGGGCCAAGCTATATAGCGTGATGATGCGCTATGTGGTGCCCGTAGTCATGCTGATCCTGTTCCTGACCTCCACCGGCTTCTGGAACCTCCTGTTCCGGCATTGATCTAACTTCCATCAAACCAAAAAGCGGGAGCCGAAAGGCTCCCGCTTTTCTTATGATTCGGTTGATCCGGTAACTTACCGCTTGTTGGACTTTCTCCAGATGTGCATCGCCTCGGCAGACTTGATCAGCTCGTCCCGGAAATCGGGGTGTGCAATGCCGATCAGGGCCTCGGAACGCTCCCAAGTGGACATGCCCTTCAGGTTCACCATGCCGTACTCGGTGACGATGTAGTGTGCGCAGGACCGGGGATCGGTGACGATGGAGCCGTTGGTCAGGGTGGGAACAATACGGCTCTTCACGGTGCCGTCCTTGGCCGTCATGGTGGAGGACATGCAGATGAAGCTCTTACCGCCCTTGGAGAGGTAGGCGCCCATCACGAAGTCCAGCTGGCCGCCGGTGCCGGAAATGTGCTTAATGCCGGCAGACTCGGCGTTGACCTGACCAAAGAGGTCCATATCCACGGCGTTGTTGATGGAGATAAAGTTATCCAACTTGGCAATGACCTGAACATCGTTGGTGTAATCCACAGGTGCGGCCATCACATCGGGGTTCTCCTTGATGTAGTCATACAGCTTCTGGGTACCGGCAGCAAAGGCATAGACCTGACGGCCTCTGTCCACGTTCTTGTTGCGGCCGGTGATCTTGCCAGCCTTGGCAATATCCACGAAAGCGTCCACATACATCTCGGTGTGCACGCCCAGATCCTTCAGGTCGGACTCTGCGATCAGGGAGCCAACGGTATTGGGCATACCGCCGATGCCCAGCTGCAGGCAGGCGCCGTTGGGAATCTCCTTCACGATCATCTCGGCAACCTTGCGGTCCACATCGGTGGGAGGAGCGCCGGCGCCCATGGCGGCCACGGCGGGGTTCTCGCCTTCCACGACCATGTCAACATCGCGGATGTTGATCTCAGTGCCGGTCAGGCCGTAGACCCAAGGCATATTCTGGTTGACTTCCACGATGATCTTCTTGGCGTGCTCCAGCATATCGCCAATGTGGGAAGCAGAAACAGCGAAGCTGAAGTTGCCGTGGGCGTCCATGGGAGTCACCTGGATCATAGCTACATCCGTGGTGGCGTTGCCGTCCCGATAGAAACGGGGCAGTTCAGAATAGCGCATGGGGCCGAAATAGCCCATGCCCTTGCCGATGATCTTCCGATCCAGACCGCTGCAGTGCCAGGAGTTCCAGGTGAAGTGGTCACCAGCGTCATCCGCCTTGCACACCTCGGGCATCCACATGGTCACGCCGCCGTGGATCTTCACGTCAAACAGCTCGTCCTTCCGGGCAGCCAGAGCCTTGTCCAGAGCGACAGGCTGATTGCAGCACCAACCGTAATCCACCCAGTCACCGGACTTGACAATCTTCACCGCTTCCTCAGCGGTAGTCAGCTTCTGCTGATACAGTTCCTGAACATTCATCGTCTTTTACCTCCATATTTATTCTGCGTATCCGCAAAGTTTTCCTTGTTTCGTTAAAATCTTATCATATTCGGTCCGGCAATGCAAGCAAAACGTGAAAAAAATCACAATAATTCAAATCACGCGCCAATTAGCACGTTCACTCATAACAAAATACGCTCGCTCTCTCCTGTTCTCGCCGCACCTCAACCCCTTGCAGCCACAGGCTTTGAAGCCATTGTGAGCGCAAAATCAATGTGGAACGGCAAAAAAGGAGCAGACCGTTCGGTCTGCTCCTTCTTTCAGTTGAAATTACTCCTCAACAGGAGCGTCCTCCTCGTCAGCGGCGGGAGCCAGCAGAGCGCGGATGGACAGGGAGATCTTCTGCTTCTCCTCGTCGATGGCAGTGATCTTGGCCTCAACGGTCTGGCCCTCGGAGAGAACGTCCTCGGGCTTCTCAATGCGGCGATCAGCGATCTGAGAAATGTGGATCAGGCCGTCCACGCCGGGAACCACCTCAGCGAATGCGCCGAAGGGCATCAGCTTGACAATACGGACCTCGGCGGTGTCGCCCACGCCGTACTTGTTCATGAACACCTGCCAGGGATCCACGCTGTGGTCCTTAGCACCTAGGGAGATCTTGTGCTTCTCAGCATCGAAGGAGATGACGTACACATCCATGGTGTCGCCAACCTTGCAGATCTCGGCGGGGTTCTTGATGCGGCTCCAGGACAGCTCGGAGATGTGGACCATGCCGTCCACGCCGCCGATGTCCACGAACACGCCGTAGCTGGTCATGGACTTCACGGTGCCGGTGTAGTGCTTGCCCACCTCGATGGTGCTCCACACGGCCTCCTGAGCGGCCTTGCGGGCCTCGTCAGTGACGCTGCGGATGGAGCCCACCACGCGGCGGCGGGCACGGTTGACCTCGGTAATGCGGAGTTGGACCTTCTGACCCTTCATGGCAGACAGATCAGCGCCGCGGGGCTGGCCGCTCTGAGAAGCGGGAACGAACACGCGGATGCCCTTGACGGAAACCACGATACCGCCCTTGTTCTCCTCGGTGACAGTGCCTTCCAGCACGGTCTTCTCCTCAACGGCAGTCTCAATGTTCTCCCAGATCTTCACAGCGTCCAGACGCTTCTTGGACAGCTCGGCATAGCCTTCCACATCGTTGACGCGGACAACATAGGTCTCGACCTCGTCGCCCACCTTCACGATATCCTCGGGCTTAGCGCTGGGATCGTCGCTCAGCTCGCTGAGCTTGATGTAAGCATACTGCTTAGCGCCAACATCCACCTGAACCTCGGTGGGGGTGATGGCGGTGACAATACCGGTTACCTTCTCTCCTGTATTTAAAGTTTTGAAAGACTGATTCAGCAGTTCCTCAAAGGACTCTTCCATGGTCTCGGTGCTCTTGATTTCTTCGCTCATCGTTGTTTTTACCTCCTTAATGATGCCCGCGGGTGTGGATGCGCCGGCCGTCAGCCCGGCAACACGGCAGCCTGCAAAGTCCGTGGCGGAAAGCTCGTCCGCCCCTTCAATGGAAAGGACATGAGAACAGTTCTGCCGGCAGATCTCTGCCAGATGCTTCGTATTGGCGCTCTTACGGTCGCCAACCACCACCATCACGTCTACCTGCGCAGCGATCTCCGCCGCTTCGTTCTGACGTTTACGCGTAGCATAACATATTGTATCAAAGATTTTTACGTTTGTACATTCTTTTTTTAGGATTTTGCAGGAACTTTCAAAAAGTTCACGAATACAGGTGGTCTGCGCCACGATGCTCACGGGCATTTCCGGCTGAAAATCGCCGTTTTTGACCCATTCCGCCACAGCCTCCGGCCCCTGGAACACCAGCGGATGAACGCACCAGCTGGCAAGTCCCATGACCTCCGGGTGGTGCGGCTCTCCGATGATGACCACCTGCCGCCCCTCCTGCTCCGCCTGGGACACCAGCTCCTGAATGTGGACCACATTGGGACAGGTGGCGTTCACGCAGCGGACGCCCCGGGCCTCCAATCTGTCCAGTACGCTTTTCAGCTCTCCGTGGGACCGGATGACCACCGTGTCTCCTGCCCCCAGTGCTTCAGGCCGGTCCGTTTTCCGGATGCCGCGGGCCGCTAAGTCATTGATTACATGGGTGTTGTGAATGAGGTCTCCCAGCATCCAGCAGCCCTTGGTCTCCTCCGCTGTTTTCTGGGCCAGCTCCACGGCCCGCTTTACGCCGTAGCAAAAACCGGCGCTTTCCGCCAGGATCACTTGCACAGCGGCGCACCTCCTACCTGCTGCCCGCCCAAGGCGTAAACCTCCCGCAGAAGCTCATCCGCGATCTTCTGCATTTCCTCAGCAGTCCCCCGGCGGCCGGTATATACCGGCGTATAGGGCTGGCCGATGATGATGCGTGTCCGGTGGAAGGTCCGCTTTTCTCCATCCACGAACACCGGCACCAGAATGGCGCCGGTGCGGACGCCGATCACCGCCGCGCCGCTGTGGGCGTGGGCCGGCAGGCCATCTGCCTTGCCGATGCCGTTTCGGATGGTGGTGCCCTCCGGGAAAATCAGCAGATTGTGGCCGCTCTGAATGGTCTGGATGGCGGTTTTCACCGCTTGAATGTCCGCACCGCCCCGGTTCACGGGGAACGCGCCCCCCACCCGGATGACCCATGCCAGAATGGGATTCCGGAACAGTTCCTCCTTGCCCATGACGCGAAGCCGGTAATCCATGGGCAGCGCCGTTGCCAGCACCAACGGGTCCCAGTTGCTGGCATGATTCGCCACCAGCAGCGCGCCGTGACGAGGCAGGTTTTCCAAGCCCTGAACCGTGACCGGATGCAGCAGACGGCAGATCCACTTGGCAACCGTGAAGATCAGAGGGAAAAACGGTCCAAAGGGCTGAGTTGTATGGGTCTCGTTCATCGGCTCGTCCTCTCGCGGATGATCCGGAGGATTGCTTCCTCACTCTGCCGGAAGTCCAGCTCCGTGGTATCCAGCAAAACGGCATCCTCCGCCTGCTTCAAAGGTGCCGCCGCCCGGTGGGAGTCGTTGTAGTCCCGCTGGCGCATTTCCTCCAGCACCTTTTCATAGCTTTCCGGCGTCCCCCGCTGCTCCAGCTCCCGGAAGCGGCGCATGGCCCGCTCCTCCACGGAGGCCGTCAGGAAGATCTTTACCGTGGCGTCCGGCAGGACCACGGTCCCGATGTCCCGGCCGTCCATCACCACGTTGTTCTCCCGGGCCAGCTTCCGCTGCATTTCCAGCAGATGGGCCCGCACCGCCGGATGGGCGGAGACCGCAGAGGCGTACAGGGAGATCTCCGGCAGACGGATCTGATCCGTCACATCCGCACCGTTCAGTGTCATGTGCTGCAGGCCGTCCTCTCCGTAATGCAGACCGATCTCCAGCTCCGGCAGCAGCGCGGCAGCGGCCTCACCATCCTTGGGGTCCACGCCCTTGGAAAAGGCGGCGTAGCCGATGGTGCGGTAAATGGCACCGGTATCCACATATAAATAGCCCAGAGTTTTGGAAACGCTTTTCGCCAGCGTGCTCTTTCCGGCACCGGAGGGGCCGTCAATGGCAATACTAATGGTTTTCAATGCTGTTCTCTCCTTCTTATTCCTTCTCATTCGCGGCGGACTGTCCCGCCAGACGGCCGGTGGCCCAGGCGATCTGTAAGTTAAAGCCGCCGGTATAGGCGTCGGTATCCAGCAGTTCTCCCGCGAAATACAGATTTTTAACAAGCTTGGACTCCATGGTTTTAGGGTCCACCTCCCCTACCTTCACCCCGCCGGAGGTGACGATGGCGTCCGTCACGGGACAGGGGGCGGAAACCTCCACGGGAAAATGCTTCAAAACCCGCAGCAGGCTTTGCCGCTGCTCCCGGGTCAGGTCATGGACCTTCTGCCGTCCGGGGATACCGGACAGCTCAATGACCACCGGGATCAACTTCTGAGGCAGCAGATCATCCAGTCCGTTCTGGAAATCGTGGTTGGCGTATTTGGCAAAATCCGCCAGCAGCCGCTTGTCCAGCTGCTGTTCATCCAGCGCAGGCTTCAGGTCAATCTCCAGCCGGTAGCGCTTTTTAGTAAAATGCCGCATGTGGGCAGAGGCCGACAGCACCAGCGGACCGCTGACGCCGAAATGCGTAAACAGCAGCTCGCCGAAATCCGTATAGATCTTCTTATCGTTTTCAAAGACCGTCAGGCTCACGTTCCGCAGACTCAAGCCCTGCAAGCGGACACAGGGGATCCCCGCCGCGATGATCCCCTGCAAGGGCACCAGAGACCCCTGCAGCGGCGTGACGGTATGCCCCGCCTCAGCCGCCATCCGGTGACCGTCTCCGGTGGAGCCGGTGGCCGGATAGCTGACGCCGCCGGTGGCCAGCACCACCGCCTGAGCGGGATAGCGTCCCCGCTCCCCAACAACGCCGCAGACCGCGCCGTCCTCGATCTCCAGGGCCGACGCCCGGTCCCGGAGGACCTGCACCTTCAGGGCCTTCAGCCGCCGTTCCAGTGCGGCACTGATGTCGAACGCGCTGTCGCTGACGGGAAACACCCGATTCCCCCGCTCAGTTTTCAGCGGGACGCCCAACTTCTCAAAAAAGGCCATCACATCTGCGCTATTGAAACGGTTAAAGGCGCTGTAAAGGAATTTTCCATTACGCGGAATATTGGCCAACAGCCCCTCAATATCGGTATTGTTGGTCACGTTGCACCGGCCCTTTCCGGTGATATTCAGTTTTTTTCCCAACCGTTCGTTGGGTTCCAGCAGGGTGACCTGCGCCCCCTGCTCCGCTGCCGAAACAGCGGCCATCATCCCGGCGGCGCCGCCGCCGATGACTACGATCTTTTTATTCATCGTCCGCACCGCCGAATACATCGTACTGATCCCACAGCCGTTCCAGCGTGGTAAAGGTCTTCGTCACATCCGTGCCCATTTTGGTGGCGATCCCCACCAGCAGGGCATTGATGAGCGACATGGGTGCCGTCATGGAATCGATAAAGGACAGCATCTCGCTGGGAGCCAGCAGCGCCGCGCTGGACAGCTGGGCCACCGGAGACTGCTTCTGATCCGTGATGGCGATGATCTCCGCTCCACGGGACCGGGCAAAGCGGGCCGCGTTGATGGTGTCCTTGGAGTACCGGGGGAAGCTGAACGCGATCATCACGTCCCCCTCTCCGCTGCGGAACAGCTGTTCAAAGATCTCACCGGCGGCGCTGGCCTGTACCAGTGTCACGTTTTCAAAGATCATCTGCATGTAAAAATACAGGTAGCCCGCCAAATGGGTAGAGGACCGCGCGCCTAAAATATAGATATGCCGGGCGTGGACGATCTTCTCCACAGCTGTCTGAAAGGTGTCCCGGTCCTCGTCCATGGAGATCTGCCGTAGATTTTCAATATCCGCCTGCAATACGCTGCTGAGCACGTCCCGGTCATAGATATTCTCCGCCGCCTGGATCCGTTGTGTCAAGGTCAGACGGTTCCGGGCCATCTCCTGTAATGCCTTCTGCATGGCGGGATAGCCGTCAAAGCCCAGCTCCGCGGCAAAGCGGACCACCGTGGATTCGCTGACCTCCGTCAGCTTTCCCAGCTTGCTGGCCGTCATGAACGCCGCCTGGTCATAATGGTCCAGGATATAGCGTCCGATCCGCTTTTGCCCCTTTGAAAAGGTGGAAAGGTTGTCCTCGATCGTATGTAACACACTTTTTGCCATGATTTTCTTCCTCCGGCGGCACACAACGCCGCGTTTGATTCCGGGGCCTATTCTACCATACTTTCCGCCGGATTGAAACTGATTTCTTCCCTTTTTCCCCTGCGTTTTTCATAAAAAATAGCCGCAATGCGGCTATTTCAAGGAGGCTGCAAAACCTGACGCTTTCTTCGGAAAGCGGTCATTCCTCTTCCAGTCCGGCGATCTCCTCCGCCGTTAAGTACCTCCACTGTCCCAGCGGCAGCGTCCCAAGCTCCAGACAATGCTCCCGCACCCGCTGGAGCCGCAGGACCTCCAGCCCGCACTGGGCGCACATCCGCCGGATCTGGCGGTTCCGTCCCTCGTGGATGGTCACGCTCAGCTCTGCCCGGTTTCCCTTCCGGCTCAGTTCACGCACCTCCGCGGGGCGGATGGGCAGCCCCACCACGTCCCGGATACGGCTCAGCCGTTCTGCCGCGTGTTCCACAGGCCCGGACACCGTCACCCGGTACTCCTTGGACACCTCATGGCTGGGGTGCAGCAGCCGGTGGGTCAGGACTCCGTCATTGGTCAGCAGAAGCAGCCCCTCCGAATCCCGATCCAGCCGGCCCACAGGATAGACCCTTGTGGAAACGCCGGTCAGCAGGTCCATCACCGTTTTCCGGCCCTGCTCGTCAGACACGGTGGTCACATAACCTCTGGGCTTATTCAGCATCAAGTACACTGCCTCCGGTTCCCGTCCCAGAGGAACGCCGTCCACCCGGATGTCATCCGTCTCCGGGTCGGCCTGCTGGCCCAACAGGGCGGTCTCTCCGTTGACGGTGACCCGCCCGGCGGTGATATACCCCTCTGCTGCCCGGCGGGAACAGACCCCGGCAGCAGACAGCAATTTTTGCAATCGTTCTTTCATTCTGATCCCTGATCCCGTCTTACGGCGGGTCATTCATCCTTCAATTCCAATTTCAGTCCGGCCAATGCGGAGGACACCTTGGGCATCACTGTCCGTCCTGCCACCAGCGGCACCCGGCCGATCTCCGTTCCGTTCAGGCAGAACACCGCCGCCCCCACGGTTTTTCCGGCGGAGACCGGCGCCCGCAGCGGCTCGTCCAAGCAGATCCGCGTGGTCAGCCGTTCCGTTTCCGCCGCTGGGTAGCAAAAGCCCGCTCCCGCGATCAGCGGCACTGTGGGGCTGACGCCGCCGCTGACGGACGCCTGCGTCAAAGCCTGTCCCCGGACGGCACAGGTCCGGGCGGGGTAGGCGGAAAAGCCGTATTCATACAGCGCTTGATGGTCCGCCCAGTCATTTCCGTCCTGCAAGGTCACAGCAATGAGCCGCTGGCCGTTTTTCTCCGCACAGCTCACCAGCGTCCGGCCCGCCGCCTTCGTATATCCCGTTTTCAGGCCCAGACAGCCATCTACATAATGCAGCAGCTTGTTGTGGTTCGTCATGGTCCGTCCCCCGATGGTGACAGACCGGGTGGAGGCGATCCGCATCAGGGTCTCGTTTTCCAGCGCAGCCCGGGCCAGCTTCGCCATGTCCCGTGCAGTGGAATAGTGCTGCTCATCATCCAGACCGTTGGGGTTGGCGAAGGAGGAATGCTCCATCCCCAGCTCCCGGGCCTTTTCGTTCATCAGGGCTACAAAGCCCTTGACGCTGCCGCCCACATGCTGGGCCACCGCCACCGCCGCATCGTTTCCGGAGCACAGCAGCACCCCGTATAACAGCGTTTCCAGCGTCAGGGTCTCCCCCTCCGTAAGGTACATGGCGGAGCCTTCCGTATACGCCGCCTCCCGGCTGACCTTCACGGTGTCGTGGAGATTGCCCTCCTCGATGGCCACCAGTGCCGTCAGGATCTTGGTGGTGCTGGCGATGAGCATTTTCCGGTCCGCGTTCCGCTCATAGAGCACCCGGCCGCTGTCCGCGTCCATTAAAATCGCAGAGGCAGCAGAGGTCTCCACCGCCAAAATTCGACAAGGGAATATACTATACAGGCACAGTGCCGCAAGGGTGCAGCAAAGAAACCGCCGGGTCAAAAGGCATCACGCTCCAAAGCTGAGATGCCTTTAGTATACCCAGATCAAACCGTTTCGTCCCCGTCTTTTTTATCGAAAAATTTTCCGATCTTGTCTACAATATCCGGTGCCATATCCACAATGCGGTCCACGGTGGACACCGGCGGCACCGCCACGGGCATCACGCGGGTGGTTCCGTCCTTGATGACCAGAAAGGCCACCGGGTCGATCTTCACACCGGCGCCGCCGCCACCGCCGAAATTGTTCTGGCCAGGCTTGCCGTAATCCCCGCCGCCGCTGCCGAAGCCGAAGCTGACTCTGGAAATGGGGATCAAGGTCACGCCGTCCGGCGTGGTGATGGGCGCGCCTACAATATTGTTGGCGTCCACCATCTCCCGAACCTTCTCCATCGTGGAATTCATCACATCACGCAGCGGGCTTTTCTTTTCCATGTCCATTCGATTCATCCTTTCCGACTGGTGCTTGTTTTTTCTTCTTCATATAGGCCAGAAGCCACCGCAATCCGGGAATCGCCACGGTCATGCCGATCCGCAGCAGCGTACCGATCCGGGCAGAAAACCCGATGCTTCCCAGGATTTTTGTCTCCTCCGCGGTAAAATCAACATCCAGGTGGATATGCGGCCGGGGGATCACCAGCAGCTGTTCCAGCACCGGCATCCCGGTCCAGACGGCCCCGTGCAGCTCGCCGTACAGTTGCGCGGCATCCGCAGGTTCCGCCTGTCCCCCTAAAATAATGGACACATCCAGCGGATCGATCCGCACGCCCCGGCGGGTACGGCGCAGCGCCTTTTTCAGCGGCGGCCACATTGCCTTCCATGCGTCCCGAATGTCACTGAGCGTGGGCTTCGGGAACGCCTTCTTCGGCTTCTCCTGCTTTTGCGTCTGCTTTTTCTGCGCTTCTTCCGGTCTTTTTTCGTTTTTCGGCGGTTTTTTCTTTTCCGGAAGCACCTGAAATTTCAAAAAACTAAATTGGGCGCTGACCGTCAGCTCCTCGCCGAACCGGATCAACACGCCCACTCGCGTCAGACACAGCAGCAGGACCACAAACAACAGGATCCCCAAGATCCACCATCCGATCACAGCCGCTGCCCCCTCTCCAAGCTTTTACACGTCCGCAGGTTCCCCGGCGTCGGTCTGTGCCGGCGCTTCCGTGTCCCCCATGGAATCTACCACCTCACCGGCTTCGTTCAGCCGCATCTGCCCATCCTCGCCGATATCGTCCGGCAGTTCCGGCAGATCCTTCAGGCTGGACAGATGGAACGCCCTGAGGAACTGCTTGGTGGTGCGGTACTGCCGGGGCCGCCCCGGTACCTGTAACCGGCCACATTCCTCGATCAGTCCCCGGTCCAGCAGCAGTCCCACGGTATAGGAGCTGTCCACGCCCCGGATCTGATCCACATAGGCCCGTGTGGTAGGCTGGTAGTAGGCGATGATGGTCAAAACCTCCAGTGCGGGCTGGCTGAGTTTGGCCGGCTTGCGGATCTCAAATGCCTTACGGATGGTCTCCGCGTAGTCCGGTGCGGAACAAAGCTGCCAGCTGTCATCGATTTTCAAAAGCCGGATGCCCCGGCGCTCGTAAGCGTAGTAGTCCATCAGTTTTTGAAGCAGCTGTTCCACCGTAGGCCGGTCAATATCCAGTGCCACGCAGATCCGATCCACCTGCACCGGTTCCCCGGAGGCGAACAGGATCGCCTCCAACGCGGATTCAAGTTCCTTTCTATCCATGTCAGCCACGGTTCTCCTTAAAACGTCAGATTCTCAGGCACGTCATCGCGCTCCTGCCGGACGATACAGTCTGTCTCGGAGCCTGCCAGATGCAGTACACGCGCCTTACACAGCTCCAGCACCGCCAAAAAGGTGGCCACCACCTCACTGCGGCTCCGGCTGCCCCGGAACAACAGCAAAAAGCGGGTGATACCGCCCTCCTTCAGCTTTTGCAGAATGTCTCTCGCCTTGCTCTCCACGGGATACGGCTCATGCTGCACGATCTCCCGGAAGGCGGCTCGCGGGGGCGGCAGTTTCCGTTCGGCCCGGTTCTGGATCTCCGCCATGGCCAGCACCAGATCCGCCGGCTGATGGCTGTATTCAAACACCTTGCCCCGCTTCACCGGCTCCGGGTTCCGGGTCACGATGTTCCGGCCGAATTCTCCCATAGGCGCCAACCGCTGGGCCAGTGCCTTCACCCGGACGTAATTTTCGCTGCGCCGCCGTTCCTCCAAGGATTGAAGCAGCGCGTCCATCTCGCTTTTGGCCTCGTCATCCTCAATGGACAGCAGCATCCGGGTCTTGAGATACACCAGATGGGACGCCATGATAACGAATTCGCTGGCAACCTCCAGATCCATCCGCTGCCGATCCTCCAGCCATGCGATATACTGGCCGCAAATCAACGAGATGGAAATATCCTGGATCTCCAGCTTATTCTTCCCCAAAAGGAACAGGATCAGATCCAGCGGACCCTCAAAATCCTGCATCTCCTCAGACCGGGAGTGGACTACCTTTTCCAGTTTGAATACAGGACTTTCCAAAATCAGGACACCTCAAGCAAAAAAGATATGAAACAGCGCCTCGTACACGCCGTAGATCGCGTTTCCAAGAAAATTTCCGCCAAGGCCCAGCCAACTCAGCGCCAGCAGAACCAGAATACCGTACCGCTCATAGCGCATCAGCTGACCGTAGGCGCTGTTGGGCAAAAACATCGCCAGCACCTTGGACCCGTCCAGCGGCGGAATGGGGATCAGGTTGAAAAGCCCCATACCAACGGACATGGGGGCCACCGTAAACAGGCACCACTCAAAGAAAACATTCATGCCCGCGCTGTACGGCGCGTACAGGTAGATCACCTTGCCGATTCCCAGAAAAAGGACCGCCAAAAGCAGATTGGACACCGGCCCCGCCAGCGCCGTGACCGCCATGCCCTGCTTGGGCTTGCGGAAATAGTTGGGATTCACCGGCACGGGCTTGGCCCAGCCGAAGCCCACCGTAAACATCAGCGCCAGACCCAGCCAGTCGATGTGGTGCAGCGGATTCAGGGACAGCCGGTGCATGGACTTCGCCGTGGGGTCTCCCAGCGCCAGCGCCGCCAGCCCGTGACAGGTCTCGTGGACCGTCAGGCAGAGGAACACCGCCGCTACACGGAGCACCGCGTCAGTCAGCGAGGAAACGTCCAGCGCCTGAAACAGATTTTGCAGATAATGCAGCATAAAACGCTCCCATGCAGTCAGATTCTCACCGTCTGGGCAGAATGCTCCAGATTCAAGTTATTATAGCAGTTTTTCCATAAAAATACAAGGGTCAAACCCCGGCAGCCCGGCGGATGCAAAAGAACGGCGGCCCTTGCGGGCCGCCGCCGAGATTGTCAATAAAGTGGTAAATTCTCCGCGATGGAAAGGTAGGGCAGCCGTTAGCGGCTCTGCCGCTTTACGGATGCTGCATACCCCTTGCGGGTAAAGAGTGTGCGCGGGACTGCGCCCGCAGGCGCGTTTCGGAGCGCAACCGCCGAAGGCGGCTCTTGGCGCGTAGATAACCCAAGAAGGGGAAACGGGCGACGCGCCGCCAGTGGCGGAGAAAGCGAGCCCGTTTCGAGGAAGGCTCCCGGTTTTCGGGCGCAACGCGCACGGAAACCGGTCAAACCGATACCGTATTCCCCCGCACCATTGTAATCAATTGTTTTAAGAGCTTTTATAAAACTCTTAAAACTTGCTCAGCATATCAAAAAGATTTTGATATGCTGAGCGGCAGCCCTTGCGGGCCGCCGCCGTTTGATTCAGTTTTCTTCCGCGTCCGTCCGGTCCACCTGCCGCAGCAGCTCCTCCGCGGATACGCCGAACAGCTTCGCCAGCGCCAGCAGATTGGAGGTGCTGGGGTCCGCCGTTCCGGTCTCCCACTTGCTCACCGCCTGACGGCTGACGCCCAAGGACTCCGCCACGAACTCCTGAGTCATCTTGCACCGGACCCGGTGCTCCTTCAATGTCTCCCCCAGCGAGCGGCGGGTCTCCGCCTTCTCCTTTCGGACTTCCCCGGAGCGGTTGTACTTCCGCAGGGCCTTGACGCCCTGCACGGCGGCGTAGATCACAAACGCGAAGATCGCCAGCCGCACCAGTGTGACCACCAACAGTAAAATAAGTGATATTGACATATTGATATCCTCCTTTGCTCTCCGGTACCGCTTTCAGCACCATGGATCTGATGCCGTCATGCTACCAGACAAAGGCGGTTGCGGCCACCAAATATGGCGCAACTTTCCGTTGCGCGGCCTGTTTTTGCGCCTGAACAGGCTCAGTCCTGCGTCAGAACGCCGGTGAGGTCCAAGGGCTTGCCGTCGGCCCACAGGCGCTCCAGATCATAGAAGCTCCGGGCCTCGGCGCTGAACACATGGACGCAGATGCAGCCGTAATCCAACAGCACCCAGGTACCGTCCCGGTAGCCCTCCCGACGCAGGGGCTTCTCCCCCGCCTGCTCCTCCAGCAGCTTCTCCACAGAGCCGCACAGGGCGTTGATCTGGGTGTTGGAGCTGCCGGTGGCAATGACGAAATAATCCGCCAGGGTCGTAATGTCGGTGATCTCAATGGCGGAGATCTCCTTGCCCTTCTTCTCATCCAGGGCCTTGGCGGCCAGAATGGCCAGTTCCTTCGGTGTCATCATACTTTTAAAATCCTTTCTGAATGTCTTAGCCGCCCATCGGCAGCGGTTCTCCGGTCACAGGGTCCAATCCCTGATTCGCATCGGGCGTTGCAGGTTCCTCCGGCGGCACCACGATGATGCCGGGATCTTCCGGCTGGTCCGGTGTCTCCGGACTGCCAGTGCCCGTCTCTCCCCCGGTGGAGCCGGAGGGGTCTGTGGTCTCCGTCCCCGTCCCCGGCGTTTCCGGTGTGGCCGGGGTCTCCGGCGTGGGTTCAGACGGTGTTTCAGACGGCGTCTCTGTTCCCGGCTCTGTCTCCTCCGGCGGTGACACGATCTCCCCGGTGTCTGGGTCGATCAGATTGCCGTTTTCGTCGGTGATATAGTCCTTTTTCGGCTCATCCTTCTTGCCGCTGCCCATGAGGGTAGGCGGCACGGCGGCCTTGCTGTCCTCCACATGGCCGGTGGTGGAACTGATGCTGCCGTCGGCATTGACGGACATGATGTCCAGATCCGACAGGGTGAATATCTCCTTGAAGGGGCTGAGCTGGTTATTCACAATGTCCAGCAGCTTGCCGGGAATGGGCACCACATATTCCAGATAGAAGTCCTTGCCAAGCTGCTTGCTGTATACCCGGCTGTATGCCGCAGCGCCCTTGTACGGCATAGTCATGAAGTTCACATCGTCCATGCTCAGACCGCCGGAGAAGGCCCGCTTGCCGAACCAGAGGATATTCTGGAAGCTCAAGTCCGTCTCCACGGATTCCTCGAACACCTTGGCGATCTTGCCGATATTCAGCACGTTTTTCGGCTGCATCATCTCCTTGATGACCGCCTTCAGGAAGTTCTGCTGCAATTCCATACGGCCCGCGTCTCCGACGCCGCCCTTGTTATAGCCGTAGGGACTGTCCTTATCGTTCTTCCGCCAGCGGATGACCTGCATGGCGTCGTCGCCGCTCAGGTGCCGCAGGCCCGGCGCCTGCTCAATGACCAGATTCTGAGCCGGGTCGTGGTAGTCCATGGGATAGGGCACATCGAAATCCACGCCGCCGATGGCGTCCACGATCTTGCCCACGGCCTCCCACTCCACAATCACCTGATAATCCGGCTCAAAGCCAACCAGCTGGGAGATTTCTTTATAAAGAGCCTTGATGCCCTTCTCCCCGCCGCCGTTCATGTTGTAAACGGAGTTGATCTTCTTCACGTCCCAGTTGACATTTACCATGGTGTCCCGGGGAATGGACATGACGTTGGCCTTCTGGTTGGTCACATCGTAGCTGGCCAGCAGCATGGTGTCCGTGTTGCCGCCGCCCCCGGTGTCCCGGCCCAAGATCAGCACGGTGTAGTAATCCTTGCTCTTCCGTTCGCCGCTGACGCGGGGCTGGACGCCGTCGCCGTAGTCGATGCCGTCCCCCGCCTGGGTGCCGTCTGCGTTGGAGCCGTTTCCCTTTCCGGGCAGTTCCGGCTTGACGAACAAGCCGTCCAGTGCCACCACGGCTACCAGCACCACCGCCAATACGATGGCCACCGCCAGCAGCCACTTCTGCCCCTTTGTCAGTCGGCTGGGCTTCTTTGCTTTCTTCTGTTTGGATTCCTTCTGTTCTAAACGCTTTCCAACATTTTCTGCCATAGGTTTATCTCTTTCCTTTCAGCCAGTCGCGCGCCTCCATTGTAGCGTGGTGGACGGGATTTCCCATTTCCGTCATCTCGTCGATGGTCATTTCCAGTCCCATCAACATCCCTCGATCCAGATTCTCATACACACATGCCCGTAAATCGTTTACACCGGGAAAATCCCGGGAGGGCTCAATATAATCCGCCAGATAGATGATCTTTTCCAGCAGCGTCATGTCCGCGTGGCCGGTGGTGTGCCACCAGATAGCCCGGTAGATCTCATCGTCCACGCCGAACACCTCTCGTGCGATGGCCGCGCCGGTCTTGGCGTGAAGCAGCTTCAGCGCCTTCTGCTCCAGCTCGTCCAGCTCGATGCCGTACTGACGGCACAGGGCCAGCTGCTCCGGCATATCCAGCTTCTTCGTGCAGTCATGGAGCAGCGCCGCTACACGGGCCTTCTCCACATCCGCGCCGTAGCGGGTCGCTAACCGGATGGCCTCCTGTTCCGTCCCCAGCACATGTGGGATGCGCTTGTACTTCAGATAGCTGAGGGCCACCGGACGCAGCTGAGAAAGCGTCAAGCTTTTCAGGTTTACATTCGTTCCGTACAAATGGTTTCGCAGAATATAGCCGTACACCGCCGGCGGCAGCAGGTTCTCCCCCGTCCCGGATGCCAGTTGCTCCCGCAGCTCCGTGGAGGAAATGTCGATGACGCCGGGGACCGTCAGGGTAAAGATCCGGGCGTCCGGGTAGAGACGGTACAGCTTGTCCCGCTGGGCGGAAAACTGCGGCTCCATGTCTGCTTCCGTCCGGCCGAAGGCGGCGATCCCTGCAAGGGACGCGATCTTCTCCGGTTCATGCCACGTTTCAAAGCTGAGGAACATATCCGTCCCCATCAGCAGCCACAATTCATCCTCCGGGAATTGCGCTTTCAGCTCCGCCAGCGTGTCGGAGGTGAAGCTCTTTCCCGCCCGGCGCACCTCCATATCCAGCGTTTCCACCTTGCTCCCAAGGCCCAGCTGCTCCCCCGCCATGCGGGTCATTTCCAGCCGCTGCTCCGCCGTGGCGCTGCCTGCGGGCAGATCCTTGTGGGGCGGGATGCTGGCGGGGATCAGCAGCAGCTTGTCCAGTTTCAGCGTGGCGATCACGGCCGCCGCCGCCGTCAGATGCCCCAGATGGGGCGGATTGAAGGTTCCTCCGTAAATACCGATTTTCAAGAAAATTCCATCTCCTGTTTCAACGCGATCCCGCTTACGCCTGCCGCTTTTTTGACGGCTTCACCAGCTGGATACGCTTCTCTCTGGGCTTGCTGTGGCTCTCCCGGTACAGCACGAACTTGGTGCCGATCACCTGCACCACCTCGCTGCGGGTGGCCTTTGCCAGCTCCTGCGCCGCGAGACGGGCGTCATACTCGATATTGTTCTCCAAAACCCGGCCCTTGATGAGCTCTCGGGCCTCCAGCGCATCGTCGGTCTGCTTGACGAGGTTCTCCCCGATGCCATCCTTGCCAATGTGGATGATGGTGTCGATGGTGTTGGCCAGCCCTCGCAGCTGGGCTCTCTGTTTGCTTGTCAGTTCCATAAAATTCCTTTCATTGGGCCGCTCCCGCCCAGTATTTTTTTGCTTTTTCCAAATCTTCCTCCCGCAGCCATTCCTCGGAGTAGCCGCAGGTACAGCAGACGAAGCGGTCTACCGGAGCCGTGACCATGAATAGGCCGCACTTCATTGTAGCAGTAACGCCCGCTTCCAGAAGCCGTTCCCGGCACCTTTACGATGTCTGTTCCCCCACACTTGGGGCATACGTTTGTCTTCTTCATCCGTGGCTCCTTTCACTGGGGCGTTTCCCCCCAGAATTTGACCGCCTTTTCCAAATCCGCTTCCTGAATCCATTCTTCGGTGAATCCGCAGCTGCCGCAGAATCACCGTTCCAGCTTCGCCAAGCTGGTAAAGCCAATGGGAAACGCGTTGCAGCGCATAGGGTCCACTTTCAGGACTTTGCTCCCTCCGCACTTGGGGCACACACCTGTCTCTTTCATAAGGCAGTTCCTCCTTTTTGGAACGGTTCTGCTGTTTAGACGGTTATTTCTTCAAATAAGTTTCCAATTTCGCGGTAAATTCCCGGAGGGCTTTGCCCCGGTGGGAGATCTCCGCCTTTTCCTCTTGGGTCAGCTGTGCAAAGGTCTTTGCCTTGTCAGGCACAAAGAATACGGGGTCATAGCCGAAACCGCCCTCCCCCATGGGGGCAAAAGCGATGGTGCCGGGGGCCTGCCCCTCGGCGGTGATGGTGTCCCCATTGGGGAAGGCACAGGCAATGGCGCAGGTAAAATGAGCCGCCCGGGTGGTCTGGCCCCGGAGATTTTGCAGCAGCAGCATATACCGTCCCCTGTCATCCAGCCCCTCGCCGCCGTACCGGGCGGAGTACACACCGGGGCCGCCGTTGAGGGCGTCCACGCACAGGCCGGAATCGTCAGCGATGGCGGGCAGCTTCGCCAGCTCACAGATGGCCTTGGCCTTCAGCATGGCATTCTCAGCGAAGGTGCTCCCGGTCTCCTCCACGTCCACAGTGATCCCCAGTTCCTTGGGACTTACTACCTCCACGCCGAACTGGCCCAGAATGGCCCCCATTTCCCGGATCTTATTGGGATTATGGGTCGCTAATACAAATTTCATCACAGTGCTCCTCCCAGCGCTTCCTTCTGAATTTTCAGCAGTTCCCGGTTGCCCTTGGCGCACAGCCGTACCAGCTCCTGCTGCTCCGTCAGGGTGAAGGCACGGCCCTCGCCGGTGCCCTGCAATTCAATGATCTCGCCCAGTTCATTCATCACGCAGTTCAGATCCACCTGCGCCCGGCTGTCCTCGCTGTATTGGAGGTCCAGCAATGCCTGCTCGTCCACGATGCCGGCAGACACGCCGGTGACAAAGTGGCGGATGGGCGTGGAGCCCAGATAGCCCTCCTCCACCAGCTTCCGGCAGGCCAGGGCCAGGGCCACAAAGCCGCCGGTAACGGAGGCGGTGCGGGTACCGCCGTCCCCCTGAAGCACGTCGCAGTCGATGTTGATGGTCCGCTCGCCCAGTGCCTTCATATCCACCGCTGCCCGCAGGCTGCGGCCCACCAGCCGCTGGATCTCGGCGCTGCGGGGGCTGAGTTTCAGCTTGGCGATGTCCCGCTTGCTGCGCTCCCGGTTGGCCCGGGGCAGCATGGAATACTCCGCCGTGACCCAGCCCTCACCCTCCGCCACATGGGGCGGGGTCTTGTCCTCGATGCTGGCGCAGCAGAGCACCTTGGTGTCGCCGCACTCAATAAGGCAGCTCCCCTCCGGGAACTTCACGAAATCCGTGGTGATCTTAATGGGGCGCAGTTCGTCATACGCCCGTCCATCCTGTCTGGTCATAGTCATTCCTCATTTCAAAATTCCCGTGAAGTAGATCAAAACCCCTTCACGCTGTCAGATAATTGCCTCCACATAGGAGCGTGCATCGAAAGGCTTCAGATCGTCGATCCCCTCGCCGACTCCCGCAAACTTCACAGGTACGCCCAGCTCCCGGGCGATGGCGATGACGATGCCGCCCTTGGCAGTACCGTCCAGCTTGGTCAGGACGATGCCCGTCAGTCCCGCCGTCTCCTTGAAGGTCCGGGCCTGGATCAGGCCGTTCTGGCCGGTGGTGGCGTCCAGCACCAGCAGCGTTTCCCGGTCGCAGTCAGGACACTCCCGGTCGATGATCTTGGACAGCTTTGCCAGCTCCGCCATCAGATTTGCCTTGTTGTGGAGCCGTCCGGCGGTGTCGCACAGCACCACATCCACGTTCCGGGCCTTAGCAGCCTGAAGGGCGTCGAACAGTACGGCGCCGGGGTCCGCGCCCTCGTACTGCCGGACGATCTCGCATCCGGCCCGCTCCGCCCAGATCTCCAGCTGGTCGGCGGCGGCGGCGCGGAAGGTATCGGCGGCGCACAGCAGCACCCGCTTGCCCTGCTTTTTCAGGCTGGCGGCCACCTTGCCGATGGAGGTGGTCTTGCCCACGCCGTTGACGCCGATGAAGATGCAGACGCTGGGCTTCGTGTCCAGCTTCATTGCGGTGTCTCCCACCTCCATCTCCGCCATCAGGATCTCCCGCAGGCCCTCCCGGACGGCCTCCTGGCTTTGCAGATGCTCTTTACGAACCTTGGTGCGCAGCTTCTCCACGGCGTCCGTGGCAGCGTCCACGCCAAGATCTGCCATGATGAGGGTTTCCTCCAATTCTTCAAAAAAGTCCTCGTCCGCCTCCGTAAACCCAGAGAACAGATTGCTGGTGATTTTTTTCAGCTTGTCAAAAAAGCCCATTGTAAACTCCTTTTTTCATGCGGTTTCCCGCATTTTTTGAACCTTCATTTCCTGCTCCTACGGAGGGATGTGGCGAACCGCCGCAGGGATGCAGCAAGGTGCCGCTTTGCGGCTCGGGAAGGCATGGTGATACCATGCAAGATTGAATTCCCATTTTCTTTTCCTCTTGCAGAAAAGAAAACGGCCATTCATGGTCAAAAGAAAAGACGCTGAGGGATGATTTGACACGAAGTGCCAAATCACCCAAAACGAGGGCTGGCCGCCACGCATTGCCGACTAAGCCCGCAACTCTCATACCGGCTGCGCTATACTAAAATCTCAAACCAGTGCGTCCCCACACCTATGGGAACGGCGCGCAACGAGGTGCAAAACTAAATCGGCGTATTTCTACTCCCGTGCGTTCCGCTTCGCTACGCACTGCCCTGCTCTGCAAATGAGCAGGAGCGGCAGCGGAAAGAGAAGCAGAGGGTGTCCTATTTGCACCCCGAGGCTTCATGTGACTATCAGCACGGCGTACAAGACTTGATAAGCTCCGCACCCCGCCCGTGCTACGCAGGGACTGACAAGTCTTTGGGCAGAACAGTTGAGAACCGCATTCCCCAAACTTGCGCTTGCTGCAAGTTTGGACAAAAGCGCCTTTTCTCTTCCACCGTACACGGCGCATTCTCTTTTCCACAAGAGGAAAAGAGAATGGGGGGTGTATTCCAATAGGCAAAGCCTATTTAGGGAATATCACACCGGCTCGCCGTACAGCGCCCAGGTGTTGCTGTCCGTTATCTTTACGTCAATAAAGCTGCCGATCAGACTCTTGTCACCCTTCAGCCGCACCAGCCGGTTGCCCTCAGTGCGGGAGGCAAGGGGGAAGTTCTCATCGTCACTCTCGCCGTCCACCAGCACCCGGACGGTCTTGCCCACATAGGCGGCGTGAAGCTTGGCGGAATTGGCATTTTGGACTTCCAGGAGCTTATCGAACCACTTCTGCTTTTCGGCACGAGTGGCGGGGTCCGGCATGGCTGCCGCCTTGGTGCCGGGCCGGGGGGAGTAGATAAACGTAAACAAAGCATCGAAGCCCACTTCCTCTACCAGAGAAACGGTGTCCATGGCTTCTGCCTCCGTCTCACCGGGGAAACCGATGATGACGTCGGAGGTCAGCACCAGACCGGGCATCACGCTTTTGGCGTAGCGAATTTCCTCTAAATATTTCTCCCGGGTGTAGCGGCGGTTCATCTCGTTCAGTACGCGGTCATTGCCGGACTGGAAGGGAAGGTGGAGCTGCTTTGCCACATGGGAGCATTTGGCCATCACGTCAAAGAGGTGGTTGGTGGCATCCTTGGGATGGCTGGACATAAAGCGGATCAAGTATTCGCCGGGGATCTTGTCGATGTCCTCTAAGAGATCCGGGAAATGGTAGTCCAGATCCAGATCATTGCCGTAGGAGTTGACATTCTGGCCCAGCAGAGTGATGTCCTTATAACCGGCGGCAACCAGTTCCCGGACCTCCTGCAAAACGCACTGGGGATCACGGCTGCGCTCCCGGCCCCGGACATAGGGTACGATGCAGTAGGAGCAGAAGTTGTTGCAGCCGTACATGATGCTGACCCATGCCTTCACGCCCTTTTCCCGCACCACAGGGATGCCCTCGGCAATGGTGCCGTCCTCATTGTCCACGGCAAAGACCCGCTTCCGGGTCTCGTAGACCTGCCACAAAAGCTCTGGAAATTTCCACAGGGCATGGGGGCCGAACACCAGATCCACATGACGGTAGGATTCCTTCACCCGCTGAGAGACCCGCTCCTCCTGGGCCATGCAGCCGCACAGGCAGATCACCTGCTCCGGGTTTTCCTTTTTCGTGTGGGTGAGGATGCCTAAATTGCCGAAGACCCGCTGTTCCGCGTGCACCCGGACGGCGCAGGTGTTCAGGATCACCAGATCCGCCTCCTTGGGGTCCTCCGTGAAGGTGAAACCGCAGTCCGCCAGCATCCCCATCAGCTTCTGGCCGTCCGCCACGTTCTGCTGACAGCCGAAGGTGTCCACGCAGGCCACAGGATGGGCTTCCCGGGCAGTGAACATTTCCTTGATCTTTGCTTCAAATTCCCGCTGACGCGCCAGCGCGTCTTCGGACACCAGTACATTTTCCCGCTTCAAATGGTATATCCTCCTAAAGTTATCTGATAAAATGAGTGGCGATCCGATCTTCCTTTTCCGGGAGACCGAACTGCTCCTTGCCCAGCGCGATGCTGCGCATCAGGAATGTCATGTTCCGGGCCAGGGTCCGCATGGTCTGAAGCCCCTCGCCGTCCTGCTCCGCTTCACCGGGCGTCCGGCCGTGAATACTGTTCCAGTATTGGCTGGAGGCCACAGGCATCCCGGAGATGGTGAAATACTTGTTCAGTTCGTCAAAGGTGGCGGAGCAGCCGCCCCGCCGGGCGCAGGCTACGCTGGCACCTACCTTCATGGTCTTATCAAAGGACGTGCTGTGAAACAGCCGGTCCAGACAGGCGATCAGCGTGGCGTTGGCGGAGGCGTAATACACTGGACTGGCGATCACCAGACCGTCGGCCTCCTGAAGCTTGGGGGCCAGCTCGTTTACTCCGTCGTCAAAGACGCACTTGCCGGTCTTGGCACAGGAGCCGCAGGCCACGCAGCCCCGGATGTCCCGGTTTCCCAGAACCACCGTTTCCACATCGACGCCATTCTCTTTGAAAACCGCTTCCATTTCCCGCAGGGCCACGGCGGTGTTGCCGTTGGCATGGGGACTGCCGTTGAGCATTAAAACCTTCAGGGACTTCATACTTCGCACTCCTTTCAGAGTCCCGGCCTTATGTGTTTATCCACTTGAAGCCGGGAGGAAAAGCACATAACTTAACTAAAATATCATAGCATAAAAGCTCCCGGAACACAAGAAAAAGGGAGGACAAAAGTCCTCCCTTTTCTGGAATGCAGTTTGTTACGGCAGGTAGTTCAACGGGTTTTTTGCCACGCCGTTGTACCGCACCTCAAAGTGGCAGTGATTGCCGGTGGAGTTGCCGGTGGAGCCGGCCCGGGCCACCTGCTGGCCCTTGTAAACGTGCTGCCCCACGCTGACGGTGAGACTGGAGTTGTGACCGTACCGGGTGACGTAGCCATTGCCGTGGTCGATCTGCACCAGATAACCGTAGCCGCTCATCCAGCCGGAGTAGGTCACCGTGCCGCCATCGGCGGCGTAGATGGGTGTCCCTCTGGGGACGGCGATGTCGATGCCCTTGTGGTTGGTGGAGCCGATGCCGCCGGGGGATTTCCGTCCGCCGAAGTAGGAGCTGATCCGACCGCTGGTGGGCCAGCGGAAGCTGCCGGTAGGCATCCAGGTGGGCCGGACCTTGGTGCCCCGGAGCCGGTATTCGGTGACAGGCTCTTTCAAAGTCACGGAGGAGAGAATGGTCCGCTCCGTTTCCTCACCGTTGACATAGGTAGCCTTAGCCATCACGTCCGCCTTGCCGTATTCACCCTTGGAGGTCACCTTATAGTCGCCCTGATAGAGGTCAGCGCTGTCGGTGTACTCAATGTTGTAGGACACATCATCCAGATACCGTTCCTGCTTTACCACAGTCATGGTCAGGTAGGGGACAGAGGCGGACAGGGTCAGCACTTCGCCGATCTGGAGCTTATTGATGTTGTAGCCGGGGTTCAGTGCCAGCAGCTCTGCGGAGGTCATGTCATTCTTGGCGGCGATCTGAGACCAGGTATCGCCCTTTTTCACCTCGTAAGTGACCTCGGCCGTCTTGGTGCTGTAAAGCAGCTCCGCAATATAGCCCAGGTTCATGATCTCACTGGTGGGAACGTACTCCTGCCGGATCTCAACATCCTCTGCAAATTCACAGGAAATGGTATCTTCATCGGAGGCCGCCTTCTGCAGCTGGTCCAGCAGTTCCTCCAACGCGCCCTCGTAGGGGGTGGCGCCGATGCGTACATCGTTGACGTACAGGCAGTAGGCGGAGGTTACAAGACCGATCTCGTCGGAAAGCTGGTCCTCGTATACGGCCTTATCCTCAATGTCCTGACGGAGCATCCAGCCGGAATCGTATTGCAGCAGGGAATCATCGATGGTGTAGGTTTCTCCCAGCGTTCGGGAGGTGATGCTTTCCAGATCCTTCCGGACGGTTTCGGCTTCCGATTTGGAAGCCAGCCGTCCCAACACCTGCCCGTCATAGGAGACGGTGGTGCCGATGGTGAAGAAGGAGCAGAACAGGATGATGCCTGCCAGCGCACAGCTTCCTCCCAGGAACATCAGGGAGTGGAGGCGCTTTTCCTTTTCAAACCAGACGGCGAATCTGCTGGTGCGGAGGTTTCGCTCTCTGCGGCGGCCCAGCAGGATCTCCCGCAGCCGGCTGGCAGCGGAGGGCAGCAGCCCCCAAAGCATCAGCAGGAATTGCAGAGGCTTCCGGTTGGACTCCGGGAACCGATGGGCCTGAGCCTCCCGGACAACCCGGCGGCAGCGGCGGCCAAACCAGCGGACCTTCTTTCCGGCCCGGAAGCGGAGCTTGCCCCAGAGGTCTTCAGGCTCAGCGGGAGTGCGCCGCTTTCTGCGGGGTCTGGGCGCATCCTGGGTCTGTTCCGCCTCTGCGGGCCAGTCCGGCAGATCATAAGGCTTTTTGGTGTTTTGACTCATAATGCTCCTATCGTATCGCGGGCAGATGCCCTTTAAAAATTTTTGAACCATAAAAAGTAACAAATTGTTACCGCTTTATATTATCCCTTTTATATTCGCCCGTCAAGCAACTTCTGGCTTCTTGGCATATTTTTATGTATTTTAACGATGCTTTTTTGCCGAATTTCGTAGTTGACACGCAAAAATCGGAAAAAATCACGTCCCAATTCGTCACTTTTTTCATTGACCCCGGCTGTGGACCGTGTATAATAAAGAGTGGAATTGAAACCCCGTTCCCTGAATTAAAAACTGGAGGAATCAACATGTTTGAATTTCTGATCAAAAAGCTGAAGGCGCATCCCCGCAAGATCGTCTTTACCGAGGGCACCGATCCCCGTATCCTGGAGGCCAGCGCCCGTCTGCTGTCCGGTACCTTCCTGACTCCCGTTCTGGTGGGCAACGCCGACGAGATCACCAAGGCTGCCGAAGAGGCCGGCTTCAACATCCGCGGCGCTGAGATCATGGACCCCGCCAACTTCGCTGACATGGACAAGATGGTGGCCCTGATGGTGGAGCTGCGCAAGGGCAAGATGACCGAGGAGCAGTGCCGCAAGTCCCTGTCTCAGGCCAACTACTTCGGTACCATGCTGGTGAAGATGGGCTATGCCGACGCTCTGCTGGGCGGCGCTACCTACTCCACCGCTGACACCGTCCGTCCCGCCCTGCAGATCATCAAGACCAAGCCGGGCAGCAAGATCGTGTCCTCCTGCTTCATTATGGTCCGTCCTTCCGCCACCGGCGAGAACGAGGTCCTGGCTATGGCTGACTGCGCCATCAACATCAAGCCCACCGAGGATGAGTTGGTGGAGATCGCCGTTGAGACTGCCCGTACCGCCAAGGTCTTCGGCATCGATCCCAAGGTGGCCTTCCTGAGCTACTCCACTTTGGGCTCCGGCAAGGGCGAGGACGTGGACAAGATGCGCAACGCCTGCGAGAAGGCCAAGGCTGCCATGCCCGACGTTCCCGTGGACGGCGAGTTCCAGTTCGACGCCGCCGTGTCTCCCGTGGTGGCCAAGACCAAGCACATCACCAGCTCCGTGGGCGGTCATGCCAACACCTTCATCTTCCCCGACATCAACGCCGGCAACATCGGCTACAAGATCTGCCAGCGCATGGGTAACTTCGACGCTTACGGCCCCATCCTGCAGGGTCTGAATGCTCCTATCAACGACCTGTCCCGCGGCTGCAACGCTCTGGAGGTCTACTCCATGGCCATCATCACCGCCGGTCTGGTGGATTGATCCCCGTCTTTGAAAAGTAAAAAGTCCGGATCATGCGGCTCCCTTTGACGGAGGCGACGACTGATTCCGGAGATCCCCCGGCGGGTCATCGCGTTTGCGGTGCCCGTTGGGGTTTTTTATTTTCTGAGGGCGTGGACCATCTGTATCCTACTGAGGACTATGCGGCCAATGACCGCAGGAACAGCCGGGAAACAGTTCGTACATGGCATCAAACAGCAGATCGGTATGAAACGGCTTTGGAATAAACTGTGAGACGCCCAGAGCAAAGGCCTGATCGGTGACTTGCTCAGAAACGATGCTGGAGAGAAGAATGACCCTCTGTGGGGCAGTTCCCCGGCGCTGCAACTCATCCAACACGGTTAGACCGCAGACATCCGGCAGCGCCGTGTCCATCAGCAGCAGATCGGCAGTCTGTTTTTGCATACATAATAAAACATCGCGGCCACTGCCGACGGTTGCGAGGGAGAAAAAATCATGATTTGCCACATTTTTCCACATCAACCAGCGAAATTCCTCGCTGCCGTCGGCCAATAGCACACGCTTGCGACTGGTCATATTCTAAATCCCCCCCATATTTTCAGATACAGAAATACTGCAAAAAGGGGTCTATGCGACCTCCTGCTGATCCTGATCCCGGAACTGCTTTTTCATCTGCGCAAGAAACGCCGCCAGCTCATCTGGCTCCAGCATCAGTAAAAAGAATAAGAGAGCGATTGCAGAACAACAACTGCAGCCGCGCTCTAAATCGCCATAGGCCCGAACCGTGATATGTAACTGCTCGGACATTTCCTCTTGGGTCAGCTTCCGCTTCTTGCGAAGCGCTTTCGCCTGTACAGAAAAGTACTGCCGAAGTGACTCTTTATACCCGTTCATTCGTCAAAACCTCCGTATATCTGACTGATACCGAGATTCTATGTCAGGTGAAAGTAGGCTTCCATGAAGTGCACTTCCTCTTTTTCGGGTTTCACACGGAATTTACGGGTCAAACCCTGGGGGCGTAGATAGAAAACTCCCCTGCTGAACGTTTTCTCAGCAGGGGAGCGGTACTTCTTGCATATTTGCATTTGCGCGAATGGATCCGTTTGGAAGGAGCGGCCTCCGATCGCTCAGACGGCGGGTTTGGCCATGAATTCATCCTCTACATCGTCCCGGATCCCCAGACGCTGGTAGAGCCTGTGCATAAAAGAGAAGGTGAAGCCGCCGGGCAGCATCCCATTGACAAAAATCGCCGCCAGCACGCCGATGCCGGTGTCCAGAATACGGTTCATGGCGTAGGTGATATAAGTGTCCGTGGGGGTGTTGAACAGCAGAATGCACAGCACCACGCCGCCGGGCTGTACGCCGCCCACCCAGATGCGCTGGCACAGCAGGATCAAAATGATCACGCCGACGAAGGTCAAGGGGATCAGGACCCAGGCGTTGCTGCCGTCAGGGAACAGCTCCATGTAAATGGCAAACAGCCCCATGCCGATAAAACCGCCTACCATTGTGCCGAAGAAACGGTTGCCGCCGTGGAGACGGCTTTGCATAAAGCTGCTGCCCATGCCGAAAATGGCGCCGATGCAGGCGAAGGTGGGGTTGCGGTCCAGAAAATAGTAAACCAGCGCGCACAGAGCTGCTGCAAGGGCGGTCTTGACGTTGCGCATACCGATTTTAGGAAACAGGCATCCTGCTTTTTCATGGTGTTCCATGGCATTTTCTCCGTTCAGGATCGTTCCGCGGCGGATAAAGGCGGCGGAAATATTGTTAAGAACGTGTCAAATTATACCATGGAACCAGTTAGCTGTGAACCCCTTGCAGGTATTTTTATGCAATTCACAGGAGAAAACGTTTGCGGAAATCAATGATTCTGTGGAAATGTTTGCACTTTTGCGAAGAAAATGCGGCTTCGCAGCAGAATGTGGGGACAGTGGGCCTGTCATATTTTTCAGATATCCGGGTAAAGCCAGCCGCTCCCGGCCCGAAGACTCCCGGCGGCGATCCGGAGACCGGAGCCGCCCAGCGCCGCGGCGAAGCGGTCCGCCAGAGACCGTTGGGCCTCCGTGTCGATCTGATTCAGGAACATGGTATCGCACAGCCGCTCCGCCAAAATGGCCTTTGCGGCCTGTTCCGGGGAAGCAGGGGCCGACTTTGCGGCACCGGTCAGAGCGCAGAACCGCTCCGGCCGGTGGACGCTTTCCCGGATGGGTTTCCCGAAACCGGATGCCCCCACCACGCAGATCACCTGACGGCTGACGGCGGGGATCACCGGCTCGTGGGCTTCATGGGCCTTCAAAGGCAGCTGCCGGGAACCGTCGGCCTCCACCAGCACATAGTCCGCCAGCGTGGCCAGCGTCTCTACGGAAAGGGAGGGAGCGGTCAGCTTGCTATTTTCGCAGGGGGTCCCCAGACAGAGAACCCGATGAGCGGTCAGAGCCTTGCGGATGTCCTCCGGCGTAGGAGCCGTCAGCAGGGGGTATTCCTCAAAGGGGCGGATATGGGTGGTGGTACAGAGGAGGACCGTCCCCGGTAATTCCTCCGCCAGACGGCGCAGCAAACTGGTCTTACCGCCGCTGCCGATCACGGCGGTGACGCCGGGGCGCAGTCCCAGCAGCTTGGGAAAATCCATAATCCACCTCTTTTCATTTGTTTTGCCCGCGATGCTGCGGGCTTGTCTCCTCTACCGCTTCACCATCAGGCGCTTCATGCCGGCTTCCAAGCCCTCGGCGGAAAGGTCGAACATGGGGAACATCTTGGCCAACTGCAGGTGGGTCAGAGTCCAGAAGTCCTGAAATGCCGGCAGAGGCTCCGGGTTCAGCCAGATGAGATAGGGGAAGTGCTTTTTGAACAGCTCCAGCCATTCCAGACCGGAAGGGCCGTACCGCTGGTTCCGCCAATCGTACTGCTTTTCCCGCAGCTCGTAGGGATTCATGGCGGCATCGCCAACGAGAATGACCTTGTAGCTGGCGTCGAAATTCTGCAAAAGCCATTCCGTAGGCGTTTGGCCGTCCTGCCAGAGCCGTGGGCCGTTGTAAACGTCGCCGTAAATGCAGTTATGGAAATAGTAGGTGTGCAGCTCCTTGAAGTGGTTGGATTTGGTGGCCGCCTGAAACAGCTGGCTGCACAGCCCGGAATAGTAGTCCATAGAGCCGCCGGAATCCATCAGCAGCAGGACCTTCACCGTGTTCTTCCGGGGGTTTTTGTACCGGATCTCCAGCCGACCTGCACTCTCGCAGGTGTCGTGGATCGTGGCGTCCACATCCAATTCCTTTTCGGCGCTCCGCTCCTGCGCGGACAGCTGCCGCAGTGTGCGGAAGGCTATCTGGAACTGGCGGGTGTCCAGCTTATTGTCTTTCCGGAAGTCCCGGAATTTCCGCTCCCCCGCTACCATCATGGCGGTGCGGTGCATGGACTGCCCGCCGATCCGGATACCGTTGGGGTGCCAGCCGTTGTTCCCCCAAGGGGTGCGGCCCTGAGTCCCCACCCAGTAGTTGCCGCCGTTGTGCTCCTCCGTCTGCTCTTTCAGACGCTCCTCCAGCATTTTCAGCAGTTCCTCCAGTGTTTCATCCGGGAACCCGGCGGCGCGCAGGTCCGCAATGGTCCGTTTCAGATCCTCACTGGGGTGGTTCAGCCAGTCCAGCAAATCCTCCGGCAGCTCCCCGGTGTAGGGGACATCCTTGAAGAATTCCAGAAAGATCTGGTCAAAGCGGTCAAATTCCGTTTCATTCTTCACCACGATGGCCCGGCACAGGTGATAAAAGCCGGTGAGCGTCGAATGGTGCAGTCCCTTTTCCATGCCATCCAGCAGCGTCATCCACTCGTTCAGGGAAACGTGCAGTCCCCGCTGACGCAGCAGGTAAAAAAACGCGGCGAACATGGCTTACTTCACCTTCCGCAGGGTCTGAAGATCCTTGTCTTTTTTCAGCAGGACACCGGCGAAGGGGATCTCCTTTTCAATGCGAGCCGGGTCCACGCCGCCGGCCACCAGTGCCCGGATCCAGTCCACCAGTTCAGAGGTGGAGGGCTTTTTCTCAATGCCCCGCAGCTCCCGCAGCCAGTAGAAGGCGGCGAGGGACTGCTTCACCAGCTTTTCCTCCAAATCACCGAAGTGGACCCGGAGAATGGCTTCCATCTGCTCCTGCTCCGGGAACTCGATGTAGTGGAACACGCACCGGCGGAGGAAAGCGTCCGGCAGTTCCTTCTCTGCGTTGGAGGTGATGATGACGATGGGGCGCTGCTTGGCCTGTACGGTCTCCTTCGTCTCGGGGATGTAGAATTCCATTCGGTCCAGTTCCCAGAGCAGGTCATTGGGAAATTCCAGATCCGCCTTGTCGATCTCGTCGATCAACAGGACTACCTGCTCATCGGCAGAGAAGGCTTCGCCCAGTTTACCCAACTTGATGTATTTTTTAACGTCATCCACACCGGCGTTTCCAAACTGGCTGTCATAGAGCCGCTGTACCACATCGTAGACATACAGGCCGTCCTGGGCTTTGGTGGTGGATTTTACATTCCAGATAATGAGCTTTTTCCCAAGAGCGTCCGCCACGGCCTGGGCCAGCATGGTCTTGCCGGTGCCCGGCTCACCCTTGATGAGCAGAGGCTTCTGCAAAGCCACGGCGATGTTAACGGTCTCCATCAGGTCGCGGGACGCCACGTAATTTGCGCTGCCGCTGAATTTTGTATCCATATTTGTTCTCCTTTGCGTGGGTTTGGTGTGCTGGGCCGATTATAGCAGACTTTTTTTCAGGAGACAATGTAAGTTTACGTTTTGACACACTATCCCAGCGCCACGTCTAAGATCATCATAATTAAAAAGCCCCCCACAAAGCCGCAGGTCCCGGCTTTGGAATGGGCTTGAGGCACCAGTTCCTCCACCACCACATACAGCATGGCTCCGGCGGCGAAGCTGAGGAGCCACGGCATCAAGGGACGGACACCGGCGGCTACCAGCACTACCAGAATACCGAAAATCGGCTCCACGCTGCCGGAGAGGGTCCCTAACAGAAAAGCCCGGCCCCGGGAGCTGCCCTTCTGCCGCAGAGGAAGGGAGATGGCGGCGCCCTCCGGAAGATTCTGGATGCCGATGCCCAGCGCCAGCGCGGCGGCCCCGGCCATGCCCTCTCCCTCTGCCGCCAGTGCGAAGGCGAGGCCCACCGCCATGCCCTCCGGTACATTGTGGAGGGTAATGGCTGCCATCAGCAGCGTGCTTTGGCGGCGGGTCAAGTCCATGTCCTTTGCCCGCCGCAGATGGGGCAGAACGGCGTCCAGCGCGGAGAGAAAGCCTACGCCCAGCAGCAGCCCCGCCGCTGCGGGGAGCCAGCCGGGAACGCCGAAGTCCGCCGACTGCTCAATGGCAGGCAGCAGCAGGCTCCAGACACTGGCTGCCGTCATCACCCCGGCGGCGAAGCCAAGCATGGTCCGCTGGAACTGGGGCCGGGGCTCCTCCACAAAGAAAAATACCACCGCAGCCCCTAAGGTGGTCATCAGAAAGGTAAAGCCGGTGCCCAAAGCGGCCCAGCTCAATGCTTGCAGCATACGAATCAACGCCTTTTCCTCGATTCAGGCGGAATTTTGCCTGTACGCCAGTATAGGCGACAATTCCCGGATGTGTGCCGACGGTGTGTGCCGACGGAGAGGCTTGCCTTTTTCCCGGCGCCGTGGTATGATATAAACTATAAAAGGAAATATGGCTCATATAATTCCGCTGATGGGATCGTCTCAGGCGCGGAAGTTTCTATGAGATCGCCTAAGATCTTGCTATGAGCGTCCGCTTATGCGGGCGCTCTTTTGTTTTGAAAGGAGGACGCAATGACCACTATTCTGAAAGGAAATATCGTTTCCGCGCCGGCCTGCGGCCAGCTGGATGTGACGGAACACGGTTATCTCATCGCTGAAAACGGCGTCATTACCGGGGTGTATCCGGTGCTGCCGGAGCAATATGCCGGAGCGTCTGTGGAGGACTATGAAGACTGCCTGATCGTCCAGTCCTTTGCGGACCTGCACCTCCACGCTCCCCAGTATCCCATGCTGGGGATGGGTATGGATCTGCCCCTGCTGGACTGGCTGAATGCCTACGCCTTCCCCACGGAGGCCCGGTTTGCGGAGCCGGACTACGCCCGGACGGTGTACCGGCAGCTGGCGGGGGAATTGGTGTCCTGCGGGACGACCCGGGTGTGCATGTTTTCCTCCCTCCACACCGACGCTACCCTGATCTTGATGGATGAGCTGGAAAAAGCGGGGATCACCGGCTATGTTGGCAAGGTGAATATGGACCGCAACGGCGCACCCGGCGTGTTGGAGGAGACCACGGAGGAATCCATGCGTGAAACGCTGCGGTGGCTGGATGCCTGTCAGGATCTCCGGCACATCAAGCCAATTCTGACACCCCGGTTCACCCCCTCCTGCACGAATGAGCTGATGGCATTTTTGGGAAAGCTGGCGGCGGAGCGCGATCTGCCGGTGCAGTCCCACCTGTCGGAAAACGGCGCGGAGATGGACTGGGTACGCCAACTCCACCCGGATTGCAGGCAGTATTGGGAGACCTACAAGAAGTACGGCCTTTGGAATGACCGCACCGTGATGGCCCACTGCGTCTGGTCGGACGAGCGGGAGCGGCAGGCCATGAAGGACGCCGGGGTAACAGTGGTCCACTGCGCCGACTCCAATCAAAATCTCTGCTCCGGCGTGGCGCCGGTACGGAGGATGCTGGACGAGGGCGTAAAGGTGGCTCTTGGCAGCGACATCGCCGGAGGCGATCATCTGGATCTGTTTGACGTGACGGCGGCCGCCGTCCGGGCTTCCAAGGCCCGGCGGATGATGGATGACTGGAACACCCCCTTCCTCACCGTGGCGGAGGGGTGGTATCTGGCTACCTCTGCCGGGGCCGCTTTCTTTGGAGAGCAGCCGGGCTTTGCCGCGGGAAATTCCCTTCACGCCATCGTACTGGCGGATGACACACTGCCCCAGCCCCGCACCCTGACTCCGGCGGAGCGGCTGGAACGGGCGGTGTACCGCCGTCAGGAGGGGGCCGTACAGGCAGTCTGGTCCGCCGGAAGAAAAATCTACGCGAAGCCGTAAGAAAGTTGTCCGCAAGAGTTTGGAACGTAAAAAACGCAGCCGTTTTCGGGAGAATCTCCCAAAAACGGCTGCGTTGTTTTTGCATTTCATTGCGGTCGCGGCGTATTCCATTGGTTCCGTTGGAATTACTGCACGGTGACGGGCTTGGGATACACGCCCCGGAAGTCGAACCAGCCCCGGGGGTCCCGGATGGCACCCAGATAGGTGTCCCGCAGCTTCCAGGCCGTTCCCACCGTGTAGAGGGGGGATATGGCGCAGTCGATCTCCAGCAGCAGGTCCTCTGCGTCATGGAGACAGCCCATACGGGCCGAGCCGTCCTCTGCACCGGCGATGATGGACATCAGCGTATCGTAGGCGCTGTTTTCATAGTGGAGGAAGTTGTCCCGATTGCCGGTGGTCCAGTCCATCAGGAAACATTCCGCATCGCTGCACACGGCGCTGACGGACATACCGGCCAGCGTGTAATTCCCGCTGCGCATAGCGGAGGCCAGCTCCGCCGGCGTTACGGCTCTGGGCGTCACGTTCACGCCCAGATAGTAGCCCCACATACCGCACAGGGCCATGGCCACGGTCTTGTTGCTGCCCTGATCCACATAGAGATATTCCAGAGCACCCAGCTCCGCACTCAGGTCGCTGCCCCGGTCATATCCGGCATTCTGCATCAGGTCCACAGCGTCCTGGCAGCGGTCGGCGTAGCTTTCCGGATCGTTGTCTAGCAGGCTGCCGCCGCAGGCGCGGAAATCCAGATCTGCGTTGTCCTCCGGCACACCGGGGGGCACCAGTCCCTCGGCGGGCTGTGCCGTGATCCCCGCCATGGCGGTCAGCTGTTCCCGGTCGATCACCAGGCTCAGGGCCTTGCGGATGGATTCATCCTCCAGACGGCTGCAGTTGAACATGACGGAGTAAGTCTCCAGAACAGGCTCTGCCTGCCAGGTCTCATCCGCTTCCATCTGCTCTGCCATCTCCTCCTCCGTCAGAGGCCAGACAGCGTCTACCACGCCCTGATCATACAGGACCTCCGCCGTCTGCGTGTCTCCGAAGCGGAAGGTCAGATCCTCCGGACCGGTCAGCTTTTTGCCGTAGGCGGTATTTTCCGTCAGCGTCAGAGCATTTTCGTCCTCTGCGGAGGCAGTATAGGGACCATTGGTCACCAGACGGGTGGGATCGGACCACCAGCGACGGGGCGTCTCATCCTCTTTCAGATTATCGTTGGCGGCATCCGCCTCCTGCTTGAGCCGCTGTACAACATCCTGCCGCAGAGGCATGGTGGCGATGGAGGTGCAGACCTCCCGCAGGAACCAGTCATAATGACCGGTCAGGGTCACCACAAGGGTGGTGCTGCTTTTGGCGCTCACCGCCAGCAGACTCATGTCGCCGGAGGCCTGAGCCTCCGCATAGCCGCTGACAATGGACAGCAGCGGGGCATACACGGAGCCGGTGGCGGGGTCCGCCAGACGCTGCCAGGCGTATACAAAGTCGCTGGCCTTGACCTCTACGCCATCGGACCACTTGCCGCCCCGGAGGCGGAAGGTGTAGGTGACGGTGCCATCGCTGTTCTCCTTCATGTCCACGCTTTTGGCGGCGCCGGGGACTGCGGTGGTCTGGCTGTTTTCGCCCGTTTCCAGCCGCATCAGATTTTCATAAAGGTGGTTCAGGATGGTCTGGTCCCCGATCCGCTGGGCGTAGATAGGATCATAGGTGGCGGGGGTCTCACCCACGCAGACGGAGAGAGATACCCGGCCGTCTGCCGATTCCTTCCGGCCGCAGGCGGTCAGGAGGGTAACGCACACCAGAGCGCTGAGACACAGCGCTGTCAGGCGCTTCCATAATTTCATAGGGACTCCTTTTATGTTATGCCATGGTCAGGCTGCCGTTTTCATCGAATTTCACCGGCAGGATCTCGTTGCGGGTATTCTTGGCAATATCGTCGATCCGAATCTTGGAGGGGAAGTCCGCCACAAAGCTGACGGCCACGCCCTGCCGCTTGGCCCGGCCGGTACGGCCGATCCGGTGGACATAGTCCTGATTTTCATCAGGAATGTCGCAGTTGAACACGATGTCCACATCATCCACGTCAATACCCCGGGCGGCCACGTCAGTGGAGACAAAGACCCGAAGCTTGCCCTTGCGGAACAGATCCATTACCTGCTCCCGCTTCTTCTGGGGAATGTCCCCGTGGATGCACTGAGCGTCGATGCCCCGCATCTGCAGGAACTTGGTGATGCGCTCCGTGTTGCCCTTGGTGTTGCAGAACACCATGCAGCGGTCAAAGCCCGTCTCGTTCAGGATCTTGGCAATGGCCTCCGCCTTGCCGTCGAAGCTCACGTCCATGCGGAACTGCTTGATGTCGGGCTTGTTCTGCTCGTCCTCCCGGACGGTGACTTCTTCTGCGTCCCGCTGATACACCCAAGCGATGTCCATGACCTCACGGGAGATGGTGGCGGAGAACAGTCCCAGATTTTTCCGCTTGTCCATGCGGTCCAGCAGCCGGGTCACGTCATGGATGAAGCCCATGTCCAGCATCCGGTCCGCCTCGTCCAGCACCACGGTCTGCGCCGTGTCCACCCGGACGGTGCGGCGCTTCATGTGGTCGGACAGCCGTCCCGGTGTGGCCACTACGATCTGGGGATGTTTTTTCAGCGCGTCGATCTGGCGGCCGATGGGTGCGCCGCCGTACAGGCACACTGCCCGGATGCCGGGTTTATAGGTGTAGAGGATCCGCAGCTCATCGGTGATCTGGATGGCAAGCTCCCGGGTGGGGGCCAGGATCACCGCCTGAACGCTTTCGTCCTCCGGGTCGATATGCTCCACAATGGGGATGCCGTAGGCAAAGGTCTTGCCTGTACCGGTGGGGGCCTTGGCGATCACGTCCCGCCATTCCAGCATGGGGGGGATGCAGCCCGCCTGCACCGGGGTGGATTGTACAATATTGCGCTCCATTAAAGTACGCAGAATTTCCGGTGACAGCTCCAATGTGTCGAACCGGACGCCTTGAGTCAGTTCCATGATTAAATTCCTCGCATTTGCAGATATTTGCACATAATTAAAAATATTATACACACTTTCAGGTCATTTGTAAAGGGGACGTCCCGGACGGCTTTTTTAATTCTGATGCACGGTTTCGTGCAATTTTTCACCTTCGGCGGCATATACTGAGTAAGTTGCAAATGTAGATATCGCAAAGGAGGGAAGCGTATGGAGCCGAAAAAGCCTATGGGTGATGTGGATGATCTGATCTTTCAGGACGCCTGGGAGGTCAGTCAACGATAAAGGACTGCCGCTTAGCGGCAGTCCTTTTGCTGTGCGGGTTTGCTATGCAAAAGCATAGCGAAATAAGAAATGTGCCATTTCCTCGCCCCTGCGGGGCAACCGGAAATGATGCACGAAACCTTCACGCACTGGCATTTGCGCATGTTCGCGGTGCACTGCTCATGCATGAAGTTTTATACAATGAAGCCGCCGTCGGCGGTGAGGACCTGACCGGTGATAAAGCCTGCCCGCTCCGAGGCGAAGAATGCCACGGCGTAGGCGATGTCCTCCGGTGTGCCCAAACGGCCCAGAGGCGTTTCGCGGATCAGCTCCTCCACGGTCTCCTGCCCCAGCACCTGGACCATATCAGTGTTGATGACGCCGGGGGCCACGCAGTTTACCCGGATGCCGGAGGGGGCCAATTCCATAGCCAACGACCGGGTCAGGGCGATGATGCCTGCCTTTGTGCAGGAGTAAGCCACCTCGCAGCTTGCCCCCCGCTGGCCCCAGATGGAGGAAATATTTACGATGCAGCCCCGTTTTTCCGAGATCATGTGGGGGAGGGCCGCCTTGACGGTGTTCCGGGCACCGCTCAGATTTACCGCCAGATACCGGTCCCACATCTCGTCGGTGGTGTCCTGAAACAGGCCCTGACCCGACACACCGGCGTTGTTTACCACTAATTCTACCGGGCTGAAGGTCTCGCCCAGCTTCCGGACCATCTCGGCCACGGCAGCGCTGTCCGCGACGTCGGCTTGGAACATGGCGGCATGACAGCCCTCTGCCGTCAGCTCCTCCACCAGCTCCCGGGCCTTGTCCGCCCGATTCAGGTAGTTGATGCCTACAGCCCAGCCCTGATGAGCTAATTCCCGGGCCACGGCCCGGCCAATTCCACGGGACGCGCCGGTGATCAATGCGGTTTTCATAAGATACCCCCAAACAAAAACTTCCAGTGAAGCGTTAACGAAAAAGAAAAACCACTCCGATGGAGTGGTTTTTATGGTGGAGACGAAGAGGATCGAACTCTCGACCTTACGGATGCGAACCGTACGCTCTCCCAGCTGAGCTACGCCCCCATACAGCCCTGTTATTATAGCAACATTTCCTGAACTTGTAAAGGCCTTTTGCGGGAAAAATCAAAAAAGATCGGCCTGCGCATACAGCGGCGGCCCGGAACGGCTCCGGGCCGCCGCTGTCAGATCATATGTAGGAGTGTTCCACCTGGATCACGGGGACATAGTGGCTGTCGAAGGCGCGGATGAGGGCCCGGAGCTGCCGGGCTACCTCAGCGTCCTCCAGCCGGAAGCCGAAAGGCGTTACCACGTCGAAAATCAGATTGGTGTGGGTGGGGCCGGGGACCATGCGGAAATCGTGGATACTGAGGGCCGGATCGATGCAATGGGCCAGCTCTGTGATCTTATTCCGGAGGGCAACGGTCGTGCTGTCATCCGTGGCGATGGGGTCCATGTGGATCACCGCCTCGCAGCCCAGCTTCCGGTGCAGCTCCTGTTCGATGTTGTCGATGGTGTCGTGGATCGTCATGACGCTGCCGGTGGCCGGGACCTCCGCGTGGAGGGAGATCATCACCCGGCCGGGGCCGTAGTCATGGACCACCAGATCGTGAATCCCGGAGATCTCCTTGTGAGCCATCACCAGATCTTCGATTTCTTTAACAAATTCCGGCGTGGGGGGCTTTCCAAGCAGGGGATCGATGGTGTCCTTGGCGGCGTCTATACCGCCCTTGAAAATGAACAGTGCCACCAGAACACCCACCCAGCCATCCACCGGGAGCTGGAAGTAATGGCCGATCAGAGTGGTGACCAGAACGGCAGAGGTGGACATGCAATCTCCCAGCGAATCCGCTGCTGCCGCCAGCAGCGCCGGTGCGGAGAGTTTTTTGCCGAGGGAGCGGTTATACATGGCCATATACAGCTTCACGCAGATAGAAGCAGCCAGAATCCCGATCACCAGCCAGCTGAACTCCACCAGAGCGGGGTGCAGGATCTTATTCAGGGACTCCTTGGCCAGTTCCACGCCCATCAGCAAAATCAGCATGGATACCGCCAGACCGGAGAGGTACTCCGCCCGGCCGTGGCCGAAGGGATGGCCTGGGTCCGGCGCTTTGGCGGCAATGCGGAAGCCCAGCAGCGTGACCACAGAGGAACCGGCATCAGAGAGGTTGTTGAAGGCATCCGCCGTGATGGCGACAGAGCCGGAGAGGGTCCCGGCAAAGAACTTGCCCAAAAACAGCAGCAGGTTCAGCCCGATCCCCACAGCACCGCAGAGAATGCCGTAGGCCGTCCGCAGCTGAGCGGGGCTTTTCCCGTCGCTTTTACAGAAGAAACGGGCCAGAAGCGAGATCATACAGTTTTACACCTTTCTTTTTGAGAATAGAAGGAGACGGTCACTTCCCGCCGGGAATGACCAGCTTCATGTGGCAGCAGAGATCGTCCAGATCCCGGTCGGTGGCGGCGCTGAGCCGCAGGCGGGCGCCGCAGTCCCGGCATGTCAGCTCCACCGCGTCCCGGCGGATCTCCATGCTGTAATCGTGGCTGCCGCAGCTGCAGGTGATGCCGTTGGGCCGGGCGGCGATGTCCTTGAGCTCCGAGAGGAATTCGTACATGATCACATTGTCGGTAAAGGCCTCCGCCTCGCCGCTGTTCTCCTGCGCCTTTTCCTTGGAGATGGCAATGCTGGCCTCCCGGAGGTGATGTTCCACCGTGCCCTCATCGCCGATGAAGCAGCAGAACTGCTTGCTGTCCGGGCAGCTGAGGGCGGTGGCGGCGTGGAGCATCCGCTCCGGCGGACAGACAGCCTCGTGGGTCTGGCCGCAAACGCCGCAGGGCACCAGAATGTGATAGTTCTGGCCGTCATAGTTCGTCCGCAGGACGCTGCCGCCGCAGGAGCATTCGATCTCGGCGTCAGACGCTTCCAGCGCAAATACGGAGCGGGCACCCATTACCTGCGCACCGCATTTCGGGCAGATATAGCCCAGAGTTCTCATATCATCAGCCATAGGGGCCTCCTTGTATGATTTGTCAGATTTGAATATCCTGCGCATGGGGCAGGTGGGATTGTGTATAGAGGAACACCTTGTCACCTGCCAGCAGCTTCAGGCCGCCGTTGGGGATCAGCGTTCGGTTCCGGCGGCGGACCATGATGATGACCGTCTGTCGGGAAATGTCCAGATCCCGGAGCGGGTGGCCCACCCAGGGATGATGTGTCTGAAGGATGATCTCCTTTAGCTGGATGCGGACGTCATCCTCATAGACGCCTGCTCCCAGCACAAGATTGTCACCGGGAAGGAGCACCACATCGCCCCGGGGAACAATGATGTCTCGTCCCCGCTGCACGGCGGCGATGATGACGCCCTCCGGCAGGCCCAGATCCCGCAGCGGGGCATTGGCCCAGCGGTCCCGGGGGGTCAGGTGGATGCGGATGAAGTGAATGTCCGCCTCCGTGCCGTATTCGCTGATCCGCTTGATGCGGGAATACTGGTCCACGAAGCCGGCGGAAATGATACCGGTGGGGATCGCCACCATGCCCACGCCCAGGAAGGTGATTAAAATGCCGAAGATCTTGCCAAGGGTGGTGATGGGGTAATATCTCCGTAGCCCACCGTCAGCAGGGTGGATACCGCCCACCAGATGCCGGAAAAGGCGTTGGAGAACACCTGGGGCTGCGCGTCATGCTCCAGAGAGTACATACACAAACTGGAGGCGGTCATCAGCACCAGAATGATAAACACGGAGGAGAGAAGCTGCTGGGCCTTGCTGGTAAGGACCTGGGTAATAACGTTCAGGGAATCGTAATAGGCGTTGATCTGGAACAGGCGGAAGATCCGTACAACCCGGAACATCCGGAAGGCCACGGCCCCGGAGGGGAAGAAAAAGGGCATGTAGTAAGGCAGAAAGCTCAGCAGGTCCACAATGCCTGAGAAGGAAAAAATGTATCGGCAGACGGCCTTCCATTCCTTCAGATTGGGATGGTGGTACTTGGCAGTCCAGATCCGCAAAGCGCAGTCCACTGCGAAGAAGGCCACGGTGGCAGCTTCGATCCGCAGCAGCAGCGGACCGCAGGCGGCCTCTGCCTCGTCGAAGGTGTAGGCAATGGTGACCACCAGGTTTACCAGAATGACCAAGGTGTAGAAAATGTCATAGGCGCGGCTGATGAGATCGTCCGCCGTACCAATGTCAATAATGGTGCAGATCCGGCGGCGCAGGGACTCAAGAGACTTGAGATTCGGCATAACCGCCTCCTGATGTGTAGGTAGACGGCACGCTGCCTGGCGGTGTACCGTCGGGAAATACCTTTATATTATAGTAATATCCCTCCGGAATGTAAACAGATTTCTTCATTTTGCGGAAAAGAAACAGGAGTTCCGGAGCGTGTGAGGAAGCCCCACCCCGGCGCGGATGAAGGCACTTGACACAGAGTTTACAAAAAAATCACAATTTCCGCCTTGCAAACCTTCGAAAGCAGACGTATAATCAGGATGAAAATTGAGAAAAGGAGGGATGTGCAATGACGATGAACAAGTTCATGGCAGATGTGGATGACCTGATTTTTGACGGTCAGGAGCAGAGCCACAGCGAACGGTAAAAACCGGAAGGACCACGCCGAGAGGGCGTGGATTTTTTTATGCTTTTTGAGGGTGTCAAAAATTTCGACTACGCGTAATCGTTTTTCTGAAATTTTTCGTAAACGTTTGAGAAAAAATCGAAAAATTATTCACATTCTTATGCGTATTTAAAGAAAATACGGCTTAATATATATAAAAAAATTTGATAATTCGCATATTTTATGAATGTTAAATGAAAAATAAAGACGAAAATTTAAAAGCTTTCAAGGAAAAAATTGGGCAAAACGTAAAACTTATTTAAAGTAATTCACTCGTTAGGTAAATTTACTTGAAAAAAACGCGCGGTGTTGTTAGAATGATACAGCAAAGTTAGACACTCAATTTTATACAAAACGTTTAAGGAGTGGAAGGAATGGAAAACATCATTTGGGTAGTTTTGCTGTGCGCGGTTCTGGCTCTGCTGTTTGCCGCATGGAAGACCTCCGCGGTCTCCAAGGCTGACGCCGGTACGGAACGGATGAAGGAGATCGCGGGAAACATCAGTGATGGCGCCCGGGCATTTCTCTTCGCGGAGTACAAGATCCTGGTCATTTTCGTGGCGGTGCTGTTCGTGCTGATCGGCCTGTTCATCACCTGGCTCACCGCTGGTTGCTTCCTGATCGGCGCGGTCTTCTCTGTGTGCGCCGGTTATGTGGGTATGAACGTGGCTACCAAGGCCAATGTCCGTACCGCTGCCGCCGCTAAGTCCAGCGGCATGAACAAGGCCCTGGGCGTCGCCTTCTCCGGCGGTTCCGTCATGGGTATGTGCGTGGTTGGCCTGGGCCTGCTGGGCTGCGCCGCCATCTATGCCTTCACCGGCAACGTGGAGATTCTCACCGGCTTCTCTCTGGGTGCTTCCTCCATCGCGCTGTTTGCCCGTGTGGGCGGCGGTATCTACACCAAGGCTGCCGACGTGGGCGCTGACCTGGTGGGCAAGGTCGAGGCCGGCATCCCCGAAGATGACCCCCGGAACCCTGCCGTGATCGCTGATAACGTGGGCGATAACGTGGGCGACGTGGCCGGCATGGGCGCTGACCTGTTTGAGTCCTACGTGGGCGCTCTGGTGTCCGCGCTGACTTTGGGTGTGGCTGTGGTCGGCACCTTCAACGGCGCCGGCGCTCTGTTCCCCCTGATCCTGGCTGCCGCCGGTATCGTGGCTTCCATCATCGGCTGCTTCTTTGTCCGGGGCGATGAGAATTCCAACCCCCATAAGGCTCTGAAGATGGGCTCCTATGTTTCCTCCGCCATCGTGGTGGTCCTGTCTCTGGTTCTGAGCAATGTGTTTTTCGGCGGTATGGCCCAGGCCATCGCCATCATCGCGGGTCTGATCGTTGGCCTGATCATCGGTATCGTCACCGAGATCTACACCTCCGGCGATTATAACTCCGTGAAGAAGATCGCCCAGCAGTCCGAGACCGGCCCCGCTACCACCATCATCAGCGGCATCGCCGTGGGCATGATGTCCACTGCCGTGCCCATTCTGCTGATCTGCGTTGGTATTTTCGTTTCCTATCAGGTTGCCGGTCTGTACGGCATCGCTCTGGCTGCTGTCGGCATGCTGTCCACCACCGGTATCACCGTGGCTGTGGACGCTTACGGCCCTATCGCCGACAACGCCGGCGGTATCGCCGAGATGAGCGGCCTGGATCACAGCGTCCGTGAGATCACCGATAAGCTGGACGCCGTGGGCAACACCACTGCTGCTATGGGTAAGGGCTTCGCCATCGGCTCTGCCGCTCTGACTGCTCTGGCTCTGTTCGTCAGCTATGCGCAGGCTGTTGGCATCGGTGATGCCGGCATCAACATTCTGGATTCCCGCGTGACCATCGGTCTGCTGATCGGCGGTATGCTGCCCTTCGTGTTCTCCGCTCTGACCATGGACTCCGTGTCCAAGGCGGCTTACAGCATGATCGAGGAAGTGCGCCGTCAGTTCCGCACCATCCCCGGTATCATGGAAGGCACCGGCAAGCCCGACTACAAGTCCTGCGTGGCCATCTCCACCACCTCCGCTCTGAAGGAGATGCTGGTTCCCGGCGTCATGGCTGTTCTGGCTCCTCTGGCAGTTGGCCTCCTGCTGGGCACCGGCGCTCTGGGCGGCATGCTGGCCGGCGCTCTGGTCACCGGCGTCCTGATGGCCATCTTCATGTCCAACTCCGGCGGCGCTTGGGATAACGCCAAGAAGTATATCGAGGACGGCAACCACGGCGGCAAGGGCAGTGAAGCTCATAAGGCCGCTGTTGTGGGCGACACCGTGGGCGATCCCTTCAAGGATACCTCCGGCCCCTCCATCAACATCCTCATCAAGCTGATGACCGTTGTTTCTCTGGTGTTCGCATCCATCTTCTCTGCCAGCGGCCTGCTGTAAGAGAACTGTCAGAGTTCAACAAGCTTTTCAGACCGGGCTTCCGTTCATGCGGAGGCCCGGTTTTTATTGCCTGCCGGATCGCGGCGGAAGAGCATAAGCATTCCGTATTCTTTTTTAAGGTATGGTGACGACCCTTGACAGAGTAATCGTTTGCCGATATAATATGAACGAAAAACCGTCAAAATGCCGGGCCAGCTCTGGAAAAACCGGCAAAATTCGGAACGAATAGAAAAGGAGAGCGGACAATGATCTATTCCAGCGAAGTACAGCGTATGTGCCCGGTGGCCAAGGGCGCGTATCACGGACCGGCCCCCATCCCTGAAGAAGGAAAGTGGGTTCAGGCCAAGGAAATCAAGGATATCAGCGGTCTGACCCACGGCATCGGCTGGTGTGCTCCTCAGCAGGGCGCCTGCAAACTGACCCTGAACGTGAAGGAGGGCGTCATCGAGGAGGCGCTGGTGGAGACCATCGGCTGCTCCGGTATGACCCACTCCGCCGCTATGGCATCTGAGATCCTCATCGGCAAGACCCTTCTGGAGGCACTGAACACCGATCTGGTGTGCGACGCCATCAACACCGCTATGCGGGAGCTGTTTCTGCAGATCGTCTACGGCCGCAGCCAGACGGCTTTCTCTGAGGGCGGCCTGCCTGTGGGCGCTTCTCTGGAGGATCTGGGCAAGGGCCTGCGCTCTCAGGTGGGCACCATGTTCGCCACCAAGGAGAAGGGCCCCCGCTATCTGGAAATGGCAGAGGGCTACTGCACCCGCGTGGCTCTGAACAAGGACAGCGAGATCATCGGCTATGAGTTTGTGAATCTGGGCAAGATGATGGAAGCCGTCAAGAAGGGCGTGGACGCCAACGAGGCACTGGAGAGCGCCAAGTCTCACTACGGTCAGTGGGACAGCGCCGCCAAGTACATCGATCCCCGTCAGGAATGAGATAAGAGGAGGAATTGGAAATGGCTCTGTTTGAAAGCTACGAGAGAAGAATCGAGAAAATCAATTCCGTCCTGTCTCAGTACGGAATCTCCAGCGTGGAGGAGTGCCGGGAGATCTGCAAGGCTGCCGGCTTTGATCCCTATGAGATCGTGAAGGGCATCCAGCCCATCTGCTTTGAAAACGCCTGCTGGGCCTACTGTGTCGGCGCGGCCATCGCACTGAAGAAGAATGTTCAGACCGCTGCCGAGGCCGCCGAGGCCATCGGCATCGGCCTCCAGTCCTTCTGCATCCCCGGCTCTGTGGCTGAGGACCGCAAGGTGGGTCTGGGCCACGGCAATCTGGGCGCTATGCTGCTGCGGGATGAGACCAAGTGCTTCGCCTTCCTGGCGGGCCACGAGTCCTTCGCCGCCGCCGAGGGCGCCATCGGCATCGTCCGCAACGCCAACAAGGCCCGGAAAGAGCCTCTGCGGGTGATCCTGAACGGCTTGGGCAAGGACGCCGCCCAGATCATCAGCCGTATCAACGGCTTCACCTACGTCAAGACCGACTATGACTTCGCCACCGGCGAGCTCAAGGTCGTCGAGACCATCCCCTACTCCGACGGCGAGCGCGCTGCTGTCAAGTGCTACGGCGCCAACGACGTTCTGGAGGGCGTTGCCATCATGAAGGCTGAGGGCGTTGAGGTTTCCATCACCGGTAACTCCACCAACCCCACCCGCTTCCAGCATCTGGTCGCCGGTACCTACAAGAAGTGGGCTATCGAGAACGGCAAGAAGTACTTCTCCGTCGCTTCCGGCGGCGGCACGGGCCGTACCCTGCATCCCGACAACGTCGCTGCCGGCCCTGCCTCCTACGGCCTGACCGACTCCATGGGCCGTATGCACGGTGATGCCCAGTTCGCTGGCTCCTCCTCCGTCCCGGCTCACGTCGAGATGATGGGTCTGATCGGTGCCGGCAACAACCCGATGGTCGGTATGACCGTCGCCTGCGCTGTTGCTGCTTCCCAGGTCAACGCTTGATTTGAACTGAATCATTAGGCTTTTCGCCGCCCGCTCCGCCATGGAGCGGGCGGTTTTTTTGTGTGCGGCAAAGCAGCGCCTTTTTTGCCTTTTCCCTTGCTTTACGTCACATCTTGCTCTATAATAAAATGGAGTATATGTAAATTTTAGTTGGGAGTAGTTACCAATGCCCAAAATCGACATCGACAATTACATAGAGCAGAGCGGTATGCGCAAGGCGCGCTTTGGCGGCTATGAGCCGGAGGACGTGCATCAGGCCATGGAGGACCTCTGCGCCGATTATGAGCAGCACCTGACCGCCATGACGTCGGAGCTGCGCACGCTCCGGCAGGAGAACGACGCCCTGCGCCGCCACGCCCAGGGACTGGTCATGCAGAACCAGACCCTCTCGACCCAGAACGCCACGCTGGCCGGGCAGGTGGATAAGCTGCAAAGCTACCGCGCCAATCTCGAAACGCAGTTCTCCACCGTGAAGGAGCGCAGCCATTCGCTGACAAACCAGGTCGATATGCTGCGCCTGAAAAACAGCGACCTGACGCGGGAAAATAAGGAGCTGACCGAGCGCTGCGAGGAGGCAAACTCCGCGCTGCGCGTCAAGGGCCGCGCCCATGACCAGGCCCGCCAGCAGGTCATCGCGGACCGTGATAAGGTCATTGCCGACGCCGAGGCCGAGGCTGCGCGCATCCGCCAGCAGGCCCGGGACGACGCGGACCAGATTTTGAAGGACACGAACCTCAAGGCCGAAGCCATCGACCAGCTTGCGCGTGAGCAGGCCATTGCCCAGGCCCGCAAGATGGTGCAGTCCGCCACCGACGAAACGCGCGAGATCCAGAACGCCCACCGTCTGCGGCTGCAGGATCTAAAGAGCCGGATCTCGGAGATGGAAAAGACCCGCGGCGAGATGATGGACTATCTGGCAAAAATGATCGAGGAACTGCAAAAAACGCAGGAGTACGCCAGCCAGAACGCCCCGCTGGTCCCCCATAAGGAGGAGCTGGCCGAGGCGGATGCCGAACCGCGGCTGGATCTGTCGGCCAACAAGGTCGATGCAGCGGCATCTGCGCTGCGCGGCAGCGAGGAAGCCCCCGCGGAGGAGCCGCCCGCCCCGGACGCGAACCGCGTTGTAGCGCCCGGCCTGGACGACGAGGAGCCGCGGACGAACACGGTCGTCACGCCGTCGCCGGATTATTTTGACACCACCCCAAACCCCCAGCCCGGCGACGCCCATGAGGAAGTGGAGATTCCCGGCGCGATCTTCTCCTACCCGATCCTGCGCCAGCAGGGAGAGCCGATTCTGGACGAGGGCACGCCGCCCCCGCCCACCCCGCACCGCCCCCTGATGCCCAGCATCACGCTGGCCGACGAGGACGACGAGGAGAGCGGCAGTGTGGTCCCCACGCCGATGACCCGCCCGGCGGCCCCGGCGGCCCCTGCCCCGCAAAAAACCGCAAAGGCCCAAACGAAGCGCCGCCGCAAGGCCATCATGGCGCTGCGCGCCCTGCACAGAAAAATCGGTGATTGACCACACGAGGGGAGGACCCCATGAGACAGCATAAACTCTGGCTCTGCACGCTGCTGGTGCTGCTGCTGGCAGCGCTGGGCGCGTTCGGCGCGGCGGCGGAAACCACCGTCGGCATGTCGGGCGCGGGCAGCTTCAAGATGGAGCAGGTCTATGTCAATGTGCCGGAGCTGGACGTCTACTTTTACGCATTGGACGGGGACGGCAACTCCTACTCACCCATCAAGGTGCAGGCGGCAGGCCCGGAGCTGACGCTCGGAGACCGCAGGCTGGAGGTCCGCTCTGTGGCGGCGGCCAGCGACCCGATCTGCTACATTCTGGCGCTGGACAACAGCAAAAGCATCGCACCATCGGAGTTTTATACAATGCTTGGCGGGGTGCGCAAGCTCATCAACGCGATGGGCGACGATGACCAGCTGATGCTGTACACGACGGCAGGCAGTACCGAGTGCGTGCTGCCGGCAACGTCGGACAAGAACCTGATGTACAAGACGCTGGGCAGCATCAAGCAGGTCGAGGGCAGCATGGACACGGCCCGGCTGATTTCGGCGGTCTACAGTGAGCTGCAAAGCGACTATCAGGCGCTGGCCCCCCGCAAAGCGGCCATGATCGTGACCGACGCCGGGCAGGTGCTGACGAATATGACCCTGTTTGCAACGCTGGCCAGCGACGTGAGCGATCAGATCGGTATGGCGGCGTACATCTACCTGATGACCGACAGGCCGGGTGCGTTTGAGACGCTGGAAAGCGCCGCCGACGGCAGGCTGGTTTTGTGCGAAGCCTCGACACTGGGCGACGAGCTGAAGAAAAAGCAGGAATACCTCGCCACAGCGCTGGAAATCAAGACCGAGGTGCCCGAAAGCCTCTACGGTGAGCGCCTCGAAACACTGACGCTGGCCATGCCGCAGCTGGGCAGCGCCATCAGGAGCAGCCAGACCGTCTACATGGGCTACCGTCTGGCCAAGCCCCAGGTGACGAAGGTCGAAACGCTGCGCCGCGACAAGCTGCGCCTGACCTTCAACCAGCCCATCAACGAGAACGCGAACAAACCGCAGCTTTATGAGGTGCGGAGCAAAGATATATGGAACTGGCGCGTGCAGGTCAAATCCGTGACGATCAGCGAGGATGCCCGCACGGCGGAGCTGGAAATCGAGCCGCTCTACAAAGGCGACTACACGGTAGCGCTGAACCGGGTGTCCGGCAAGATGAGCGCGGCCAACGTCAGCAGCAGCCGCGACACGGCCACGTTCAAGGTATTCGTCTGGCCGCGGGACAGAGCCTTTTATTTTGCCCGGTTCCGGGTGCCGCTGCTGATTGCGGCGGTGCTGCTGCTGGTGCTGCTGGGCAGCTGGTGGGGCGTGCGCCGCCGGGACCGCGCCGCCGAGCAGGAGGCCGAGGCCGAGCATCTGCTGGCCGGTGCGGGGGAGCCGAACGCCTTGCCCCGCCGCTGGGTCACGCTGTTCTGGAGCCAGCGCTCCTCGATTGCCGAGAGCCGCTGGGCCGGCATGGTGGAAAGCAGCCTGATTATCGGCAGCGACGCCGCGCAGTGTGACCTCTGTCTGCCGGACCGCAAGGTCTCCCCGCAGCATTGTGTGTTGGCCGCACAGGGGGACGCGCTGCTCGTGCAGCCGCTCTCTGACCGGGCCAAGGTCTACGTCAACGGTGAGCGCATCGACGGCGAGCACCGTTTGCAGAACAATGATACGCTGCGAATCGGCAAGACTACGGTCAGGCTGGTGCTGTGAGAGGAACGGCAGTCTCCCGGGAACTCCTACTTTCTTTTGTGACCAAAAGAAAGTAGCAAAGAAAAGTC